>JADMIO010972877.1_pt1 | contig 14191 bp, 11 predicted proteins | sample 8958161 | NCBI WGS metagenome assembly JADMIO01 (sample SAMN16585339, study PRJNA669376) | soil metagenome | isolation source: Crop rotation soil | place: USA: Cullars Rotation, Alabama | collected 2011 | reverse complement strand
TGGTCGATCAACTGGTCGATCGCGGCATCCTAAAAAGCGTTGCGGACATTTACGGCCTGACGGTCGAGAGGCTGGCGGAACTCGAGCGGATGGGCGAAAAATCGGCGACCAACGTTGTCAAGAATATCGAGAGATCGCGCCGCAATCCGCTGCCGCGGCTGCTCTCAGGTCTCGGCATTCGATTCGTGGGAGAGCGCACGGCGGTATTCCTGGCTGAGGCCTTCGGCAGTCTGGACAAAATCGAGGAAGCGACGATCGACGATCTGCAGAAGGCCGAGGAAGTGGGCCCGAAGGTAGCGGAGAGCATTCGCCAGTTCTTTCGCGAACCGCAAAACCGCGAACTGGTGCAGCGCCTGCGCGACGCCGGGCTGACCTTCGATTATCAGGTCAAGAAAAAGGCCGGAGGCCCGCTGGCAGGCTTGACGTTTGTGCTAACCGGCACGCTCCCAAACCTCTCGCGCGACGATGCCAAATCGCTGATAGAAACCGCCGGCGGCAAAGTCAGCGGCTCAGTGAGCCGCAAGACCAGCTACGTAGTAGCGGGCGAAGAAGCCGGGTCTAAGCTAGACAAAGCCAGGGACCTGGGCATCAAAGTTCTGGATGAGGAGGCGCTGTTGGAGATGATTAAAGTGGGATGAAACAGCTATCAGCTCTCAGCCGTCAGCTATCAGCTTTTCATATAGCTGCGAGAAGCTGATAGCTGAAAGCTGACGGCTGATAGCTGTTTCACCAGATATACTCCTTCGCGATCTTCCGCTTGTCGTAGCCGTCCAGCACGTGCACGACGCGGATTTTCTTCAACGCCACCGGGGATAATTGACCGATCGGAATGTAGACGATCGTGCGCCCTACGCGTCCTGCTATGGTGCGGAATACCGAGCGCGGGGGCTTCGCCGCTACGTAAACTACGAAGCGGTGGATCGAATAATCCATCGCCGCCAGCAGCAGGCGCTCCGATTTGCTCTCCGCGAAATTGTAATCCGGATCGTGCCATACGTCGAACATGCGCCGCGGCGGTAAGGACATGAGAAAACCGCCATATTCGCCGCGCCCGATTCCCGGACCTACCATGTTGTCGAACGGATTTGTCGCGTAGAACGCCATGTCCGACTCCTGGCGGTTCTCGCCCAGCCACGTGGTCATGTACTGATAGCGATCCTCGCGGTCCTCGTCGAAGATCACCACCACACTACCCACTTCGCCCGAGACCTTCTGGAAACTGCGCACGTAGATGCGGCCGTCGTGCCAGTTGCGAATCGTCTCGCGCAGGTCGATGCCATCCTGCAGCGACGTCGTGAACGGCTCAGTGCGCGAACGCTCCTCGGAGAGAATGCTCTTGCCCTTCTTCTTGAGAAAGCGGCCGTAGTCCTCCACCACCAGATCTTCCGGCGGATATGAGCAGATGCTCGATCCGTCCAACTGGCTTGCCCACTCGCCGGGAACTTTCTCCTTCGGCCGTTTCTTCAGGCCGACCGGCATGAGCCGCCGCTTCTTACCCGGCAGACGGCGCCGCAACCGGATCTTCTTCGTGTCCATCCAGACTTCGTCGCCCGAAATCTCGATGTTCATCACATCGTTGGCCCGCTTCTGCGCCGAATATCGGCCGGCAGTCTCCCAGACTTCCCAGCCGTAGTTGTCGTCGACGATCGAGCGTGCCGCCACCGTGAGATCGAAGATGCCGGCGCTGAGCGCGTGATCCGCAAGCGCCAGATTGCGCGAGTAGCGGGCCAGCAGGCGGCGCTGCCAGTGCAGCACGCGCTCGCCTGTGTTCGTTTCGTAGCTCTTCTCCGCCTCGCGGTACAGTGCCAGCTGTGCGTGGCGCCGATCGATGAGATTGCCGTCCGTCATCAACGTGCGAAAGTGTTCGTAGCGCTCTTGCAGGTACGGATACTCGATGGTGATTTCGGCCAGCGATTCAGGCGTAGGGTTCAGCACGCGCACGGCCTCGCGCCGCCGCCTCGCCATCGGCTGTGCCTGCGGCCGTTCCATCGCGTCCAGCACCGGGTCGAGCAGGTTCAGCGATACAACGACCATCACGCTCGCCAGCGGATCGCAACCCTGCAGCTTCCAGGCGATACCGTCGGCGTGCGCCGCTATCTCGTCCGAGCGCGCCTGCGGATACACGCGGTACGCCTCGACATACTTCTCGATGCCGATGTGGCGAATCGAATACGGGTCCGGATAGGCGTCCTTCAAGTGCGGGCGCTCGCCCGAATCGGGATCGGCGAAAACGATCTCGGCATCGATCTCCAGGCCTGTCCGGATCGCCTCCACGAACGGATCGGCCGGCTCGATCGGAATGTAGATCGCGCGATCATCCCCTTCCTCATCCGGATAGAAGATGACGGACATTTCCGGCAGCCGCTTGATCGCGCGCAGATAAGCCTCGCGCAGGGTAGTCGGAAGTTCCAGCGCGATTACCTGCGGCCGATCGCGCAGGATGGCTTGCCGCAGCTCGATCGCGAATTCCATCCGTCCGGGCACGACGGGGAAGTAGTGAAAGCGGCCGCGGTGCAAACTGCCCGCGAGCGACTCAGGAAGGCCGGTTTCCTCTGGCATAGCGCAAGGCTTCCTCCCCCAGCGTTTCCACGATGGCCGTCTCCAGTGCGGCGATCTCATGGCCGCGCTCCGTCGCAAGACTCTTCAACTTGATGGCGAAGCGGCCAATGTTGATGCCGTCGCGCACGGTGTAGCGCTCGTCGGCGGCGTGCGCCATCTGCAGGAATTCGGTGACGTAGTTGAGGATCCGCTCTTCGGCAAAGGGCAGATTCTCCTTGAGGATGTGATACTCCTCATCGCGCTCCGGGAAATCGATCAGGATCTGCGGCTGCAGGCGCGAGTGAATGTACTCCGGAAGCTCGAAAGTCGAAGCGTCGTCGTTCATCGTAGTGACGAGCCGGAAGTGCGCATGCGCCTTGATCTTGATGCCGGCGACGATGGATTCGATGTAGCGGCGGTTATCGAGCAGCGGCGCCAGGCTCGCCCAGCTCTTCTCGCTCATGCGATTTCCTTCGTCGAGGATACAGACGCCGCCGCGCAGCATGGCGGTCACCAACGGCGAGGCGACGTAGCGAAGCTTGCCTTCGCCTTCGATGACCGGCGTCACCAGCAGATCCTCCGGCCGCGTGTCGAGCGTGGCCTGCATGATATAGACCTCGCGCCCGAGCCGTTTGGCGGCGGCGTAGGCGAGCGTGGTCTTGCCGACCCCCGGCTTGCCCAGCAGCCGCGGATTCATCGGCAGGTCCTGGTCATTCACCACCAGCCACGCCGCCAGGAGTTGCCGCATCAGTTCCTCCTGGCCCACCCACCGGATTTTCAAGTCGTCCGGATGCGCGAGATGTAACGTGACGCCCTCGATCTCGACGGTCATATGCTTCCATGTTAACGTGTATCCTGGTTCTGACCGATGGCATACCCGCGGCTCTCCGAAGCTTTGGCTCTTACGGCGGCCGCTGCCATCCTCATCGGGATCCTCTTTGTCCCTCCGCCGGTTGGTCTCGCCGACGGCGGCGATTTCTCGAAAGTCACGCGCGCGTTCGACTTCGACGCCGTCGCGCCCGAAGACGACGACCGCTGGTTCAAATACATCTTCCTCGACTACCAGTTCAAGCCTGAGTGGCACTGGTGGGGCGGCTTCCCAACCTCGGAAATGCTGCTGGTGATCGTGGGACTTGGGCTGAACAAGATCGTGTCCAAACCGGGCATGTTCGATCTGCGCGTCATGGGCGCCGTCCATGCGGCCATGTTTCTGATCGTGCTGGCCCTCTTTCTGCCATTGGTGCGCCGCGCTCCGCCGCTGCGCCGAACCGTCGTCACCGCCGCCGGGATCCTGGTGTTCTGCGACGTGATGTACGCCTGCTACTACAACTCCTTTTACATGGACACGGCATCGTTCCTGTTTCTGCTGCTGACGATCGTGTTTTTCCTGCGCGTCCACAGCGCGGAGATGGCAAGCCGTTTTGACCGCATCGGGTTCCTGCTGGCCTGCGTCCTGTTCATCACGAGTAAGTCGCAGCATAGCCTCGCGGGACTGCTGATCGCTTTGCTACTTGTGGGGCTGCGGCAGTGGAAGTCGGCAGCCGGCCTGGTAGCGCTGAGCATCTGGTGGATGGCGCAACTCCCACCCGACTACGCCGACATGGCCAGGTTCAACGTGATTTTCTTCCAGATCCTGCCGAACTCCGACAATCGCTCGCGCGACCTGGCAGAACTGGGGCTGGACGATTCGTACCTCTCCAAGGTCGGGATGACCGGTTACGACGGGAACTCGGGCATGAACGATCCCAAACTTCACCAGATCTTCGGCGAGCGGGCATCGGTGATGAGGCTGGGTTTATTCTACTTGCGCCACCCCAGCCAGGCGACCAGATTAATCATGATCGCGCTGAAGGATGCGTCGGCGCAGCGCGCGCGCATGGGGAACTATGCGCGCAGCTCGGGCAAGGGGCCATATGCGCAGAGCCATTTCTTCTCGACGTGGAGCTGGTTGAAGAAGTGGATATTCGAAAACCGCGCCGCGCTTTATCTCGTGTACACGGTGACGCTGTGCGTGTCGACGCCGCTTGTGGCGTGGCGTTGGGGCGGCAAAAGACGGCTGATCTGGACAGGCGGCGCGCTGGTAATCGTGATGATGACGGCGATGACGCTGCTGATCGCGTCGCTGGCCGATGGCGTGGACTTCCTGCGCCATCTCTTCCTGTTTAACCTCTGCCTCGACATTCTGGCGATGGCGTCGTTCGCGGCTGTGCTCGGCGGACCGACACCGGTTTCCAAGCGGTCCCTGAAATAATCCTGCCACTTGGGGATGCGGACACGAGGAATTTGCACAAATACCAGCTCAGCGGGCAGGCGAAACCGAGGGACTTGCAAAAATACCACCTCGGCGGGCAGGCGGAAACGCCTGCCCCTTAACCGGCCAATGTTTCCTCATTTTTCAGTGCCGGTTTCTTCGAGGCCGAATTTTGGCCGTCGTAGTATTATTGGTCTTTGAATCAGAAAGTCAAGATCTTTTTCGTGCCCACGTAAGTATGTAAAGAATCTTCAGCGGAAGAAAAATAACCAACACTGCTTTTCAGCTCTACCACGCATAGTACTCTGTACTGAAGAGTCACTTGGAGGATGATTGGCCGGTTAACTGCCCCACCTTGCTGTGCCAACAGCCACCTGTTTGCAAGGGGTTGTGATGTTTTGGTGGGGCAGGCGTTTTCGCCTGCCCGCAGGGCCGGTTTTTTGCAAGTTCCTCGAAACCGCCTGCCCCACCTAACCAAACCTCCATCTTCGTTGCAGCTGGTGGACTGTTCTCCAGGCGCTACTTCTCTCAACTGATGCGATTGTTTGCGGGGCAAGGTGGGGCAGGCGATTTCGCCTGCCCGCTGAGGTGGTACCGTTTCAAGTCTCTCCTTCAGGCGCCTTAGTGGCCGCGGTAAACTGGAAGCTCCATGGCAGAAGAAAAAGTGAGTCAATCATGGACGCTCTTCCTGGGGCCTATCCGCGAAACGCTCGAGCGGGTCCCGCCGCTGGACGGTCCGTTCGATCCGCAGGCCGCGTGGGAGCATAAGTATTCCGTCTGCACGTTGACCCCTGAGCGCGGCGCCAAAGGTGAGCATCCACGCCCGATCGGTAAGCTGGTGCTGAACCGCAAACCTGGCGCGCAGGGCACTTTTTCGCTGGACGTCAACTTCGCCATCTCGACCCGCGGCCCGTCCGGAATGCGCACGCAGGCATCGCTTACATGCGCGGCGGATCGACTGGCGTCGCTTCGAAAATGGGAACTGCGGTCCGAGGCCGTCGAGGGCGGCAAACCGGTGAAGGATACCGCCATCACCGAAACTGCCGCGATTGAGCGCGGCATGCTGGTCCGCCACGGCCGGCGCGAACGCAGAGTATCCCTGCGCAATCCTCTCACGAGCAACTGGACCCTTATGGAAGCCGTCCAGAGGCTTCCTTTCCATGATCTGCCGCCACAGCATTTCGACATGCTGGAAGAACTCGATCTTCACAAGCCGGAACAGACGCTCCGGCCCGTGGCGGACGTGCATGTCGAAATGGGTGGACGCAAGGTGCGGCTCTATGGGTTCCGGCAACTCGGGCGAGGTATCCTGCCCGTGCATTATTGGCTTGACGATCGGCATCGGCTGATCGCGGTAACCGGCAGCCTCAGGGGCTACATTTGGGAGCGCGCATGAATCGCAGAGACTTATTGAAAATGACCGGCGCCGGGGCCGCCAGCCTGCTCGGCGGCGCGCCATTGCTCGCTCGGCCTGCCCGCCCGAATATCCTTTTTATCAATGTTGACCAGTTGAATGCGACGGCGATCTCCGGCAACGGCTGCAAGCATGTCGCGACCCCGAATATCGACCGGCTGCTGGCGCGCGGCACCAGTTTCGAGCAGTGCTACGCCGCCAATCCTGTGTGTTGTCCCTCGCGCAGCGGCTGGTTCAGCGGACGGCCATCGAGCGAAACCGGCGCGCCGGGCAGCATACTGCTGCGGCCCGAGCTTCCCGATCTCGGTCAATGGGTCAAAGCCCGCGGATACGAACCGGTATACGCGGGCAAGTGGCACATCAAGGGCCACGAAGTATCCGAGAGCTTCAATTACCTCACCCCCGGCATGGGCTTGGGAGAGGACGGCGACGGCTCCGTGTCGCGTGCCGCCGAAGGTTTCCTGCGCAATTATCGGGGCTCGAAGCCGTTTTTCCTGACACTGGGGTTCCTGCAGCCGCACGATATCTGCTATTGGATCATGCGGCATTACCATAACATCCAGGAACTGCCCATTCCGGAGATCGCCGCCGAGCTGCCGCCGCTGCCGCCGAATTTCCACTTCGACCGGCGCGAGCCGGAGCACATCAGTAACGGCACGCGCGCCGGCGGCGCCGCTCACAAGTCGGCGACCGAGTGGTCGGAACTGCACTGGCGATACTACCTCTGGAGCTATTACAGGCACGCCGAGATGGTGGATGCAGAAGTTGGCCGTGTGCTCGACGCGCTGGAAGACTCCAATTTTGCGAAGGACACGCTGATCATCTTCGCTGCGGATCACGGCGAGGGCATGGCGAACCATCAGATGGTGATCAAGGGCTACCTGTACGACTCGGCCGCGCGCGTGCCGATGATCGTCTCCTGGCCGGGTGAACTGCCGGAAAAGGCACGGGTCGCGTCGCATCCGGTTTCGGGATTCGATTTCGCGCCGACCGTCTGCGACTTCGCCGGGATCGAGCCGATGCCGAAGGCGCGCGGTATGAGCCTGCGATCGCTGGTGGAACGCCGCAATGAGCCCGCCCGCGATTTCATCGCTTCCGAAGCCGCCGGTCACGGCCTGATGCTGCGCACGGCCGATTACAAATACATCTGCTATCCCAATGATCCGGTTTGCCAGCTGTTCGACATGAAGAAGGATCCGTGGGAAACGCGCAACGTTGCCGGCGAATCGAAGTACTCCAATGTGCTGGCCGAGATGAAAAAGCGCCAGGCGCAATGGGATGCGCGGTTGGAAAAATATCCGGGCGCTCCGGTATCGAACAACGATGCCGGCGAGGAAGAAGCCGCGCCCGCGCGCAAGCAGCAGCGCACCGAGCGCCAGGAAAAGCGCAAGCGCCGCGCAGCCGCTATTTGAGGCCGAGGCCGGAGCTCAGGGATTCGCGCGAGTCATTTCCTGCCAGCGCTGATCCTGGAAGACACGGCTGGGGTCGAAGCCGGGCGAGTTGCTGAGGATGTAGCTGCCATCGCCGCGGGTCCACGCCTGACTGTAGCCGCTGCTCAGTTCGACCAATCCGTTCGGCCCTTTCCATGTCTCTACTTCGCGAATGGTCTGAACGAAAGCTCTGTGCTGCCGGTCCTGCGATGCCTGCTGGCTCTCCCAGTCCCGCATCTGGCGATAACTGGCGTCGCTTTGCGCCCTGGCGTAGGCGCGGGCCTGCTCGCCCATCAGGCGAATTGTCTCCATACGCCCCGCGTGTTCTATGTTGCCAAGGTTGGTCAGGAATTGTTCCTTCGCCTGTTTCCAGATCGGGCTCTGTCGATAGCTCGCTTGGATCGTGCCGAATAGTTTGGTGGCCTCGCTACGACGGGCGGCGGGAAAACGCATCATCACGCAGTAATAGACCGAGGTGGTGGACATGGTCTGGACCCGGCCGCTGAACGCATCCGGCTTCTGCAAGAGAATATTGGTGACGCCAACGTGCAGGATGCCCTGGCTACCGTCGGGCCACGTCAGATTGCCGAAGGACATCGTGCTGGACTGTCTGGTGCCATTGCCGTATTGGCGCGAGATCGCATTCGCCTGATCGTCGAGCTGTTGCAGAAAGCTCGCCTTGCTTTCGTCGGGCCGAATGTTGGAAGCCGTGGCGCCAAGATCGCGGCGGGCGTACCCCTCGATGTAGCGGGCGGCATCGAACGGCTGGCTGATCTGACAGCCGCGATTCTGGGCGCCGGTCTGCATGATCTGTAGCATCATCTGGTCGTCGCTATAGTTGAAGCTTCGCGACGGGAAGGCTTCATATTGGATGGACCCATCGGGCGAACTCGCCTTGATCTGATTGCTGACGATGTCGGCGCGACATTCTCCAATGCCAAGCCACCTCACTCCACCCTGGACCTGCCAGCCCTTGGGAAATAGCATGCTGAACGCTTCCACGGGCCTGTCGAACCGGGCTTGGTCGAGGAAGCGGTGGCGCTCGAGCATAAGGTAGTCTCGGCCTTCGACGAAGCCGGCCCGTTTAGGGGCCGCCGCAGGCGGTTGCGGTTCGGCTGTAGAAAGCAGGGGAAACAGGGCAATGATCAGTAAATAGAAGGTTGGGAATGATCGCATGGGGGCTTCGGTCGGCGACTGGGGCCTCGATCAGTGTGACATGAGCTTTTTGTATCCGGCAAGAGGATCTTTCGGCCAGGGTTTACCTTCTGTGCCGCTCCGAAGGCAGAGCAAGGTCGGGCGAGGAGCGGAGAAAATGCGCACGCTTCTGCGCCGTGCAGCTGTGGAATGTTCTAGCTTAGTACAGCGTTTCATAAATACGCTAACATATCTTTGCCTTGAATTCGAACCCTTCGCGTGGCATCGTTGTGGTGAGGTGCCAGGCGATGCCCAGATCAAGCCCCTTTACGATCACCCTCTCACCTGTCGAGGAGGCCGAATTGCGTCGGCGCGCGGGAAAATATACGTTGCCGTATTTTCAGGTCCAGCGGGCCAAGATGATTCTCTACGCAGCCGAAGGCATGCCCAACGACGAGATCGCCGCATGTCTGAACACCCGCCGTGAAGTTGTCTCTCTTTGGCGCAAGCGCTTTTTTGCGGACCGCCTCCCAGGGCTGGAAGAACATGCTCGTCCGGGTCGCCCCCGGACTTTTTCCCCCAGATCTCGTCGTCCAGGTTAAAGCCCTGGCGTGTGAACTGCCGGCCAACTACGGTCTGCCGTTGTCCCGCTGGAGCACCAGTGATCTGGTTCAAGAAGTCCAACGCAGCGGTCTGGTTGCCTCTGTCAGCGGGAGCACACTGTGGCGCTGGCTGCATGAGGACGCCATTCGGCCCTGGTACCACCGCAGTTGGATATTCCCACGCGACCCGGACTTCGCCGCCAAGGCCGGCCGCATACTCGATCTCTACGCCCGACAGTGGCAAGGCGGGCCGTTGAAGGACGACGAGTTCGTCATCTCCGCCGATGAAAAGACCAGCATTCAGGCCCGCCGCCGCAAACACGCCACGCAGCGTTGCCGTCCGCGCACTCCCATGCATGTCGAGCATGAGTACTTCCGTTGTGGCGCCTGGACCTACATCGCGGCGTTGGACGTCCACCGGGCCAGAGTCTTTGGGCGCTGCGAAACGAAGAACGGTATCGCACCCTTTAACCGACTCGTCGAGCAAGTGATGACACGGCCGCCTTATAACGACGCCCGTCGCGTCTTCTGGATCGTGGACAATTGCTCGGCACATCGCGGGGCCAGGGCCGCAGAGCGCCTACGGAATCTCTACCCCCGCCTGACGCTCGTGCACGCGCCGGTTCATGCCAGTTGGCTCAACCAGATCGAAATCTATTTCTCGATCATCCAGCGGAAGGTTCTGACGCCCAATGATTTTCCCGATCTGAACGCTGTCGCCGAGCGCCTTTTGGACTTTCAATCCTACTGGGCAAACACGGCCCAGCCCTTCCAGTGGAAGTTCACCCGCCAGGACCTCGACGAACTCCTCGTCAAGCTCCGCACCCCACGCTGATCCCTAAAATACGTTAGTGAACTTCTGAAGTGGCCGACTTAGCTAGTCGCGAAGCCCTGTATCATGGCAAGAAGGAGAGAGTGCATGCCCGAAGAACTCGATCCCGCTACTGCCGAGAGCCTTGCGAGCGACGCCATGCGCTATTTGCCGCTGACCCCCGGCAAGACGGTTCTCTGCACGAAACGGCAGTTGCAAGAATGCCTTGTCACGCTCGCGCAGGAAGCCTACGCCATGGGCTTCCTCTCGGGCCAGAAGGAGCAGTTCGGCTCATCGATTTTGAGTGGCGCTGCGCAGCAACCTGCTTGGATGGATATCCGGCTGGACAACCTCAGCGCCCTGGCCAGTCATGGCTTCCAGCTGCGGCCTATAGTCGTGAGATCGTTGATCGGCGCCGGCTACCACCAACTCGGGGATTTGTGCTGGGCGTCCGACCCTGAACTCAGGAAACTCTTTTACATCGGCAGAAAGACAGTCCGACACATCCGAACCGCGATTCGACAATTGCAACTGCGCCGGTTGGAACCCGCCCAGGCCAGGAATGGCGGGGCGGAAGAGCGCATCGGGTAATACGACCCATCGGTATAAGCGAGAAGGGGACACTGATATCCGTTGCCTTTGGCAATTTGGATATTCATTATTAACGGTATTGACGGCGTAAACCAATACGAGAGAACGTCGTGGCTCCAGGTTCAACATCACTCCCGCCTTGGCATGCCGAATCGAAACCGGCTCCTCGACTGCCTGGTGCCGTTCGCGAATGAGACGCGCATGCACTCTTCGGAACAACTGGGGCAGATTGCGGCCGAGCTGGCATGGCTGTTCCGGCGCCTTTGGGCGGATAACGCCCCGGACGTCGGCCAGCATCCGGCGGCCTGCAACGGTCACGTGGTCCCAGGTGTCCAAACAGGCGATATAGCCTGGGGCACAAATCCGTCTTCTGGAAATGCCATCATGGGGTGCTACCACGAACCCCGCTGTCAACTTCGCGTACCTGTCAACCGGAGATTTTGGAGATTCCGAACGCCAATTGGTGGCCTCCAACATGAACCCTGGGGTTCATGTTGCACCCCGGCGGCGCGCCTTTCGAAACGAAGACTCCGGGCAGACAACTACCTGCGGAATGTTTGGGATAAAGGGCCGGTTCGGAAGCGCTCGTGTCAACCTGGGCGGCCGTCCGGCTGGACCTACAGGACGGTGGCTCCCCGGCATGGATCAAACCACGAAGAAACGAGGTCTTGTGCCATCAGCAACTTACCGATTTCACACCTCATAGATCTCCAGATTGGCCCGAAAACGGCCCCATTCGTACCCTATTCGTACGCCGCGATGTCGCTCGGACCGCAAGGCTACCGCCCGCTCACCTCAGCGACCCTTAAGCGCCGTGGCGAGAATTGGCTTGGCCCATTCCGGGATTGATTGGAGATTACACGAGACGATAATCTTGCCAGAAGCCATATGCAGGAGGAGCATCGGCTCCGGACGCTCGCCCGCGTCCGGATCAGCGTCGTGGCTGTTATCGTAAACGAGCAACTCGGTCAGCCGCGGCAGGAGCCGGACTAAGTTCAGACGGCTTCGGTCAAAACGTTCGCGAATCTTCTGCTCGGGAATGCTGTGCCCTCCTTTCTCAACTCTCGCCCTCACTCGCGCCATATGAAGCTCGATGCTGCTCAGCCCTACGTACCAGACGCGAACCTCCAGACCCGCCGACAATGCCGAACTCAGAAGCGCCGGAATGGTGTTGCCGCCCATCGTCGTCTCGAATGCAAAATTCAGCCGTTCGGCAATTGCGCGTTGCAGAAGTCGTGTTCCCTGATTCCAAGCCTGGCTATTCGCTTCGGACTTCGGAGAGGTGCGGCTTGGCGCCCCGGATTCGAGCCGCGGCCTCGTCCGGATTGAAGTAGGAAGTGCCCTTAGCAAGAAACATGGCACCGGCGATGCTGCTTTTTCCTGCACCGTTGGTTCCCGCCAAGACGTAAATGCAAGGCGGCTGGTGCTGATCAGGCACGCCTGCGTGCGGCGGCTGCCGCAGCCTTTCCCAACTCCTTTGGTGTTGCATGAAAGGCGGCGTTCATGCCGGCGCGAGCTGCTGGTGTTTGCATTCCTGCGAGGATCTGATCGAATTCTACGGTGAGAGTTTCGAGCTCTGCTCTGTGAGCATTCGAAAGGGCATAGAACTCATCCATCGATATTAAGACAGCCTTCGGCGAGTCGTGCCTTGTGATCACAACCTTGGCGCCTTTGATCACCGTCTCCAGAATCCGGCCAAACTCATTTTTTGCCTTGGTTGCAGAAATCGCGACAGGCTGCATCGGCTCAAGCCGACGACCCTGCGGCGATACCGGTCGATGTGGCCGCGTCCGTGAAATCCGTGACATCAGCTTCCATCCTTTCAATAGCCAGTTTAGCTATTTTGGCTAAAACAGTCAAAATCTCAACGTTAAGGGAGCGGCAGTTGACTTAGCACGGTCTCCCGCAGGATCCAAGCTACGTTGGCCAACGTGCCATCGCAAATGTTATTGGATTGACCGGGCAAAGCGAAGTTTCTCGCTCAGCGGTGCTGCGATGCGGTCTGTGGCGGCCGACATGGGGATTGCGGTCAGCCAGACGTGGGTCCGGCGGCCGCGCTTGGGGAGTTCAGAACAGTGAAATAGGCGACCACGCCGGGCGAGCGACTCCCAAGTTGGCATGGAGCACGGGTAGACCAGGCAACAGATCACCTGCTTGCTCGAGACCAGGTTGGCGTACGCGAGAATCTGCAACAAGTCGGCCCGATGCTGTTCACGGAGATCGTCGTCTTGTCCACGCCAACCACGCTCCTGCAGCTCTTCCCAGTGCCTTTTGTACTTTGCGTCCACAATGACAGCAACTTCTTCCATTTCCAGGATGAGGTCAGGAATGAGAGAGCGTTGGGAGCCCTTGTAGGGCGGCTCCCAAGCCAGTGCCGATACAGTTTCCCGGAGCCGGCCCACTTTGAGCAGACCGCCAGTCCTCTGGGACACCGCTCGCATGACTGTCTCCACCCATGCTTCGAAGAATTGTTCCATGGGCATTGTCCACGGAATACCCTCAAGGTCGCTTAGGCCTGCCAAGCCCCGCTCCTCAACCGTCCAGTCAATGGCTTGGAGACCTTCAAGGAAAACATCCGTGCGCATTGGCCGGCGCAGCCAGTTCTCTACTTCACCCCTCGCCGGTCGACGCGCGGATACCTCGCGAACCCGCAAAAGAAGCAATTCCGCAAAGGCGATCAGCCGGTGAACGAAGGCACCCTGCTCGCACTGGGTTTCCAGAGATCGGAGCTGTTTCTCAATGGCAAAGCGGATCGCGCCCTTTAGAAGACGATCGTCCCGGAGATCAGGGTAGGTACACGGAACAGAGAGGAAGTTGCCGCTCGGCATCTGGCGCGTGGCATACTGGGTCCACTCGATTCTGCCCTTTGGTGCTGATCGAGTTTGGCTGGTAATTTCGAAGCGGCGATCGAGCCGATCGAGTAGCGCTTTAAACCTGGCCAGAACCATGAACGAGAGGACCCACGGCGGGACTCGGCGCTCCGATCTCTTCAGGAGCGGCAATTTCAGTGGCGATGGGCTGATCAGCCATCCCATCTCGGCGAGTATCGGGCCAATGCCCGCCCACGGAAACCTCGGTTGCACAACCAAGCCGAAGTCGTGCCGTGCCGTGAACGGAGAACGCAGCGGCACGGCGCCGACGGCACCATGGGATTCGATGTTAAGCAAAACGTCGGCGCCATCGTAATCGCGGCGCACATCGACCTGGAGAAGTTGGAAAATTGGCGAGTTCTGTTCGATGAATTGCTCCGCGAGCCGTGCAACCTGCGCTTGTGGGTTTGCAGAATTGCTGCTTCCAAAGAACTCGACTGCCCGTCTAGTGACGCGGGTGTAATCCGGAAGTTCGAGACAGATCTCCTTAGTTGGGCGGATTGCGGCGAGAGGGCAGCGTAGGGAACTCCGGAATCACTCCCTCGCATAT
>JADMIO010928690.1_pt1 | contig 14191 bp, 15 predicted proteins | sample 8958161 | NCBI WGS metagenome assembly JADMIO01 (sample SAMN16585339, study PRJNA669376) | soil metagenome | isolation source: Crop rotation soil | place: USA: Cullars Rotation, Alabama | collected 2011 | reverse complement strand
TCACACTCCCGGCATCCAACTTGGAGCTGTCTCTTTTAACTCTCCTGTTGATGTCAGTGTCGATACTCTCGCTGTCAACTTGATGTTCCGCTACCCAGGTCTGGTCGAATCCTGACCTTCCGCAAGGAAGATGGCGCCGTATGTCGGAATCGGAGTGGGTGCCCCAACGCGCGGCGCTTACCGCAGAGATCAACGGCCATAAAGAGATCGATTATTCTCCGGCCGGGCAACTGTTGGTAGGGATGAAGTTTTCTCCTTATGAGGAATCTGGCTGTATTCGGCGAATATAAGCGGATCTGGTCTTCGCATACCCTTACGTACTCTCCTGATATTGTGCCCCCGCGATATAAAGAGCAGTGGACCATGGCATCGAATATTCTAGCCGGCGGCCTTGCATTATATTTTTTGGACGACGGACGTAGAAAGGTGGATGGACAGGAATTACCGCCGGATTCTTTCTTCTTGTTCCTGCAACGTTTTGCATGCGATGCAGAGGGTCGTGACTGGACGGGCTTTGAGCCGTTGATACGGAATTTCTTCTTCACATCGTTCACAAATTCCATACGTATTTTTTTTCAGTCGATCCAGGGCCTCATCAATCTTCTTGAGGAGTTTCTGTTCGCGCTCTTTAATGCGCATGGTGAAGTTCTGATCCACTTCCGCTGACGCCTGATCGCTGACGTCCGGGAATGCTTCCGGGCCGCCCCGGGCACTCAATCCTTCCCCCGCTTCCTCTAAGATGGCCGCTCGTTGTTTTTGAAGTTCTCGGTGGATGGCCGAGTATTTTCCGCTTGCGGATGAGGCTTTCGCTTTTCGTCCGGCAGCAAGGGACCTAGCCGAAGTTCGTCTGATACGCTTCGCGGGAGAACGTGCTTTCATACCCAATCGATCAGTTCCTGATAGAGCAGGACGGACTATAACAGGGGGGCTAAAACAGGGTCAATGCCACGTCATCGAAGGGATCTTGAAGGGATCTACAGATCTCGGCGGCCTTCAATGGACTTCAAGAGCGTCACTTCATCCGCATATTCAATGTCCATTCCGACCGGAATGCCATACGCAATGCGCGACACCCGAGCACCCAGCGGTTTGAGCTGGTTCGTCAGATAGATGGCTGTCGCCTCACCTTCAATTGTTGGATTCGTTGCAAGAATGACCTCCTGAACATCGCCCAGCTTGACCCGATCGACAAGTTCTTCGGCGCGAATATCCGAGGGCCCGACTCCATCGAGCGGAGAGAGCGCTCCTAAGAGAACATGATACAGCCCGCGGTATGCGCCGGCTCTCTCGATCGCATACAGCGTGCTCGGTTCTTCAACGACCAGAACCTTGGAGCGGTCGCGCTTCGGGTCTAGGCAGAACTCGCAGAGCTCGCCCTCGGCGATGTTACGGCACTGACGGCAAAATGAAAGTCCATCCTTCACAGCGCGAACGGCATCGGCCAAACGCAGGGCGTCGTCTCGATCGGTCTTCAACAGATGGAAGGCCAACCGCTGCGCAGTCTTGTGTCCGATGCCGGGCAGCCGAACAAGCTCTTTGACGAGCCGGGCCAGCAACCCTTGTTGATCGACAGCCATACAACACCCGCTAGAACAGACCGGGCACGTTCATTCCTCCGGTCACGGCTTTCATTTCATCCGCCATCATGTCGCGAACCTTCCGCAGCGCTTCATTAGAAGCCGCGATCATCGCATCCTGCAGCATCTCGACATCACCGGCCTTTATCGCCTCCTGATCGATCTTCACGCCGACGAGTTGCATCGCCCCATTGGCCGTCACCATCACCATGCCTCCACCAGCGGACCCAGTGGCAGTTTTCGTCGCAGCTTCTTCCTGCAGTTTGGCCATCTGCTGCTGCATGGCCTGGGCTTGCTTCATAATATTGGTCATGTTGCCAAAAGGATTTTTCATTCCGTCACCTCTTTCCGGCGGAGCATCGGTCTGACGTCAGTTAATTCCGCTCCGAATATTTCGAGCGCCTGCTTGACCACGGGATGTGCGCGCGCCTGCTCAAATAAGATCAGACGTTGCTCTTGTTCTTTGGCCGCTCTGAGCTGTGCCATTGTCGGACCAGCATCAGTCTCGGTCTGTTCGACAATACGCACCCGAACCGAACGGCCGCTCATCCTTTCACACAGCGATATCAATGCCTGAATATTGTCGGGCTTTTCGAGCATGGATCTGGCCACGGTCGCTTGTTTGGAAAATCCCACGGTGACCACATCACCTTCCATGTTGATGAGACGTCCCCTTTCCAAAAACGGAGCGATATTCGGAAACGCCTGCGCCACTTCTTCTTGAAGTTGTTCCCAGTTCAGTTTTACCGTCTCGATCTCGCGAGACGCCGGAGATGAGGAATCAGGGACGGTCACGGTTCGAATTCCTGTGGCGGACGGAGAATTAGTCTTTCCACCTGCAGAACCGGTTGTCGGCTCAGGGGAACGCTCGGCCTTCTGTGAAGGGATAGAGCGAACCCCCGTCGTGGGGTTAGGCGAAGCTGCGGCTACTCTGGGAGCGGGAGGTTTAACTCCACTAGGCGATGAGGCCCCACGAGGCTGTTGTGTCGATGCAGGCCTGGACGATTGATCCGATTTTTGTTCTCCGTGACGGAGAAGGCGGGTCGCTTTCACGACGGCTGTTTCAAAAAGGAAGCGGGGGTGTGCGCTCAGTCTCAATCCGTCTTCAGCCTGGGTAAAAATGGCAAATACCTGCTGAATCTGCTCCGGCGTCAAAGAGTCGCTTTCCCGAGCCAGTTGCGCAAGATCCTCGGGAGATGCGTCGATCAATCCCGTCCATTCTTCCGGGGATGTGACCGAAACGACCAGCAGATTGCGGATGTATTCCACAACCTCGGCACAATAGGCACGTAAGTCATGCCCCTGGTCAAGCAGCTGCGCCAATACACGCAGAGCGCCGGCGCTGTCCTGTGCAACGATCGCCTGAATTATAGCCTTCAGAAGTTCCTGTGGAACGGCGCCCAACAGGGCTTCGAGATCGGCGTGCACGATCGTTTTCCCGCCGTATGCCACGGCCTGGTCCAGCAGGCTCAAGCCATCACGCATACTGCCTTCGCTCGCGCGCGCCAATGCCGTGAGACTTCGTTCTTCGATCGTAATTCCGTCTTGGTGGGCAACATGCCGCAGACGCCCGACGATCTCGGCCCGGGCAATTCTGCGAAAGTTGTAATGCTGACAGCGGGATAGAATGGTGGCAGGAATTTTGTGAACCTCCGTCGTCGCAAAGATGAACACGACATGGGGAGGCGGCTCTTCCAGCGTCTTCAAGAGCGCATTGAACGCCGAGTTTGACAGCATATGCACTTCGTCGATGATGTAGACCCGATAATGTCCTCTGAACGGTGTGAACTTGATGTTCTCGCGAATCTCACGAACGTCGTCAACGCTCGTGTTGGACGCCCCGTCGATTTCGATCACATCGACCGAAGTGCCTTGAGTAATCTCGATGCAACTCATGCAGCTCGTGCATGGCACGCCGGTCGGCCCCTGTTCACAATTCAGTGCTTTAGCGAGAATACGAGCTACGGTGGTTTTTCCGACGCCGCGCGTACCGGAGAACAGATAGGCCTGCGCAATCCGTTTCGTCGTAATAGAGTTGACGAGCGTCTGCACGACATGGGGCTGACCGATCACATCGTCAAATGTGCCGGGACGATATTTGCGGGCGGAGACTTGGTAATCCATGCTGCGTCGTTCGTTAAGTGTAGGGCGCTGCAGCGCCCCACGAATGCGTTCACGGCGGGAGGCTCAAAAAAGACTGTCCAGCGAGGCCGCAGCGAGCGAAAAGCCGGAGTACATTGAGGCTTTAAGCGATGCGAGAACGAAGCAGGCGGTCCTTTTCAGCCTCCCGATTAGCGGGGCCAGGTGATCCTGCGGCACTCAGAACTGATTGCTTACCGTTGCTTCCTTCCGGACCTGGCGGGGTTCACAGGGTTCCGTTGCACAGGGCCCAGCCCCTAGGCACAAATAGATTAGTCGCTAAATATGTTCTCCCGCTTCATTCCCATAAACAACAGCAATGACCGGGTCAAGCAACCTCAGTATGGCGGAGAGGGTGGGATTCGAACCCACGGTCCCGTTGCCGGGACGCATGCTTTCCAAGCATGTCGATTCGTCCACTCTCGCACCTCTCCGCGGTAATTTGAGAGAAAGTTGATCTTAGCATGTGCCTCTATGACCGGCAAGGCGCCAGTTTGACCGTGGGTCTCCGCTTTCCTATACTGCGATGCCAAGGGGTGTCCGCATGAAAGTTATCATTGGACTTTTTCTGTTCTTGCTCCTCATCGTAGCAGTCGTTCTTTCTCTGCCTTTTTTGGTGGATCTTGCCCGGTATCAGGATCAGTACAAGCCAATGATCGAAGGTGCTCTGAACCGCAAAATTCAGCTGCAAGGCATTCGCTTGACGATTTGGCCCCGCATCGGGGCTCGTGTGCAAGGATTCACCGTGCTGGATGATCCGGCATTCAGCTCGACTCCCTTTGCATCACTCACGTCGCTGGACGTGGGAGTCAAATTCATGCCTTTGCTCAGCGGAAAAGTGGAGGTAGAGGAGATTACGTTGCGTGGCCCGGTGATCAGTGTCATCAAAAATACGCATGGCTTGACGAACCTCTCGACGATCGGACCAAAAACCGGCGCAGCGCCTGCCGCGCCGCAGACCGAGCCCGAACAGACGGGGCATCCATTGCAAGCTCTTGCATTGCTCGCGGTCGATCGCGTCTCGATCGAAGACGGTCACTTGGCCTATCGCGATCTTTCCACGAATCCCGTCACTGAATATGCGGTACGGGATTTCGATCTCAAGCTGGACTCGGTCCGTTTGGGCGATACGCCGACCGTTCATCTTAGCGGCATCGTCCAACCTCAGAATCTTCCCGTGAAACTGGAGGGAAGCTTCGGGCCTCTGTCAGAGACGGTTGAGGTGGACCGATACGATCTGTCGCTGGCAGTCGGCAAGCTTGCTGTCGGCATGAAGGGCGCCCTTAAGAAAGGACAATTGGACGCGACCGTTTCGTCGCCGCTGATCAATTCCGACGACATACCTGTGCATCTTCCTCTAAAGAAGCCCGTACAGATTAGGGATCTCTTGATCGTCGCTCATGCGCCTTATCCGCTTAAACAAGGAGTTCCTGCAACAGAATTGGCGGACGTCTCGAAATTAACCCTGCTTGTCGCAATGGGCAACTCCCAGCTCCATGTTCAGGGAACTGTCCTCAATGGTCACGTGAAAATTGCGGTGACCTCTCCTTCGATTAATACTGCAGATGTTCCGGTCGAGACCGGTCTCCAGAAACCTGTAGAGATCAAGAATCTGCAGGCCGCTGCCGAATTCAAAGGCCAAGAGGCCCACGTTTCAGATTTGGCCTTTCAACTCTTTGAAGGGCAGGTAAAATCGCAGGGGGCACTCGTCACTGGGTCTGCGAAGCCACCATTCAATGGCAAGCTGACGATCCAAGGACTGCAAGTCGGGTCAGCTCTGAAAAGTCTGGGCCCTGATAGCCCGCTTTCGCTGACCGGGACCGCTGCGGCTAACCTGACAGTCACAGGACAAGGTTTCTCAATGCCTGACCTGACTAAAACGCTGGAGGGCCCCGGCCACCTTGAAGTGAAGGAAGGAAAGATCGAAGGCACTAATCTCATTCAGGAGGCTCTCGGGCTTCTGAAAGTCGCCGGCATCTCACTCGATCCGGCAAAGACCACGGCGTTTTCCACTGTCGAAACTGATTTTCTGATCAAGCAGGGCATTGTCCATGTTCAGAAACTCTTAATGAACAGCCATGATTTTCAGGCCACAGGGGGCGGGACGGTTGGATTCGATCAGACGCTGAATCTCACGATGAATATGTCGTTATCACCGGTTCTGAGCCAAAAGATCGCGGAATCCTCGCCGATAGGGAAACTGTCGCTCAAGGACGGCCGGCTTACACTCCCGCTGCTCATCACGGGATCGGTTCAACGTCCTTCGTATGGACTGGACCTGCGTGCCTTGACCGGCAAGATTCAGGAAAAGGTGGAGGAAAAAGTCAAAGGGACGGTGAAGGGCCTCCTTGAGGGAACGACGAAGCCGGAAGATTTGAAACAGCAAAGCAAGGAGCTCTTGAAGGATTTGTTCGGCCGATGAAGGAACACTAAGGAACACTGAGGAGATGATCGCCATGGAAACCGTAACGCAGTATGCCATTCGTTATGGCGTTCAAGCTGTCGTGGCGATCGCGATATTGACCGCCGGGATTATGGCGGCTCGATGGGCAGGAAATCTTGTCCAACGGCAGCTTGAGCGCCATACGTTGGAACCGCCGGTTAGGCTTCTATTGGTCCGCATCGTCAAGATTATCGTTCTGTTATTTACCGCGGTCATTGCTCTTGATGCTCTGGGGGTTCCCATCGCACCGCTCGTCGCGGGCATCGGTGTTGCGGGTGTGGGGATCGGTCTTGCCCTGCAGGGCGTACTCAGCAATGTCATGGCAGGGCTTTCCATCATTTTTACCAAACCGTATAAGGTCGGAGAACATATCTCGTTGCTCGGTGTGCATGGCGACGTGGTGCTGATCGATATCTTTTCCACGACCCTCATGCACGCAGATCGTTCGCGCGTCATCATTCCGAATCGGAAAATCGTGGGAGAGATTCTTCACAACTTTGGAAAGATCCGTCAAATCCATTTGACAATCGATGTGGCGTACAAAACCGATCTCGATCACGCACTGACTATCGTGCAAGAAGTCCTATCAGCACACCCCCACGTGCTTAAAGATCCGGTTCCCGTCGTGGGAATCAGTACTCTGTGCCACCCCGCTGTGACCATCGCCATTGAGCCATGGACGGCCGTCGCGCAATACGGATCTGCTCAGGGCGAGATCAACAAAACTCTCGTCGAACGATTCCGATCCGCTCAGATTGCGCTGCTTCAAGCTCCAGTTGCTCAACAAACCTAATACTCCGTCCTGCATGCCAGCCACGCATCTGCTTGTCTATATCAAAATCGCATGTTCATTCCCGCGATGTCCGAGTCATAAAGAATTCCCCGATCAAAAACTGTCGTGATATTCGAAGAACTTTTTGACGAAGTTGTAACAATTCACGGCATCCGGTTTGCTGACTCATTGATCAAGTATTTCGCCATTCCAAGATTGCCAAAGCCTTGGAAATCGGCTACAAGTACGAACTTTCACTAGAGCCACACGACTCCTTTGTCAAGGACTGTCCGTACTAGGGCTCACCCAACACATATCTAGGGGAGTCTCGCTCGGAGGCCATACATGAAGAGATTTTGGTGTTTCGTTATTCTGTCTTGTTTCGCCTTCCCAACATTCGCAATCGCGGCCGATACGGCGGAAAGCGGTTTTGCAGTCCCACCCGCTCCAGCTCCGATCGATATTGTCACATTAAAAGATGGCAGCGTCATCTACGGAGAAATTCTGGAGATGACCAAGGGAGTCTTACACATCAAAACGCCAGTCAGTCCGACAATATTCTCAAAGTCAAATGGAGCGACGTGAAAAAGTTGACCGTGACACATCCACTTCTGTTTCATCTGAAAGACGGAGCACAACACTAGCGTGAAAATGCATTTGGTGATGCTAGTAGGTGCGGTACTCTTCTGTCTCCTCTCATTCGGCGCGGCGAATGCGGCTGTCGTGATCCTGACGAATGGGGATAAGCTCACCGGAACAATCGTCAAAATGCAGGATAAGAAACTCGAGATTGATCTCGACAAGACTTCAGACAATCTGACGATCGAATGGGAAGACGTCAAAAGCATCACTTCGGACGAGCCCCTGTCGATCAAGTTGTACGGGAATGTTGAAATACCTCAAACCATCAGCGAGCGAGTCGGCGACCGGCTCTTCCTCCACAACCTGGAGGAAGGAGGACCGATTCGGCTCGAGGATATCCAGAGCATTAATCAACCGCTGCGCGACTACTCTGGCTCCGTCACAGCCGGTGGGAATCAGACGTCCGGCAACACACAAACTCAAGCCTTAAACCTCAACGGCACACTGACTTACCGTGTAGAAGAACATCGCTTCATCCTGGACGGCAAGTACAATCGAGCGCAGGCCTCCCATCAGATCACCGCCAACAACGGCGCGTTCAGCGTCAAGTATGACTTGTTCTTTACACGTCGCTTCTACGTAGGCGCCTCGAACTTGACGGAAAGCGATAAATTTCAGGATTTGGCGGTTCGCAATACCACCGCGCTGATGCCGGGCTATGATCTCCTGAATTCGGAACATCATCAGTTGAGTCTTGGCGCCGGACCGGCGATTGTCTACCAGGATTTCACGCCCGAGCCCGCGACAGTCACACCATCGGCCGCGTGGACCGTGCGATATCAACTTAAATTGCGGGACGATGACGTCATCGTGTTTCATAAGCAGCAGGGGTTTAAGGATATCGGCCACGGGTCGGCCACGCGCTGGAATGGTGATCAGGGGATCAAGGTCAGAGTCATCGGAAACTGGCGGCTCAGCCTCGAATACGACATACGGTATAACTCGGAGCCCGTACCAGGAAAGAAAACGACCGATACGAATTTGATTTTCGGCGTAAGCTACGATATCAAACCTTAAATTGTGTCAGTGTCAGGGACGGCGTAAGGCAGTGACAACAGTCCGGCAAACCTGGAGGTGTCATGAACCACTGGTCAAGGATGGCCGACCAAAAACCGTGATGATCTGCTGACACTAGCATATAGTTTCGACACCACTCGCAAGCGCTCGTCGTAACGCATGCTGTGAACCGGTCTCCGAAAAGGAGGAACAACTATGCTGAAGGAATTTCGAGAGTTCGCCATGAAGGGCAACGTCCTGGATATGGCGATCGGAGTCATTATCGGCGGCGCGTTCGGGAAGATCGTCTCTTCCCTTGTCAGTGACGTATTGATGCCTCCCCTCGGGCTGATCATGGGTAAGGTCGATTTTTCCAGTTTGTTCTTGAACCTATCCGGCACGCCACAGCCATCGCTTGTGGCGGCGAAGGCCGCGGGAGCACCCACTCTGAATTACGGGGTCTTTCTCCAGACGGTCATCGATTTTCTCATTATCGCGTTTGTGATTTTCCTCCTGGTGAAACAGATCAATCGCCTTAAAAGGGAACCGCCAGCCGGCCCGCCGACGACCAAGGACTGTCCTCAATGCCTGTCCACTATTCCCATCAAGGCAACCAAGTGCGCACATTGCACATCTCCAGTGTGAAATGTGAATATACTTTAATGGAGAATACGGACATGCGGAAGTTTCTCACCCTCACAGTACTCGCAGGATTAACATTCGCAAGCTTCGGCGGTTGTGGGGGCGGGAAGAAGATCGAAATAACGAAGGATTCAATCTGCTGCGACGGAGGGTACGAATATCGAAACTGAAATCGTTTCGAGGCCGAAAAGGAGTCATCGGATATGGCTGCCCGTCTTGCCGCGTTGGAAAAAGAACGTCAGCGATTGGCGGATGAATTGGCTGTCGCCCAAAAACAGAATGGAGCCCTGAGCAGTCGCGCCGGCGATCTCGAGCGGCAACTCGCGGACCGCGACCGGGAAATTGCCTCCCTCCGATCAGGGTCAGCCGATTCCGCTCAACTGACCAGCCAACTCTCCTCGACGCAAGGGGCGCTCGATCAATCCACTGCCCGTACGGCTGAGCTTGAGCGCCAACTGGCCGCACTGACCGCAGCATCAGGAGCAGGGGCCGCGGCTCTTGCATCCAGCAGCAAAACCCAAACGGAGGCGGATCTCGCAGCCGCCAAACAACGAAACGTCGAGGTGGAGACCCAGCTCGCCGGCGCCAAGCAGCGGAGTGCCGAATTGGAAGCGCGGCTGGCAGCCGCGCAAAGCAGCGGCGCCGATAGGGACAAATTGGCTTCAGAATGTGCAGCCGCTAAACAACGGGTGGCTCAACTCGAGAATCAACTCGCCGACCGTGACCGTGAACTCGGCGCACTGCGTGGCGACCTTTCTGCCGGCATGGCAAAACTCAAGCAGGCAGAGCGTGGACTGCTCAAAGCCCTCAGGCCGCAGATCGACAAAAAGAATATCTCAGTCGATCTGAACAATGAACGACTGCTGATTAATCTCGCTTCGGGTTATCTGTTCGGATCCGGCGAAGACGAACTCAAACCGGCAGGAGCGGAGGCGCTGCAACACGTCGGCGCAATCTTGAAAGATTATCCTGAATATAAAATATCTGTGGATGGTCATACGGACAACAGGCCGATCCGGCGTTCTCTAAAAAAGAAATTCCCGTCGAACAAAGAATTGTCTGAAGCGCGCGCAGCCAATGCGGGCAAAGCCCTGGCCGCCGGAGGGCTGTCGGGAGTGTCTACGGCTGGTTACGCCGATACGAGACCGGTAGTCCCGAACACGAACGACATCGGACGAGCACAGAACCGTCGCGTGGAAATCCGGGTGACGAGGTAGCAGGTGTGGGGTGTGGGGCTCCTTAGGACCGATGAGCTCCATACCCGCGTTCCCCACTACAATTTGCAACTCTGCTGCTCGCCACGTGAAGCCTCTCCTTGGACCGTCGCCAGAATTCTATAGTGACCCAGACCGAGTTCTTTGCCGAACGCCTCTCCGACCAGCACGTCCTGAATATGCTGATGATCTGAAGCTCGAAACAGCGACCTGCCTTCTTTCAATCCGTCGAATTCATGACCTTCTAGCGCTTTAATAACCATTGCTGTGTCCACTGTGCCAGCCCGCAGAACCGCTTCGAGAATTTGCGTCATCGCCGCATAGCCAAGATAACAGCGTGAGGTGGGGGTATGATTGTATTTCTCGATCACGGCTTGAATGAACCGCTTGGAGCTTTCGGTATGAATCTTTGGGTCCCACACAAGCCCCCAGATGCCTGCGTTGTTTGCATAAGCCAATGGTCGGCCGATCTGCTCGCCACTGACCATGCCTCCGATACCGATCTTCTCCTTGCCGAGCTCAAGCTTCGTATACCCTTTGAGAGCATTCACAAGATCCCAGCCATAGAGGTTTAAGATGATGGCCGTCGGAGCCTTCGCTTTCGCTGCCGTCAAGGCCGAGACAAAATCGGTCGAGCCAAACGGCATGATCGCCTCGCCGACAAATTCCACTCTATAATTCTGTGCGGCTTCAACCATCGCTTGCGCGGCTGATCTTCCATCAAGCGTGTTTGCCGTAATCATGTACCAACGCGTGCCATATGCCTTCGCTAAATGCGGCACGACCGCCTGCGCCATCATCCCGGCGTTCGGCATAAAGGCAAACGTATGAGAATTACAAGCTGAGCCGGTCAATTCGGGAATGTAAGCGCCTGTGACCATAAACAGTTTGTTCTCACGATGAGCCAACGCACTGACAGCCAATGCACAATCACCATTGAATGTTCCCATCAGAAAATCGACGTGATCCTCCTTGATGAATTTGGTGGCCGCTTTGACGGCCGTTTCGGGATCGGACGCGTCATCAGCTTCGAGAATGGCAACCGGACGTCCGAGGACGCCGCCTTTCTTATTAAAAAGGTCTACCGCCACATTCGCACCATGAACATCGTGAATAGAAGACGTTTTGTATGGGCTTGAAAGAGGATCGATCATACCGACTTTGATCGGTTCACCGGCATAGGCAAGTCGACATGGAGAAGCCGGATTGAGTATCCCGTTCAACACATCACCGACCAGCAGCGCACTGCCGGTCAGGGCCGATAACCTGAGAAACTGTCGTCGTGAAATCGCGTGCATGATCCCACCTCCTACGTATGATATTCAGTCCGGCCAGTGAAAGGAGTGGCTAGTCTGCGTGAAATGTTAGAGCTGCTCGACAACTTCGGAGTGGGGAACGCGCATTTTCAACCCGCGCACGACCAAGAATTTTCAGTCATTCATGATTTTTTGCAGTCCGTAGAGAACAGCAACACACGCTCGGGATCGAGGACTAGCTATATTGATCCCACGTATCGCATTGTTTGATCGCCCAAAATACGGCCTCTTTTAATTTTTTCAACGCCTGATTTTCCGGGTCACGCATTGCTTCCAACTTCTTGTCGAGATCATAGAGCGGTTGAATCGATCGCTTGTCTGGGATCTTTCCTAAAGCCCATGCGACCTCCGTCAGAAGGATCCAGTCCGTATCCGGCTTTTTCAGAACATCAAGAAGCGGAGGAACGACTGAGGCATCGCCGAACGTGCCTCCAAGCTGTCCCAACCCTTTGGCAGCCGCAGCGCGTATCTCTACTTGTTGCGCATTCTTCATCAAATCGACCAGAAGCGGAATGCCTTCCTTGCCCAGATTTCCTAATGAGACCGCAGCCTGTTTCCCCAATTCACGATCCTGTAAGACCTGTTTGAGTTTGGGGAGCGCCTCATCCGCCTGCATCTCCCCCAAGAGAGAGATGATCTTGATCTTTCGGATCTGGGGCGTATCGGCCGCGTCCAGGAGTTTCAATAGCCGATCCGGCTGGCCCCACTCCGCCGCCAACAACACCGGAAAATCATATTGCTCCAGCTTCGTGCGCAACTGTGCCCTCGTAAACACCCCCGGATCTCCGGCATTGGCCGCCTGGGCCGCCGACACCGCATCCTCAAAATCGGTCCGCACCTCTTTTTGCCATTTGATCTTCATGTCGCCCAAGAAATAGGTCAGCTGACAGGCTGGGCCCTTCCATAGCCGGGACGGCGCATCGGGCAAATCCGCATCGCCCCCCGCCGCTGTCGTACCTTCCCACGTCTTGCGTTGCTCACATTTCACTTTGAACACCGCATCATGCGGCTTGTTCGCCTCCTTGACGAGGGTATAGCCCAACTCCTCCAGCCGACGAGCCACAAGGTCCGCAATCGGCGTGGCATCGATGGGCCCTTTATCGGTCAGAAAAAGAGCCTCGATCCGTACGGCTTGAATCTTCTCCAACTGAGCCTTCTGTTCCACTGTAAAATAGTCCCGGTACGCTGATGCCGAAAGCGGCAGAAGCAGAAGGAAGGTAACCGTGAAAACCCATCGGCATAGGATCGCGTGCATGGCGCACCTCCTCACCGTACAGGAGAGACACAGGGGGTGACACAGAGGGACTTTCTTTCATTTATCTAAATGTAGGTCACCTCCATAAGTATTAACTATATTGATCTTCTGTATAGACCTGTTTGATCGACCAGAAGACCGCTTCCTTGAGCTTTTTGACCAAAGGGTCGGGAGGATCGTTACGAATCTTTTGCAGTTTTTTGTCGAGATCGAATAGCGGCTGCACAGATCGTCTGTCGGGCACTCGTCCGAGAGCCCATGCGACCTCCGTCTGAACCCTGATGTCGACGCCTGGAGCATCGAGCATTTCCAAAAGCGGCGGGACGACGGTCGGATCATTGTGGGTGTTGCCCAAGTCCCCCAATCCCTTGGCAGCTGCCGCCTGCAATTCCGGTTGTTTGGAATGCTTCAAGATATCGACCAAAATCGGAATGCCCTCTTTCCCCATATTACCCAACGCAACAGCCGCCTGTTTCGATAGCTCTTTGTCCTTGAGTGCTTCCTTGAGTTTGGGGAGCGCCTCATCCGCCTGCATCTCCCCCAAGAGAGAGATGATCTTGATCTTTCGGATCTGGGGCGTATCGGCCGCGTCCAGGAGTTTCAATAGCCGATCCGGCTGGCCCCACTCCGCCGCCAACAACACCGGAAAATCATATTGCTCCAGCTTCGTGCGCAACTGTGCCCTCGTAAACACCCCCGGATCTCCGGCATTGGCCGCCTGGGCCGCCGACACCGCATCCTCAAAATCGGTCCGCACCTCTTTTTGCCATTTGATCTTCATGTCGCCCAAGAAATAGGTCAGCTGACAGGCTGGGCCCTTCCATAGCCGGGACGGCGCATCGGGCAAATCCGCATCGCCCCCCGCCGCTGTCGTACCTTCCCACGTCTTGCGTTGCTCACATTTCACTTTGAACACCGCATCATGCGGCTTGTTCGCCTCCTTGACGAGGGTATAGCCCAACTCCTCCAGCCGACGAGCCACAAGGTCCGCAATCGGCGTGGCATCGATGGGCCCTTTATCGGTCAGAAAAAGAGCCTCGATCCGTACGGCTTGAATCTTCTCCAACTGAGCCTTCTGTTCCACTGTAAAATAGTCCCGGTACGCTGATGCCGAAAGCGGCAGAAGCAGAAGGAAGGTAACCGTGAAAACCCATCGGCATAGGATCGCGTGCATGGCGCACCTCCTCACCGTACA
>JADMIO010400472.1_pt1 | contig 14192 bp, 6 predicted proteins | sample 8958161 | NCBI WGS metagenome assembly JADMIO01 (sample SAMN16585339, study PRJNA669376) | soil metagenome | isolation source: Crop rotation soil | place: USA: Cullars Rotation, Alabama | collected 2011 | reverse complement strand
TGCAATCTTTACGATGTCATGTCAGGTATCAAAGACCCTGGATGGGAAGCAGGGAACATCTGGAAGAAAGAACAAATGGAGCTCATTGGAGAATTATTTCTTCATGCCGCTCCTGGAATTGAATCTAGATTTGTTAAGTTAGTTACAAACTTGGTAGGGTTTTATTTAATTGAAGGGATGAAAGACTCCTCTGCCACGTCATCAGGGGGTTCTGCAAGTAATTCCACAGGCGGAGCCACAGGGAATTCCACAGGGAGTGCTGGAGCTGCAGGGGGGAATTCAACAGCCGGTGCTGCAGCTGCAGGGGGAAATTCAACAGACCCTAATGCAGCTGCAGGGGGAAATTCCACAGGGGGCGCTACTGTACGAAGAAAAAGACAAGGACCGATACCATGCGTGGGAGATGCTACAGATCAATCAGATTGTCTTTGCGGAACGACCAATGCGCCATGTGCCACTGGAGAAACATGTGATGCTGGAACACAATGTAAGCCAGGTGCAGCCGGAGGTGCAAATTCAACTGGAGGAGCAGGTGCAGCTGGAGGTGGAAATTCTACTGGAGGAGCTGGTGCAGCAGGAGGTGCAGGCTCAACTGGCGGTGTATCAAACTCTTCAGGACCCATCACAAGTGTTCCTGTAGGGAGGAAAGACGTTTGGAACTTTATCAATGAAGCTTTAGAAGCGTGCAAAAAACGAAAAATTCGCCTGGAATTCATAGAAAGCACAGACGTGAGAAGTTTTTTGTTTTAAATATGCCTTGATATTTTAATCCGGATAGGATTGGACAAAAATATCACAACTAAAGCTAAAATTTTTCCTAAGCAGGGACAGATGCACGTACGAACATATGCCAATCAAGGGAATCATCCAATTCATCATTTGATTGAAGAGGCTGACAATGATTTTTCGTTCAATTGGGTGATTGAGACACATTGGAAAATGTTTGCCACCGTCCTAGGCGTCTGCAGTCCAACTTCAAGGGTTAAACAATCTGTGATAACAAGTAAACTGTACACCGCATATACTGATGATTTTTTGAAACATTTGAGTAAAGAATGGTAAGTAAAGTAAATTGAATAATTTTAGAGTTTTTAATAATCCGAATTTTCATTTGGAAGGATCAAATTCAAGGACAATTTGATTTTACAATACATCCTTGGAGATTACTATGTGACAAAGACGGAATCAATGTTAGATGATTATTTGGAAGCAGCATTCATCTCATCCAAGTCTGAATCATACAGACCTCTTCGACCATTATCGGTTTCAAATTTTTCGGAAGACAATTTTTTTCGGAATAATATTGATCCACCACTTCCAGTTGATCCAGTTAATCCAGTTCCCGGACCATCGCATGTATCTACTGGTACTGATTCTAGTACTGATTCGCAGTCACCTTCAGAAAATTCGCTTGATGGAAGACCTGAACCTAGAGACAATGGAGACAATCTTCCCTCTGAAGAGCGACCAATAATAATAATAGATCCATATCCACAATCTGAAAATTGGCCTATAATAACAGATGAGCCCCAAACAGGACCTGATTCTCAAAACAGTCAACTTCCTGGACAACGACCTTCACTGACACCGACAGAAGATTCTTCAATATCAGAACCTACTGCACCTGATACTCCAGAGTCTAATCCTCCACATACTTACATAAGTAATGCAATAACTGGTCAAGAACCCTCAGAACCTGGAACACGACCACAAAATGGAGAGGAACCTTTAGAACCACGTGCACGTTTTAGCAAAACTTGGCATACGCTCATACACAAATTCCCTCGAGAGGAGCACGAACAGCCGAAAAACCCTTCAGAGGCAGAACCATCATTAGAATCTAGACATAAAACTCCAGGTTCTAGTAATTCTTACCATACTCTCGTACACTGGAACCGTGGTGAAGAACCTTCAGAACCTGGAACACCATACATTTCAAAACCACAAAATTTAGAGGAACCTGAGGGACCTCCGGCTCTAACTAATCCTAATGGACATACGTACATAAATTCAAAACCTGGTGGTGAACCTTCAGAACCACCGAAAAATGAACGGGATCCTTCCAATCCAGACCTTTTAGAATCCCGAAATTCAGTGGAACCTTCAAACCCAGATCTCACGCAACCAGATAATGGAGATGAACCTGAAGCTTCAAATCCAAAACCATATACATACATAAATACCCCCGACATCTCAAACCAGCAAAATGGACAAGAACCTACAAACGCAGACCCTTCACAGCGACAAAATGGACAAGAATCGAAACGTCTAAGGCCGGATTGGCACACATACATATACAAATTCCCCACTTCAAAACCACATCTTTCAAAACTGCAAAATTCAAAGGAACCTACAAACCCAGACCATCTAGAGTCCCGAAATTCAAACAAATCTTCAAACCTAGATCTTTTGCAACCACAAAATGGACAAGAACCTGAACTTCCATATCCAAATGGACATACGATTATCCATACAGAACCAGGTTCAAATCCAGACCTTTCAAAGCCGGAAAATGGTCAGGAACTTGCAAACCCAGACATTTCAGAATCCCGAAATTCAATAGAACCTTCAAACCCCGATCTTTCGCAATCAGATAAAGGAGATGAACCTGATGCTTCGAACCCGAACCCACATACATACATATATACCCCAACCCGTCCAGAACCAGACATGTCAGAGCAGCAACCACAAAATGGACAGGGACCTACAAACCTAAACCACGCACAAACACAAAATGGACAAGAATCAAAGATTCCAAGGCCGAATTGGCACACATACATACATTCAAAACCAAACCTTTCACAAGCTCAAAATTCAAAGGATCCTACAGACCCGGACTTTTCACAATCACAAAATGGACAAGAACCTGAAATTCCTTATCTGAATGGATCCGAATATATACATAGAGCACCGGGTTCAAAGCCAGACTATTCACAATCACAAAATGGACAAGGACCTGAAATTCCTTATCCGAATGGACATACGTATATACATACAGCCCCAGGATCAAACCCAGACATTTCAGAGCCGCAAAATGTACAGGAACCTAAAAAACGAGACATTTCCCAATCACAAAATGGACAAGAACCTGAAATTCTTTATTCAAATGGACATACGTTTATACATACAGCATCAGGTTCAAGCCGAGATCATTCACAGTCACAAAATGGACAAGAACCTGAAATTCCTTATCCGAATGAATCCGATTATATACATACAGCACCGGGTTCAAAACCAGACATTTCCCAACCACAAAATGGACAAGAACCTGAAGTTCCTTATCCGAATGAACATACGTTTATACCGACAGCACCAGGTTCAAAACCCGACATTTCAGAACCCCAAAATACACAGGAACCGTCAAACCCAGAACTTTCACAAACCCAGAATGAACAAGAACCTGAAAATTCTAATCCTAGTGGACATACTTACATACATTCATTACCTGAAATTGAGCCTCAACAAAGACCTCAACCTGCAAAACCTTCAATCACAGAGGAGGCTAGTGACCCAGATTATAATGCTAGACATACATTTATACATACATTGCCTAGACCCGAATCATCTAGGCCATCTAAACCAGGTCATGAACTCGAATCTAGATCTAAACCGAAGGTAGAACCATTTGAAGACCAATCTGCAATGACTCATAATACAAAACCACAACCTGCAAATTCTGTGATACCCAAACCTAAATCTCCACTACTTCCGCCCGAATATTTTCTGGACATTTCTCATCTTGGAGACGCCCCTGGAGAAGACGATGCTGAAAGTCTTGACTTGGACTAATTCATGTGTTTCAATGTATTTAAATATTGGAATTGTAAATTTTAGGAAAATTAAAAAAAAACTGTCCTTGATAATATTTGTAAATAAAATTTAATTTAGTCAATTTGGAATTTTGATCATCATAATCATTGAGACAATAAATGTTAGTAATTTTTACCCAAATATAAAATCACCTTAACGACTGTATTTAATTTAATTTAATTTTATATAAACATTTCAGAAATTTCTATTTCCCCCATAGAAATCCAGGCAAGAAAAAATAAACAAATAAATTCTCCCCGTTTGACTGTGTTTCCGATTTCGTATAAATTTGTAGTTTCTGTTTGTTTGAGTTCCGAAGGTCGGCTAAAAGTAAAGGGTCGAATCTTGTCCTTTTCAATCGCTCCTCCTTGTTGATCTCTCAAAGTTTTAACAATCAAAGTGACTGCAGATACCCAATTTGTATTGTCTAAAATAATTATGAAAATATAGCGTTGTATCTGGAAGAAATTATCATATATAGAAAATTCAAGGTTGGTTTGTGAGTCTGTCTGTCACAGGAACTCCTCCGAGGTTTCTGAACCGATTTTTTTCAATGATACCTTAATATTTTTCTAATATTTCAAGGACACTTGATATCTATATAGCTAACCGATTTGAGTAACCCGGGTATTAGAAATTCGGGTTTTTCTAATTAGAATTTGAATTACTGGACCAATTAGGTCACTTGAATGCTTAGGAAAGTCAGAAAATGGTACTGGTTCCCAAGGAATGGGGTAGCATGGTAGTTTGACCCTTGACCTTTCCCCGGGGCGGGTAAATTCGGGGTTTTCTATTTAACTTTGAAACCAGTGGGCCAATTCAAGGCCTTGAAAGTTTAGGAAAGTCAGGAAATGGTATTAGTTCACATCGAATGTGGTAGCATGGTAGTTTGACCCTTGACCTTTGCCCGGGCCGGGTAAGTTCGGGGTTTTCTGTTTGGCAATGAAACCAATGGGCCAATCCAAGGACTTGAATGCTTAACAAAGTCAGGCAGTAATGCTGGTCAGCATGAAAAAGGGTAGGTTGGTAGCTTGACTTCTTGACCTGTACCCGGAGGGGGGGGTCAACTCGGTTTTTTCGGCATAACTTTGCAATTAATGGGCTGATTTGGTCAATAAACATTTAGAAAAGTAGGGAAGCAATACCGGTCAACATAGAAGAAGATAGCTTGGCAGTTTGACCTTTGACCTCTACCCGGGGCGGGTAAATTCGGTTGTTTTATTTAACATTGAAACTAATGGTCCGATTTGGTTTCTTAAAAGTTTAAGGTGGTCAGGAAGTGATACCGGTCAAGGTGGAAATGGGTAGCACGGTAACTTAACACTTTGACCTCTCAGCGGGTCTGGATTCGGCTTTTCAAAAATTATTGAGTAAATCAGTCCTGAAGTCAGTAGATCTGTTCTGAACTAACCGAATTGGAATTGATACTAAACCTGAGCAGGCTTTCAAGGCCGCACTGCGGCTAGTATAATATATCATATTATATTTTTTTATTCTTAGTTCCTTGGGACAGTTTGAGAAACTTTTTTTTCATTGTGTCATCCTTGATTCTAGAATTAGATTTTGCACTATTGACAAATAATCGCCAATATTGCACAGGGCGATCGTCTGGAATCTCTGGTGCCTTCTTGTCAACGTTGGACAACGAAATCTAAATTAGGTCAAAGTCTTATAAAAATTAATTCAGCATTGTTAGAGAAGAAAGCTCAACTTTCACCATAGTTTTTGGTTGGAAACTTGATTTGTCGTCAATTTTTATTAAATTTACCGGGATTTTTAGAACAACGGGCGCATTGCATGCATTGGTTGCCCTATAGCCAATTAAAACCGATTATAGCCAATTAGAATGAAGTGTAAGCTGGCTGAAATTCTTCATATTTCCTTCTTCTAAGTCAGATAAAGGTACATAAATGTACGTGAGTTCACTTAGTAATTCTCCCAGTTTCGTAAACACTCGACGCAAAGTTTCATTTTAAAAAAATTCTATTCAAATATATATCTTTTCCCCCCGACATTTCGGATTTTCCTACGGACTGTGTCGTGCTCGTGTCGTACTGGACCTGACCAAAATGTGCAGTCGGTGTTAGTTTAGTTTGGGTAAGGGAAGACCGGTGCGTTTTGGCTTGGCGGTAAGCACAGCCTGATACACCTGATAACCACTAGACAGACAACCCGGGGGTTCATACATCTGCTAGGATAAGTCAAATATCAAGTTAAAAATAATAATAATCTAAACGAATTGAATATGAGAATGTGGCATTTTTAAGCATTTATTCATTAAATTGTCTCAGAATTTCCTAGCGTGTTGCCAGCTGAAGCTAGTAATGGTTTTAACTTTAGAACTGTTGTGAGTAATTATGCAGGAATTATTTTCTCGAGTGTACAAATAGGAACTGCTGGGGGGAATTTTGGAAATCTGGTATCCTGATCTTTAGTTCTAGTCCCTTTATGTAACATATAACACAAGTATGAGAAAAGAAGTACAATAATCTTATTCCTGTCTCTCTAGCCGCCCACTAAATATGAAATTTTTAATACATTAAGGTTATATTCTAACTGCCAAGAAAAATCATTAGTTTTGGACGACAGATTTATGGCTTAGCTCTTTAGCCTAACACTACTAGGAAGGATGCAACGTATAACCTAAATACAAATTTAAGCAAACAGTCTTGGAGTACTTTCTTATTTGGAGCCTTTATAATCTCACATTTATTAGAGCATTGAAATTTAGTTTAACATGAAAAAAATTAGCAGAGCTAGGACAGTGATTACGAGAAAAATAAGCCCAATATAGTAAAATTTTCTCCGTCTCTGCCTCCCTGACATTTGATATTGGTAAACCACAGCTGATGCTGCTGCTTTCTTGTGTGTGTTTTCTACAAATTCTTCTGCTTGTCTAACGTCATTCTCGATTTGATTGATTTGCTCATCTCGGCTTTCGAAGAGGTTTGCCTTTTCCATATACATCTCATGAAGTTCGCCATTCGATTTTGTCGTACGATATTCCAATATATGCTTCGTAAGAAATAATGCCCTGAGTATAGGTTGAACAATGCTCTAAAATATTTTCAACCTCCAGATATACTCCGACAGTTTCGAATTGTCTTTTAATTCGACGGTTGCACCGATCCCTGTACTCCGTTAGCGCTTGCTGATATTCATTTATAGAATCCATGAACGAACGAAGGAGAGCCGCACGTTCAGTTTTCTTTTTTCTCAAATGAGCGTCTGGTTCACCCTTAATTTGTTCATCATTTTGTATTTGTCTCTCGATGTCTTTTAACTTTGATCGGATAACTGTTGATGTTTTTTCTAACTGAGTTATCAACTCATCCATCTCTTTCTGCTTTAGGTCATCGGGGATTGAGGAAGATAAAATATCAATTTGCTTCTTTTTAACGGACTGGACATCAATATTCATTTCTTTCAAGTCGTCACGAATGTCTTCAACCTGATCAAGGAATTTGCTTAGTTGGTCCAGTTTTTCTATAGGTATAACGACCGAATCACCGGAGGTTGGGCCAGAGGACCATCTAGTCTTGTCTCTCCATATATTCATCCGAAGCAGCTAGGATCTGCTGCAAAGCCATGAAACGATCTTGTGGCATTTTGAAGTTTTTTACATTATGAAGACTGTCAGTCAGTGTTTGATAACATTGATGTTTGATATCAAAATTGTAATATTGCAAACATTTACAAACCTTACACTTCTAATTTCAGGTGTTTTAATTTTGAGTGAACTTCCACTTCAAGCTAAATTTAATGAGATTAACACCGCGTAATTTGTTTTGACAGATACTTTTTGAACATTGAGTGAGTGACTCTATTCTATATTATTGATCGCCTTTGTTAATAAGCACTTAATAAATAATAATTTTCTGAGTTTTCAAGGGTAATTTTCAGGCGACGGCGACAGGGCAAGTTTCAAGCTGACATTGCTAGTAAAATAATAATAATATCAATCAATGCGCATTTATACTGCAATTTCGACATAGCGTGACAATATTAACAGTTTTTTCCTTATTCGTGGACTAACTCAGCAAATAAAGTGTAGTATTAGTCATATGTGTATATAGTATTTCAAGGAGGCAGCTTAACGAATATAATTAAGTGACATACAATACTAGATTGAAAGCCCTATCTAAAAAACGGGTTAATAATTCAATTGACCCCTAGGATATTCTGACTCCCATAATTATTCAAAACCACTTCAGCTTAAAGGTATTCCGCTAAAATATCCGAGGAATAAAATATTGAAATGGACAACTTTTATTTGGTCAAAATCGGCTTAGCGTATCCTGTAGAAAGAGAAAACTTAAGTGTTCCAACTATTCTCAATCTCCCCTACGCTGACACGCTGAAGTCAAAAGGTCATGTTCTCAAAAAAATTCTTTTTAAATTGACCCGTAGAATATATTTCTTCAATTTCTAAAACGTCAGACGGCTTGTAAGGCTTAATGAAGGTAAAACTCAAGGGATCAAAGCTATCATGGTTTGATGTCCACGTTGCTCAGTATTATATCATGACCTTATCCAGCTTGCAAGTGCCCAAATCGATCCATTAATTCATATTCTAATTGGAAAAAACCGAATTTTTTCTACCCGGGTAAGTCAAATCGGTTTGTCATATAAATAGAGAATCTCGGAATATTTGTTAGTTTTGATCTATTATTCATTGAAGTCTGTCGACCTGATTAGGGAGAAGCTGTGGTGTGGCGGGTTAACGCTCTGACACACAAAAACAGGGCTTGGATTTCATTGTGTAAATATTAAGTAATAATCGATAAATTATGTCATTTCCGGGCTAGGTTCTATTGCACACTTCATTCATCACAAATTTAAAAAAAAGTAAATTGAAGTTTTTACTGGAGTAAATTATCAATACTCCAGCTCGCAAGTACTCGTGCTTGACATTTACCTTGGCCGTACCCTCATCGCTATTGTTTTGTGCTGACATAAAACTTTACGGATAGTAGCATGCAACCAAAGTCGTTCATTCTATTTTCCATCATATTAAATTTAATTGGTTGGAAATAGTTGAAAAAGCTCCCTTGGCATAGCCTTATTACGGTGTATCCTTTTTACGCGCGTAATTTACCTTTTTCGCATTTCGCGCGTAAAATTGCGATTTAATGCGATAAATGCGATTTTTTGCGAAAAATGCGATTTATTGCGATTTATTGCAATTTATTAGATTGGGGCATGTTTGAAACTAGTAAAACATCATTGGCTGTGTGCCCACTGTATTCTGTATTCAGCGAATGGACCTGCTTTCGGAACTTTTAAGAATATTTAAACATTTTTTAAATTATTCGGAAATCGGGAACATTGATAATAGCACTTTTAAAATATTTAGTTTTATTTTATAATATCATTAATACATTCTTAAGAACTTCATCTAGTTTAATTTTCTGAGAATCTCGTAAAACTATAAGATATATGCTAGTAGGATTAGATTCTATTTCCACCTGAACTGATTATAAATTCTAAAACGGTTTAGGTTAGACTTAACAAGACATCAGCGTAAAGTTTAACACTAATATGCAGTATAGTTGAACCTGTTCATGTTCAGTTCTGTCGATCATTCTGAATTGAACAGAAATAATCAATTTGTAATCTGTACTGTTATTCAACTATTCAACCGCTTTAAACGGAACTAACATAACGGTGGGATGGTAATATTCAAAGAAGTCAATTTATTTATATATTTACGTCTAAAATTGAATCAATTTTGACTGCACTATACTAATTCTGAATGCAAGATAAGTTTCTTGTCTCAAAATAGCCCCAAAATCATTTATCGCATTTTTCGCAATTTAACGCAGAGTGCGAAAAACGCAGTACTGCGATATACGGATACACTGCTAAAGCATTTGATCGTGTTTGCATTAATTCTTTAGTTAAATGTCTTTTTGAACTTGATGTTAACCCTTTCGACATACTATGGATCTGCGAATTTTTAAAAAGCAGAACCCAACACACTAAATATAAAAATTTCATTTCTGGACCCCGAACCACTACATTGTGGAACTCCTCAAGGGACAAAGTTGGCTCCCCTATTATTCATAATCCTTATGAACAGTGTGCTTGAAAAATTTACTGAGAAATACATGTCTAAGGGTAACAATTTCTCTATTTTTGGATTTGTTGTAGTCTTCCCCACGGGCCGGGTAATTGGATTACCCGAACACGAAGCCGTATCCGAACCCGTACCCGCCAAGTAACTGATTGTTTTACCCGAACCCGAACCCGGATCCGAACCCGGATCCGAACCCGTATTTAAAATACTGACCCGAACCCGTATCCGAACCCGGTACACGGGTTCTGTACCCGTGTACAAAAATAATTGTTTGGATTAAAAGTTTATTCAAGGAATTTCCTGGTTTTGTAATTTTTTATAATTTCTATATCTTGTTGACTTGTTCAATTACAAATTGAATTGGAAAATTGCAATTAGAACAACGTAATTGTAATTAATTACTTCATCAAAATCAGCAAGGTAATAGTAATTCAATTGACTACTTTAAAAAAATTAAAAAAGTAAATCTAGTTAAAAAAATCAATTACATTTTGACATCAGTAATTTTCATCACAAATACAGAATTTTTTGTATTATCCGGCTCAGAAAAATTGATTTCAATGTGTGGTTGCTTTGGTTCATTTTACATTTTTAGATAAGGCACTACTCCTATGCAGTATTTGATCTTCCAATGACTTTGTAATTGGGATAACCCAATGTACTCACGGATAGCCATGTCTAGTGCTTAAAGTACACAGCAGCATAACGTACGAGACACGATTCTTATACTATTTCAAAAATCCTAGCACTTGGAGACTTTAAAGCAATAGAAATTTCTTAAGTATGGAATATCGTATTTCTTAAGTATATCATTACTCAAACCCGTACCCGTTTTCTGTCGGGTTCAAAATTCCTGTACCCGAACCCGAACCCGTACCCGTATCCGAACCCGGTACACGGGTACGTACCCGTACCCGTGGGGAAGACTAATTTGTTCATGATCTAATCATAGTAGAGGTTGTACTAAATAGATTTGCTATTAGTCAAGTTATGCTGCTTGATGTTGAAAAATGGTTGCTAGAGGTAGGTATATCTGTTAATGGATCGAAGTCATTGACCATGATTTTTGACTTTTCAAGATGCCCACTACCTGAAGGTCTCGAATTTTTCAATGCAGGAGAGCCGATCCCCCGTGTTGAAACGATGAAAGTCTTAGGTTTTCATATTCATAACAAACTTAAATGGGATATCCAGGTGAATGAAATGGTTGTAAAAGCATCCAAAAGGGTTTTATGTTCAAAAGCCTAAGACTGTTAGGATTTAAAGTAAACGAACTAAAACTGGCGTATGTAACATTAATTAGACCAATCCTTGAATATTGTTGTACGTGGGGTCCATCTTTAACCAAATCTCTCACTTTGAAACTAGCCAAGTTCGAGATTAGATGCCTAAGTTCAATCTTGGGTAGAGCTATCTCTTCTAAAGATTACGTCAAAACCCTAAAATCCTTAGAACTAGATTCTTTGGAAATTAGGAGATTCTTATTAATTAGACGCTTTGGACTTGGAATTTTGAGAAGTGAGAGGTTCAGGCACTTTCTTCCCACTTTTATCCCTAACCAAAGAAATCTGAGAAGAGACAGATTGTTTCACCTGTCTCCATCTATAGATAGATACAATAGTACAACGTATCCGTATATCATAAAAATTTTTAATGAAGAATTTGCTGAAAACGGGAAATTTTATGGGTTTGACCCATACCTTTTGTAATTCTCCGTACTTTCAGAATATTGGAAAGACTAGAATTGTCCTAATTTTAGTGTAGTACTGTATTCTGTATTTCGTGAACTTCGGACCAATAAAAAACAATTTGAATTGAATTGCATTGAATTGCTCTTAATCTTGGTAATCAAGCTCCAAGTAAATTGGTGCGAGTTTATCGCGAAACGAGATAATTGTGGGGCAGAATGCTCAACTTCGCGTTCTTCGGGGGATAATAAGTAAAGTAAAAACAGTTGTTGTAATTTGAACCACAACGACTTACGAGCACATGACGCACATGCACTCAGGATCTAGGTAAAGTACATCTGAAATGTCAGTACATTGACTTAGCTGGTTTGCTAGTAATTATTTTTTTATCTGTTCGCTGAAACTACCATGTGATTTCATAGTTCGAGTGGCTTCACTTATATTTACTTGCCATGACCTTACACCGTTAAAATTTAACATATGCTTTCCAAATTGATTTTTGGTATTAATAGCTGCAATTTTAACAATTCTACACCTAGTTGAACGAGAAATAAAATTATTAATACCGTCTCGTCTTCAAAATAGTTTTCCGTCACAATAGCAGGACAATTCTTTGAGTAAACATGGCAATATGCGGGGCTTTCAAAATAAACAAATGTCCCCATGTTACCAAAGAGTTTTCAACAAACTCAAATTCGCCTTTATTTTGGAAATTGTTGACCGAATTTTATGTTTAAATGCTTCAAACGTACGGACAGCCATTTTGACATCAATGAAATGCATCTAAGAATTGGAAATACGGCTTAACCATACAAAATTGAGTTTGATTTTGGTAACCTGGGGACATTTTTTTTGGAAGACCCTGTACACATGACGTTGAGCTATTATGACTCAGAGCTACACACACCCAATGTTTAAGCACTTACTAGGTATAGTATAGGTTACACTCCTGTTGAGCTTACCTTAAGCCCCAAAAATTATCTAAACTTGAGTAATGTTGAAGCATCGCTTGTAATAATCGAGTACTTTGGGCACATAATAAACTAACGAATACAAATTTCTGATGACCAAACTATAACATGTACTCTATTTGATTACTAGACTATACTCAGCATGGTTGGTATAGGATTAAGGTTTAAATTTCGAAATTAATTACGGAATATCTATCTTAAACCTCAAATCGCTCAGATTTGATTTAGGAATTACTAAATTAATATTTCATCACACCATACCATGCCAATTCAATGGTTTAATACAACCCTAGGTAAACGTTGCTTTACCTACAGCCTCCTTTCAAATAATTGCGCTTTTTAATAGCTATTGCCTAACACCCCATCATCTTTGTTGAAAAGCCCAGTTAAGTTCATAAGCACATCTCATAAGATCTGTTGGTATGTTGGTAGACGGCCTAAGTTATTTCAAAACCAAACCAGCCCCTTTTGCGTTGCGCCGCGCTGGTGCGCTTTGGAAGCGCGGGTCTAATGCATGCTAATGTATAGGGAATTAATGTAATTAAATATGGCGGCATAGTGGGCATGGGCTTGGACACCTGAATGACACGTCAGTTTCTCCCGATACTAATGCTAAACTTCTGCAATTATTTTGTACAAGATGCTGGTATTATAGAGATTTTAATAATGATTCCGAATTGTATCCACTTTTTGACCTTTGACCTTCCGTTATGGAGGTCCGTTAGAATTTTCTCCGTGAAACAAATCCTTAATCATTGTTTCTAATACTAATGCAGTTCCACGTCTATTCATAGCGAGTCAATTCATAGCTACGTCAATTCATAGCGGTCAAATTCATAGCAAGGTCAATTCATTCCAGGTATCTTCAGGCTGCCTCCAAACTTACTTCAGACCCATTCCAGGTGTCTCCAGGTTGTCCATAGACTTATTCCAGTCTCATTCCAGGTTTCCCCAGGCCTGGAGAGGCCTGGAATATGCCTAGAATAGGTTTGGAGAGAATCTAGAATGGGTCTGGTATATGTCTAGAGGCAGCCTGGAATACCTGGAATGAATTGACATCGCTATGAATTGACTGCTATGAATTTACCGCTATGAATTGACGTGATATCGCTAATGCTACTATGAATGTTCTAGTTCTATTGCCCTGATGTTGATGTTTTGAATTAATGCGACAAGTAAATTGACTGGAAACTTGAAGGTGTTCAGTGTTGAATTTGACCTCTTTATTTAATAATTATTTGGAATGCAAATTTAATTTCTGAAACAAACATGAAAAAATTATTTACTGCATCACCGGATCAAGCAGTCGATTGAAATTTAATAAATCAAATTAAAATTCGTTGAAAAGTTGTTCTCGTTTTTAATACTTAAAATTTATTAGTGGCAAATTGTGATGAAGAAAAGCCAAAGTTTCCCCATGTTTTGGTATTTGCAGATTTCTTTGATCTTCATAAGCATTTCCAGGTTCTGAGTACAAAAGTTCGTTGTAAACACAGCTTGCAGGGGCACACAAATATTTTTGAACTAATGTTGCGAGTGTAGGAAAAACTGATTTGTTAGATTTCCACCAATCAATTGGGTTTTTCGTGCGATCTAACAGAGGAGTAGATCCATACAATTCTATTTCTGACCTTATCGAGAAAT
>JADMIO011814897.1_pt1 | contig 14195 bp, 5 predicted proteins | sample 8958161 | NCBI WGS metagenome assembly JADMIO01 (sample SAMN16585339, study PRJNA669376) | soil metagenome | isolation source: Crop rotation soil | place: USA: Cullars Rotation, Alabama | collected 2011 | reverse complement strand
TGTGCCGACCGCCCGCGCCGCCGCCCCGATCCCCGGCAGCAGCGCCAGCGTCACATCCAGCGCCGTGATCTCCTTCCCCCGCGAGGCGATATCCACGACGAGCCAAGGTCAAATAAAGCCTATAGCCATAATGACTCAAGCAATAACATCAGACTGTATTTGGATAATAGAATTCACCAAGTCCGGAAAACACGTCGCGCGCCTCACGGATGCATTCATTGGCAATGCTCACTATAGTGTGATTGTGTCCATGTTTAGTAATATTAACATGTTTATTGGAATTGAGAAACGAAGATACCGCATTGTTGGCGAGGATGATTTGCATTTGAGCGCAATTAAATATATTTTCACAGTACACGTCCCTGATAACTCCCTGCTTAAATATTTCTTTCTCGAGAGCGGAATACCCCCACCGCGAAATCAGCAGGCCTTCCCGATAGTCCTTGCCAGGAATCTTCAACCCGATGCCAATTCCAATTGCGTAATGCGAAGGGCCATTCTTAACGTTTCGGGTGTACATTATACCATAACTAGTCGGAGAATCGGATGCCATGCGAAGCATGTGCCTATATGTGCTGCTACTTTCTCTAATATCGGATGCCATTTCTACGACAAAATATGCTGGTAGTAGGAATCTCGAATTAATCCTAATTTTCTTGTTTTTCACACTGAAAGCCAGATATTCGTCATGAGAAAGCGACACCTTTTCGATCATATATCTCAATTCATTTCGACCAAATTTCTTCTCCGCATTCGCCTTTGTAATCAGCGACAGCTCTATGACATCGCATTCGTTGTACACAGACTTTAGGCATTCAATCAAACTGTCTCGCCACGAAAGCATAGTGATGTCTTGATAACATCCGTACAAGACATAAACATAATGCGATTTCATGAATGAATATCCATGTCATTAGAATGGCACGTAGGCCCCTTGCATTTTTTCTGGAAGTTGGCTCATTACATCACTTACATTTTGCTTAAGAATGTTTAGGTCATTCGATCCAGACACTTTTTCGAAAACGTCAATCGAACCGTCCCTACGTATCCCAATAATGTCGGGACGCAGTCGATTGCCAGTGATATTCTCAGTAGCGCTCCGGCCCAATGCCGTTCTCCATGATCGATTTACTACGATATATTCATAGTCTCCAGACGCAACCATTTCTTTGACTTTATTCCGAATCGAACGCGCATGTGTATCGTTTGGCCGATGCGTCGTGTTTTGTGCCTTGCCATATACTGTTACATTTCCTTTGGGGCCTTTCACTTCTCGCGACGGCATTCCGGGTCTTGGCACGACTGTGTAATTCGCATTGTGTGCCCAAACGCTAAACGCCCAATCGTCCCCGCCCAAGAAGTACGTATGGTACTCCGCCACCCGCACGTTGTACACCGCCTCCCACTCGCCCGTGTCGAACACCTCTTCCACCGCCGTCCACCGGTCGCCGTGGCTGGCCAGCAAATCCCCCGACTGTAACCGCCCCGCCGGCACCCACCCCGCGTCCCGCACGTAGAACGGGTGCTCCGCCGTCGTCCGGATCACCTCCCCGCCCACGTGCAGGTGCAAAATGACGGCCGTCCGGACGAAGTTTGCTTCCACCGCTCGCGGTACCACCGGGCCCGACGGGTCCGACTCGTCCCGCGCCCACACCAGGTCCCCGGGCCGCAGTTTCTCGACCGCCTTCGCCCCGTCCGGCGTCCGCACCGGCGTGCCGGCCGCGAAGCACGAACTCTGGTTCTTGTTCCAGAAGTAGATCTGGCGTTCCTGACACTGCGCGTACCGGCCCGGCACCATGCGGGCCGTCGCCAGCCCCACCTTCGCCCCGTGGAATAACGCCGCCCCGCCGTTGGCCGCGTGCCGCAACCCGCTCGTCCACTCCCCCTCGCCGAACTCCTTCACCGCCGTTCTTAATTCCGAGTACCCGCCGTACAAGCCGAATCCGGCCCCTGTCGCCCCGGCCCCGACCTGCAGGACCCGACCCGCCTGCGCCACCCGGGCCCCCGACGCCCCCAAGGCCTGCACCCCGCGGCCCAGCCCCTGCGCGACCTTCCCCCACGGGACCACCGCCAACGCCACGTCCAGCGCCGTCACCTCCTCGCCCCGTGCCGCGCTGATCCCCAGGTTGACCAGGGCCAACGCCTGACTCACCCCCGGCGGGGTGATCAGGCTCGCCACCGTCAACGCCGTCTGCACCGTGTTGAGGACGTCGTCCCCGTACTCCTCGTACTTCTTCTCCAACCAGTCCTCGAACCGCTTCACCTCCCCCGACTTCTGCCACCCCCCGAAGACCAGATTCCGCGGCGTCCCGGTCGACTCGAAATACGGCGACCCGATCGGGTTGAACGAACTCTGCTGCCAACCGTCTTTCTTTTCGTAGTCCACGTCGAATGCGTACACCCCGAACAGCCCGACGGGACCGCCGTTCGAGATCGTCCCGTCCGGCCACTGCGTCCCCTCGTCCTCCCGGCGGTGCTCGTGGTCCCGGGTGAACGTCGCGTCCACGACGTACCAGTCGAACACGTTCCGGTACTGGCTCAGATGCACCGTTTCCTGCGATCAGTCAATCGCCCGCTCGTAGTAGGTGTATTTCGACGTCCCGACCGCCCCGACGTACGCGGTCTTCGTGTCGGCAACGTACGTGTACGAGGCGTTCGATTGCCCTTCGTCATTCACTACCACAATTCGCCGTGGTCGACAGCGCGCAATGCTGACAAGTCAAAAACTTCGCCGCGCCCCGTCTTCAACAATTCGCCTACTATTCTCGCGATCCCGAGCCGCTTGGACTGAGCGAAACTATCGACAAGGGCCGACCATGCGGAAAGATCTCCGCGATAAGAAAAGCAATAGTACGTGGTTCCGCTCGGTGTATGCAGAGAAAAGGCTTCGTTCAATAACGCGCCGTCGTCTGGCAATGATACCTTGCCCTGTATATTCCTGAGAAATTGAGAAAAATCATCCAGAATGTCTTCATGACCCGCCTTTTCTCGCGATTCAATGTACACGAAATCGCGCGCGGCATTCTTGTTCATATATCCGGGAATACTCTTGCGTCCCGATTCAGGTTCCATGTGGAATGCCTCTAGTTATTATTTCCCAGCACGCTGCGGCGTGTCAGGCCGGCGTCAGAAAGAAAGATATCCTGCTCATATCAAGCCCACTGTCGGAGAATACATTCCGATAGTGGTTGATAAAACCCTGACTGTTGCTGTGTATGTGTACTTTGTCAAATGCTTTTAAGTATTCGCCTGTTTGATTTACAACGGCCAATTGTTCGGTGACAGCGAATGGCCTGTTCCCAATCTTGCTCTGGGGGTTCCGAATTGATGAGGCCCAATCGCCCGTAAATTTCGCTTCCACTGCGACTCGCTCCCCATTAACAATGGCAATTCGGTCGGCCACGCCTTTCTTCCCATTAGGTATGACGAAAGTGCGATTCTTGAATGCCTGATCAGGTCCATATTTCGACCTTACAGTTTTCTCGTACTGGCTTGCTTGAGTGCGAATGGAATAGGCATTATGCGCCCAAACGCTGAACGCCCACCTGTCCCCGCCGACGAAGTACGTATGGTACTCCGCCACCCGCACGTTGTACACCGCCGCCCACTCGCCGGTGTCGAACACCTCCTCGACCGCGGTCCACCGGTCCCCGTGGCTGGCCAGCAAGTCACCCGACTTCAACCGCCCGGCCGGCACCCACCCTACGTCCCGCACGTAGAACGGGTGCTCGGCCGTCGTCCGGATCACCTCCCTGCCCACGTGTAAGTGGAGGATCACCGCCGTCCGGACGAAGTTCGCCTCCACCTGCCGCGGCACCACCGGGCCCGACGGGTCCGCCTCGTCCCGCGCCCACACCAAGTCCCCGGGCCGTAGCTCCTCGACCGGCTTCGCCCCCTCTGGCGTCCGCACCGGCGTACCGGCCGCGAAGCACGAGTTCTGGTTCTTTCCCCACGGATAGATCCGGGCCTCCTGGCACGAACTGTACCGACCCACCAAAGCCCGCGTCCCCGACAGCCCGACCTGCGTCCCGTGGAACAAGGCCAGCCCGCCCGTCGCCGCGTGCCGCAGCCCGCCCAGCCAGTCCCCCTCCCGGAACGCCTGTACCGACTGCCGGACGTCCCTCGCCCCGGCCGCCAGCGTCACCGCCCCCGTCGCCGTGTTCGCCACCGCCTCCACCGTCGGCGCCGCCCGGGCCGTAATGTGCCGACCGCCCGCGCCGCCGCCCCGATCCCCGGCAGCAGCGCCAGCGTCACATCCAGCGCCGTGATCTCCTTCCCCCGCGAGGCGATATCCACGACGAGCCAAGGTCAAATAAAGCCTATAGCCATAATGACTCAAGCAATAACATCAGACTGTATTTGGATAATAGAATTCACCAAGTCCGGAAAACACGTCGCGCGCCTCACGGATGCATTCATTGGCAATGCTCACTATAGTGTGATTGTGTCCATGTTTAGTAATATTAACATGTTTATTGGAATTGAGAAACGAAGATACCGCATTGTTGGCGAGGATGATTTGCATTTGAGCGCAATTAAATATATTTTCACAGTACACGTCCCTGATAACTCCCTGCTTAAATATTTCTTTCTCGAGAGCGGAATACCCCCACCGCGAAATCAGCAGGCCTTCCCGATAGTCCTTGCCAGGAATCTTCAACCCGATGCCAATTCCAATTGCGTAATGCGAAGGGCCATTCTTAACGTTTCGGGTGTACATTATACCATAACTAGTCGGAGAATCGGATGCCATGCGAAGCATGTGCCTATATGTGCTGCTACTTTCTCTAATATCGGATGCCATTTCTACGACAAAATATGCTGGTAGTAGGAATCTCGAATTAATCCTAATTTTCTTGTTTTTCACACTGAAAGCCAGATATTCGTCATGAGAAAGCGACACCTTTTCGATCATATATCTCAATTCATTTCGACCAAATTTCTTCTCCGCATTCGCCTTTGTAATCAGCGACAGCTCTATGACATCGCATTCGTTGTACACAGACTTTAGGCATTCAATCAAACTGTCTCGCCACGAAAGCATAGTGATGTCTTGATAACATCCGTACAAGACATAAACATAATGCGATTTCATGAATGAATATCCATGTCATTAGAATGGCACGTAGGCCCCTTGCATTTTTTCTGGAAGTTGGCTCATTACATCACTTACATTTTGCTTAAGAATGTTTAGGTCATTCGATCCAGACACTTTTTCGAAAACGTCAATCGAACCGTCCCTACGTATCCCAATAATGTCGGGACGCAGTCGATTGCCAGTGATATTCTCAGTAGCGCTCCGGCCCAATGCCGTTCTCCATGATCGATTTACTACGATATATTCATAGTCTCCAGACGCAACCATTTCTTTGACTTTATTCCGAATCGAACGCGCATGTGTATCGTTTGGCCGATGCGTCGTGTTTTGTGCCTTGCCATATACTGTTACATTTCCTTTGGGGCCTTTCACTTCTCGCGACGGCATTCCGGGTCTTGGCACGACTGTGTAATTCGCATTGTGTGCCCAAACGCTAAACGCCCAATCGTCCCCGCCCAAGAAGTACGTATGGTACTCCGCCACCCGCACGTTGTACACCGCCTCCCACTCGCCCGTGTCGAACACCTCTTCCACCGCCGTCCACCGGTCGCCGTGGCTGGCCAGCAAATCCCCCGACTGTAACCGCCCCGCCGGCACCCACCCCGCGTCCCGCACGTAGAACGGGTGCTCCGCCGTCGTCCGGATCACCTCCCCGCCCACGTGCAGGTGCAAAATGACGGCCGTCCGGACGAAGTTTGCTTCCACCGCTCGCGGTACCACCGGGCCCGACGGGTCCGACTCGTCCCGCGCCCACACCAGGTCCCCGGGCCGCAGTTTCTCGACCGCCTTCGCCCCGTCCGGCGTCCGCACCGGCGTGCCGGCCGCGAAGCACGAACTCTGGTTCTTGTTCCAGAAGTAGATCTGGCGTTCCTGACACTGCGCGTACCGGCCCGGCACCATGCGGGCCGTCGCCAGCCCCACCTTCGCCCCGTGGAATAACGCCGCCCCGCCGTTGGCCGCGTGCCGCAACCCGCTCGTCCACTCCCCCTCGCCGAACTCCTTCACCGCCGTTCTTAATTCCGAGTACCCGCCGTACAAGCCGAATCCGGCCCCTGTCGCCCCGGCCCCGACCTGCAGGACCCGACCCGCCTGCGCCACCCGGGCCCCCGACGCCCCCAAGGCCTGCACCCCGCGGCCCAGCCCCTGCGCGACCTTCCCCCACGGGACCACCGCCAACGCCACGTCCAGCGCCGTCACCTCCTCGCCCCGTGCCGCGCTGATCCCCAGGTTGACCAGGGCCAACGCCTGACTCACCCCCGGCGGGGTGATCAGGCTCGCCACCGTCAACGCCGTCTGCACCGTGTTGAGGACGTCGTCCCCGTACTCCTCGTACTTCTTCTCCAACCAGTCCTCGAACCGCTTCACCTCCCCCGACTTCTGCCACCCCCCGAAGACCAGATTCCGCGGCGTCCCGGTCGACTCGAAATACGGCGACCCGATCGGGTTGAACGAACTCTGCTGCCAACCGTCTTTCTTTTCGTAGTCCACGTCGAATGCGTACACCCCGAACAGCCCGACGGGACCGCCGTTCGAGATCGTCCCGTCCGGCCACTGCGTCCCCTCGTCCTCCCGGCGGTGCTCGTGGTCCCGGGTGAACGTCGCGTCCACGACGTACCAGTCGAACACGTTCCGGTACTGGCTCAGATGCACCGTTTCCTGCGATCAGTCAATCGCCCGCTCGTAGTAGGTGTATTTCGACGTCCCGACCGCCCCGACGTACGCGGTCTTCGTGTCGGCAACGTACGTGTACGAGGCGTTCGATTTCCCCCCGCCGCTTCGTTCGGTGCTGCCGACGCCGCTCGTCGATTCCGGCGTCTCTTCCAGGAATTCGTGGTAGTTGAATTCGCTCTCGACTGCTTTCTTCTCGTCGTCAGCCACGACCACTGTTCCGCCATTCCGAGTGGCGGATTCGCCGCCGTTCGTCGCCACGGTCACCGTGTAGCCCGCCCCGACATCGTTCATGGAACGATACTTCGTCGACGATCCCGTGGATTCGCCCCACCCGTCCCCGTGATGGTGATCCTTACTTTCGTCGATCAGGTCATAATCGAGATTGAACGTCGAAAACGTTTTCTGTTTGTCAACGGATTCCTCGTACACCGTCCGCGTGCCGATGCTCGTCTTCACCCCGTCGGCGATCGTGACGGTGCCCGAGTCGTCGGGCGTCCGCCAGGTCGAGAACAGGTGCCCCTCGCCGCGGTAGGTGTGTTCGGAGTGCCCGGTCGGGCCGGCCGAGGCGAACCGGTTCTCGTCCGTCGTGTCGTACTTTTCCTCCTTGTACGACTTCTTCTGGTAGGTCCCGGTGCCGGTCAGGTCGGTCGACGGGCCGGCCGGGCCGCCGGACGTCGACTGGTAGTCGATCGTCTCCGTGGCGTAGGTCCACTGCCGCTCGTGGCCGACTTCGGATTGGGACGCCGACCGGTCGGTCCGGGCCCCGGGTTCCGGCTGGAAGGTCGTGCCGGACGGGTACATCATGCCGGTGTACCCGGTCCCGAACTCGTACTCGTCGTAGATGCCCAGGGTGTTGCCGCCTGGGGCGGCGGCGTACGCGTTGTCGCCCCACTCGACCCCGGACGAGAACCATTTCGTGTTGCTCTCCATCGACTCGGTCGCCGTCGAAACGTACCGTCCGGTCCGGGAATTCGTCCCGGTCCCGGAGACGTAGTCGGCCGAGTCGAACTCGACCCGGGTCGAGTGGGCCGTCGTGACCGTGCTCCCGTCTTCCCGCCACTGGGTCCGGCTGTGCAGGAACCACTGGTCATCGGACTCCACGGACGTGTCGTCCAGGGACACGGTCGAGGTCCAGTCACCGGTACTCCAACTCGCGACGTAGACGTGGCCGGCCCTCGACGTGCTCGCCCCGCCGGTCGTGGGGAACGACTCGGCGAAGGTTCCGGAATCGCTCGACTCGTCGTGCTTCTGGGCGGACCCGGTCAGGGTCGAGTGTCGCGTCCCGTGGTGGGTCCGGAGATAATTCTTCTCCGTTTTGTCCGACCCGTAGACGTCGGTCACCAGGCTGTACGAACTCAGGGTGAACGACCCCTGGCGGGAGTTCCCGGCCGCCCCGCTCGCGTACGTGAAGGTCTCCGTTCCCGCGGCGACGGAGAGCGCCGTCTCGTTGTAATAGACCGAGCCCGTCACGACGACCGAGCCGTCGTCGGACCACGTCGGGGAGTTGCGACTCCGGTCGTCCGTGACGTTGGTCATGGCGTAGTTCGACGTCGCGCGTGACCCGGACTGTTCCCGCGGCCCCTCGACGTACGTACCGGCGCCGGGGTAACTGGGACCGGTGTACCCGGCGTAACTGCCCGCGGACGTGAACGTGTACGCGTCGTCGTCGGACGAATTGCGGTACGTCGAAAACTTCGTGACGGAGGTCTCGGTGATCGTCTGGGCCGTCCCGAACAGGTCGAACGTGTGGGTGTCGTCGGCCCCGGTCGACAGGGTGAAATTCGACCGCTTGTCGTGGGCCGAGCCGGACAGTTGGACGGCCGAGGCGGTACGGGTGTACTGGATCGTCGAGGCGTTGTCGATGTTGGCGGTCGAATCGGACCCGCTCCAGCCGTTCCCGACCAATAGCGATCCCGGCGAGGCGGTCGAATACTGGGAATACCCGTTCGTCGCGACCCAACTGTCGAGGAGGAGTGTTTGCGTCAGGGTGCCGGTCGAACTCACGAGGACCCGGTTCTTTGCCACGTAAGAACCGGAGTCGGACAGGGTCGTGCTCGAATTGCCGGACTTGCCGGTCTGCATGATGGTGGAAGTGACCCGGCCCCCGGAGTTGAGGTTCACCAGGTCGAACGTCGACTCGGAATAGACGTTCGTCCCGGCCTCGTGCTTGTCGAACGAGCCCGTGACGTCGGTCGTCCCGTCGGGGGCGATCGAGACCGACCCCTTGTCCGCGTACGAGTAGTCGGACGTCGTCGACTCGGAATGAGTGAACCAGCCGGAATAGGGCCCGTTGACGTACCACCCGGACGACGCCGCGGTCCCGTTCGTCGTCTGGGAATCGGCGTTGTCGAAGGTCCCGTCGAGGGCGGTGCCGGCCGAGGACTTCGTGTACGTCCCGGCCGACGCCTTCGTGAATCCGGCCGTCCAGTCGGAATTCGCGGTGACGGTCCCGCCTTCCAGCGAACCCGAGTACGTCGACGTGACGCCGTACTTGCCGGACGAATCGAGTGACGACTTGTTGTCGTAATTCCCCGCCCAGGTGGTATCGGACGACTCCCCGTAGAACGACCCCCACTCGGCGTCCGCGATCGACCCGGACGACTTTCCGGACGAGGACGTGTTGGTCGTATTGGTGACCCCTACCCGGACGTCGGTGTCGGCCGTGGTCCCCGACCATTCCGAGTCGACTTGGGTGGTCGATTCGACCCGGAACGTGCCCGTCGCTTTGTTGGTGGTGTTCGAGACGTGGTAACCGCCGTCCTGCTTGTTCCACCCGGTGCCCGTTTGGGTTTCGTCGAGACCGAACGTTCCCGAATGGTTCGTCCGGGACCAGGACCCGGATTGGGAAATGACGAGGGAGGCCGTCGTCTTGTCGTCGACGGAGTAAAGGCCTTCGGCCACGTAGGTTGAACCGACGGCCGTGTACATCCCCATGTACTTGCTCGTCCGGTCGTCCGTACTGGTCTGGTTCGCCAAATAGCTCCCGGACCGCGTCTCCCCGCCGGCGGTAATCGTGTAGGTGTTCGTAACCGCGTTCGTCAGGCCGACATGTTCGATTTCCTCGTACTGGTAGTCGCCGTCCACGCCGACCGACGTCGGCGTCGACACGTAGTCCATGCCCTCCTCGAACGTGACCTTGGAGTTCGCCGTCAGGTCCGTCGAGAACGTCCCGGCCTCCGTCCGGCCGGTCTGGCTGACGGCGAACGCCCCCTTGTCGCCGTACGTGACGCCCGTCGTGTAGTCGCCATGCTTCGTGTAGTGGCCGTCGGTCTTCAGTCCGGCCGCGTCGGCCGAAAAACTCCCGGTGTAGTGGAACGTCGTCAGGTGATAGTCGAATCCGGCAACGAGGGCGAACGTGCCGGCCGACGACACCCCATCGCGGGCGTAGGCGTACACGCCCGAGTAGTTGGAGTTGTCGGTCCGGGACGAGGTCGAATCGAGCACGGAGGAACCCTCGACCGTCGTCGACCCGCCCGACGAGTGGAACGTCCCCTTCTCCGTGTAGTCCAGTTTGTCCGCGAACGACCCGGACTCGGTGATCGACCCCGCCCCGGTCCCCCGCGGGTCGGCGAACGCGTACGAGCCGGTGTCGGAGTACGTTCCGGACGACAACCCGCCGCCCTTTGTGGTGTAGTCGGTGTTGACCGTGGCGCCCGCGGGGTTGGTGAAGAAGACGCCGTGCTCGGTCCGGTCCGCATACGAGTCGCCCGATGAACTCATCGACGCGGACCCCGAAACCGACAGTCCGCCGGACGAACGGGAATAGTTGTCCGTCGAGGAGAAGGTGGAATCCGTCGTGGACGATTCCGACGTGTCGTAGTGCCCGCCGGTGATCGTCACCACACCGCCGTCGACCGAAAACGTGGCGCTCAAATGAAGGGAGAACGAGTACGTCCCCTTCTGGTGGATCGTGCTGGTTATGGTCCCCGTTATCGTCGTCTGATCGTAGGCGTACGAGAAACTCGTTTTCGCATCGACGACGAACGTGTCTCCGCTAACGGCGACGGAGTAGCTGAACGACCCGTTGAGGGAGAGTTGGAACGGCCCGGACGTCTGGTCGATGACGAGAGTGCCACCGGAGGACGTCGTCGCCGGGACCGTGCCGTTGGTGGCATAAATGGTAATCGGGACGGAATTCGCCGGCGTCGGCGAACTCCCGACGCCCTGCGCCCCGTCGTACCGGCCGATGCCGAAATCGAACCCGGCCGAGCCGCCCGATAGCCCCGTCGCGGCGTTCATCGCCAGGGCCGCTTGTCCCACGGTGGCGGCGAGGGCATTCCCGGCCGTCGGAACGGTCCCCGACCCGGTCGTGTCCTGTTCCAATGTAAATTGGACGGTCGCCCAATCGCCGTAGACGTAACCGTTCGAGATCGGGTCGAACTCGACCGCCCGGGCCTTGACCGTGACCCCGCCCGGGTTGAGCCGGCGGGGGCGGTACTCGAATTTTCCCTGATAGTCGGCGTAGGCGAACCCGTCCCCCTTCCCGTCCCCGTCCTCGTCGAACTCGACGGCAAGGTACGCCGCGTCCCCGTCGGCGTTTAACGCGGTCCCGGTCAACATCGGATCGGTCGTGATCCCGTCCGTCGACGACGGGCCGGTGTCGTCCTTCAACTTCAATTCCGTCACGTGGGCCGGCGTGTTCGTCGGGCTGACGAACGTGAACGTCAGGTCCGACCACGCCCCCGCCACGTACACCCCTTTATTCCCGTCCCAGGCGTTACCCCGGGCATGGATGGCGTGCGGACCGATCGCCAGTCCGATGGGGTAGTACGTGAACACCCCGTCGGCATTCGCGACGGCGGTTCCTTCCGCCACCCCGTCGCCGTCGTAATCGATGTCGACGAGGAGCCCGTCCGCGGAACCGTCGGGGTTAACCAGTTTGCCGGTCAACGTCGGATCGGTCGATAGGCCGTCCGTGTTCGACGACCCGTCGTCGTGGAACAGCCGGAAGACTGTGACATCCGGCGGTCGAACGAGGGGCGCTTCGAGTGTGAAAGACAGGGACGCCCAATCTCCGACGACGTTATTCCCCGCCTGCCAATCCCAGACGAGGGCCCGGGCTTTCGCGGTATGTTTCCCCATACCCAGGTCGAACGGTTCGACCTCGAACTCGCCGGAACCGTTGGTAACGACCACCGCGTCGGACTCGTCGTCCCCGGTCCAGTCGATCTCCACCTGTCGGCCCGCCGCCCCGTCCTCGAACGTGACGGTCCCGACGAGGGTGGCGTCGGACGTCACGCCGTCCGCGTTCGAAAGACCGGTATCGTTCTTAAGTTTCCAGCCCGACACGACCGCCGGCGGGACCGCCGTCCGCGTAAATGTGATGGAGGACCACGCGCTGGTTTTCCGTTGGCCGGTCGTATAGTCCCACTCCTCGTACCGGGCGCGGACCGAGATCCCGCCTATCGGGCCCGGCGGGGTGACGTCGAACGCACCACCCGGACCTGTTATTTGTTGGGCGTCGACCTTATCGTCCCCGTTGAAATCAAACGAAACCGTCAGGCCGGCGGCATTCCCGCCCCCCGAAACAGCGACTACCCCGGCGACGCGTGGGTCGAACGTCGCGTAGTCTCCGACAACCCCACTGTCGTGAACCAGGGTGAGGGGGCCGACGGACGCGTCGGGCGGGGCGGTGAGTTGAAGGGTCAACGGGCCGGACCAGTTTCCCGGCCGATACCCGGCCTGAGCCTCATCCCAGTCCCACGCCCGGGCCCGGACCGTAACGGAGCCCGCCCCCGCGACCGGCGTGTATTCGAACGATCCGTCGCCCGCGGCGATCGTATACCCGTCGGGCGACCCGTCACCGGTCGTATCGATTTCGACGCGAAGCCCGGCCGCCCCGCCGTCGTCGGCGACCGTGCCGCGGATTGTCGGATCGAACGTCACCGCGTCCCCGGGCGCACCAGTGTCCCGGTACAAGGCGAGCGACCCGACTGTCGGCATCGTGTTCGGCGGCAGTTCGTAAGTGAACCCGAAAGCCGTGTCGGTCCACGGACCCGTCACCCGTTGGCCTGATCCCGTGTCCCATTCGGAGGCCCGGAACCGGTAGGAAATGGGGCCGGGTGAAAGCCAATACTCCGAGAATTCAAACGTACCGTTTTCGGCAACGACAACTCGACCGTCGGGTGCAAAATCCCCGTCGCGGTCGAATTCGACACCGACGGATGCATAACCGTCGTCATTCACGACAGACCCGAGGACGGTCGGGTCCCAAGTCAGTCCGTCGGTCGACGACGCTCCGGTGTCCGCCCGCAGGTGCAGATTCGCTACTGCCGGGAGTTCCCCGTTCGGCACCAACCGATCCTCCAGACTATGGAGACTCGGCCGGATCGGTCGGTGGACGTGTCGTATTAAGCGGCCGACGCGGCGAGGACGAACGGGAAGCGACAATAGCCAGCGGTGCAGGCGGAGCATGGGCGTACTCCCGGCGGACTGGAAACGATCATCAGTAATTAAAGTCGCAGTCAGACAATAAGGACAAGAGCTTCCACCGTGTCGGTCGGCCAGTCAAGTCAAAAACAGAACTTTCCCCATTTCAATCGGAGTGACCGTCAGAACAAGATCGACTATCTCCGGATCACCACCCGCTCCCCCGTCCGGAACGCCTCGGCCGTCACGCCGGTCTTGTGGATGCGGACCGTCACCGCCCCGCAATGCGGCGTGTCCCACACCGTCGCGTTAGGCAGGTCGCTTTCCGAGACGGCACTCACGTCGCGGTGGCCTTTGCTGACTACGACGAACTTCGCCTTCGCCCAGTCGCGGAAATCGCGGCCGAACGCGGGGCGGCTGCCGTGGTGCGGGGCCATGACCACGTCGGCGGTCACGAGCGGGCGTTGGACGACGAGACTCGTCCCGGCCTTCTCCAGATCGCCGGTCAGCAGGACCGAACGCCCGGCGAACGACACCAGCAGCACGAGGCTCCGCTCGTTCTCGGTCGTGCCGGGCCCGACGGGAGGAGGGTGCAGGACGTCGAGCGTCACGGGTCCCGACTCGAACCGGTCGCCCGCGACGGCGATCCGCGGGTCGATCCGTTTCGCCGCGAGGGCGGCCAGCACCGCCGCGACCTCGGGCGTCGGCTTCGTCGCGAAACTCGGCGTCAGGGTCACGGTCCCGACGGGGAATCGCCGGAGGAGTTCCGGCAGGCCGTTGAAGTGGTCGGTGTCTGCGTGGGAGAGGAAGACTTCGTCGATCCGACCGATGCCGCGGTTCCAGAGGTACGGGGCGACGGTCCGGCGGACGACGTCCGACCCGGCCATCGTGCCGAGGTCGTACAGGAGCACGCGGCCGTCGGGGCATTCGAGAACACAGCACGTTCCGTGTCCGACCGAGAGGAAGGTCACCCGCAGTTCGTCCGGTTCGGATTTCGGGCCGGTGGCGAAGACGCCGAGGACGATCCATGCGGCGAGGACCGGCCCGAGCCGGAAAG
>JADMIO010980277.1_pt1 | contig 14195 bp, 13 predicted proteins | sample 8958161 | NCBI WGS metagenome assembly JADMIO01 (sample SAMN16585339, study PRJNA669376) | soil metagenome | isolation source: Crop rotation soil | place: USA: Cullars Rotation, Alabama | collected 2011 | reverse complement strand
CGCCCGCCGCGAACGCGTCGAGGCTCGTGTTGCCGCCCGACCATCGCGTGGTGTCGAGGACCACGTCCGCGGCCGCGATCGCGCGGCGGAAGGCGAATCCGTTCATGCGCGGGAGGAATTTCACCTGCGAACCCGGCGGCACTCCATGGGCGGCGAGGGCGCGCTGCAGCCGCGCCGCGAACCGCTCGGTCACCGCGCGCGCGGTCGCCTGGAAGAACACGATCACGCCCCCGGGGTCGGAGGCGAGGAGCCGCGCGAAGATCGCATCCATCTCCGGATGGATCTTGAAGAGGGATTGCGGGCAAGCGTAGATGCGCCGGTCGGCCGGGAGCCGCAGCTGTTCGCGCTCGAACGCAGGCCCTGCCTCGGGCATCGCGTAGCTCACGCCCAGGCCCGGAAGCCCGGCGAGCGGCTCGGTGTAGTGCGCGGCGGCGCCCTCGGGCTCCATGGCCCCGCACGTGAAGTAGTGGTCGGTCGCCGCTCCGCCGGTCGTCACGGGGTGGCCCCATCCCGCGCACTGCACGGGCGCCGCGCGCACGGCCGCGAGCAGGTACGAGAGCGGCGTCATTCCCACCTCCGGCTGCACCAGCACGTCGAGCGACTCTTCGCGCAGTCGCCGGATCGTGTCCTCGCCCCCGAGGCGAAGCGTGGTGAAGCGATCGCAGCCCGCGGCGATGCGGCGCGTGAAGTCGTCCGAGAGCGGGGCGGTGTGGAACACGAGCCGCTCGAAGCGCGCCGGGTCGAGCGCGGTGATCCAGCGCTCGAAATAGCGGCCCGCGGTGCAGTCGCGGAAGACGCTGCCGACGAAGCCCACGCGCAGCCTCGCGCCCCGCCGTTTCGGCGGGGGCTCGCGCCACTCGGGATGGATGCCCAGCGCGAGCGAGCCGAGCAGCTCCGAGTACTCGCGCTGGGGACCCACGTCGTCCTCGCCCTGGTAGGCGAGGAGGAAGTTGGTGCGATTGAGGTCGAAGACCTGGCGCGCCGAATCGCGCCAGCGCGCCGGATCGGAGGCGATTTCGCGCAGCCCGCGCAGGTAGCGGCCGCGCCATTGGGCGGCCGCGGCTTCGCTCTCGTAGACCTGCGGCAGGTAGAGGTTGTAGGCGAGCGCGAGCGCGAGGTCGTCGGGATTGCGCGCGACGGCGCGCTCGAGCACCGCGCGCGCGCCGCCATCGTCGCCCAGCTCGCCGCGCACGATCGCGAGGAGGCCCGAAGCGTTCGCCTCGCCCGCGGAGCTCGCCTCCGCGCGCGAGAGCAATCGATCCGCGTCCTCCCAGCGCCAGTACTCGGCGTGGCGCTGCCCCAGGTCGAGCAGCGCATGCGCGTCGCCGTCGGGCAGGTGGCGCTCGGCCTCTCGCAAGCTCGCCTGCGAGCCTTCGGCGTCGCCCAGGTCGGCACGAACGCGCGAGATCAACGCGTGGGCGTGGTAGAGCGACGGATCGAGGACGATCGCGCGCCCGAGCGCCTCCAGCGCGGCGGGAAGCTCGCCCAGCCGCGCATGGGCGGCACCCAGCTGCAGCTCGAGATAGGCCGACGGCGAGGCGAGGCGCGCGCGCAGCGCGATGAAAGCGTCGCGTGCGGCGAGGACGTTGCCCGCGGCCGCTTCGGCGCAGGCGGCCGCGTAGGCCGCTTCGTCGGCGGCGCCGTGGGGGCTCGAAGGCATGCGGAATTCTACCTGCTTGACAAGATAACTATACGTTCGTATAGTTACGCCCATGTCACCGCGCCCTTCCCGAAATCTCGATCGCGCGCTGCTCGCCGCGGGCCGCGAGCTCTTCCCCAGCCGGGGCTGCGCGGGCCTCACCGTGCGCGAGGTGGCCGATGCGGCCGGCGTGAACCTCGGCATGTTCCACTACCACTTCAAGAGCCGCGAGGCGTTCCTCCGGGCGCTCCTGCAGTCGGTGTACGAGGAGATGTTCGCGGAGCTCGTGGCGCGCGCGCAGCAGATGCCTCGCGGCGCGGGCGAGGTCGACACCGTGCAGGTGCTCCGCGGCGCGCTGCAGTTCATGGGCCGCTTCGTGCGCGCCAATCGCTCCCTCCTTGCGCGAATCCTCACCGATGCGCTCAGCAACGATCCGATCGCGGTCGAGTTCCTCGGGCGAAACCTGCCGCGGCACCTCACGGTGCTCATGCAGCTGATCGAGGCCGGCCAGAAGGATGGCGCGCTCAAGCCCGTGCCCGCTCCGCAGCTCCTCGGCTTCTGCGCGGGAAGCCTCGCGATGCCGATCCTCTTCGGCGGAGCGATCGCCGAGCACGCACACGGGAGCCCCCACGCGCGCCTGGTCGAAGCGACGCTCCTGTCCGATGCCGCGCTCGACCAGCGAATCGACCTCGCGATCGCGGCGATCTCCAACCCCCAACCCGCGGCGCGCAAGACCCGGCCCGCGACCCAGCGGAAAGCGAAGTCATGAAGAACACGAAGATCCTCATCACCGCCGTCGCCCTGGCGCTCGCCGGATGCGGCGACAAGCCGCCCGCGACGCTCCAGGGATACGTCGAGGGCGAGTACGTGCGCATCGCCGCGCCCTTTGCGGGCACCCTCGTGAAGCTCGAGACCCAGCGCGGGCGAAGCGTCGAGGCGGGCGCGCCGCTCTTCGCGCTCGAGGCCGAGAACGAGGATGCCGCGCGCCGCGAAGCCGAGGAGCGGGTGCGCCGCGCGCAAGCGCAGGTGGACGACCTCAAGAAGGGCAAGCGCACGACCGAAATCGATGCCTCGCGAGCGCAGCTCACGCAGGCGCAGGCGGTCGCGGCGAACTCCGACCGCGACTTCGCGCGGCAGGCCGACCTCGCCGCGAAAGGCTTCGTGAGCCAGGAGCGCGTCGACGAGGCGCGCGCCGCGCGCGACCGCGACCGCGCGCGCGTCGTGGAGCTCCAGAACACGCTTGCGACCACCGTCGCAGGCAGCCGCCCCGACGAGATCCGCGCCGCGGAGTTCGAGGCGAACGCCGCGCGCGAATCGCTCAAGCAGGCCGACTGGCGGTTGCGCCAGAAGAGCGTCGCGGCGACCGTGGCCGGCACCGTGACCGACACGCTCTTCGTGAAGGGCGAATGGGTCCCCGCGGGCGCGCCGGTGGTGAACGTCCTTCCGCCCACCAACGTGAAGGTCCGCTTCTTCGTGCCCGAGCCGCAGCTGGGCGCGGTCAAGGTCGGGCAGAAGATCTCGCTCGCGTGCGACGGCTGCGCGAGCGCGGTGGCGGCATCCATCACCTACGTAGCGCCGCAGGCCGAGTTCACGCCGCCGGTCATCTACAGCAAGGAGAGCCGCGCGAAGCTCGTCTTCCTCGTCGAGGCGAAGCCCACGGAAGCCGACGCGCCGAAGCTGCACCCCGGCCAACCCGTCGACGTCACGCTGCAATGAACACCCGCGAGATCGCGATCGACGTCGAGGGCCTCACCAAGCGCTTCGGCGACAAGACCGTCGTCGACGGCTTCTCGATGCAGGTGCCGAAGGGCGCGATCTACGGCTTCCTCGGCCCCAACGGCAGCGGCAAGACCACGACGATCCGCATGATCTGCGGGCTGCTCACGCCCGACGGGGGCCGCGGCGTCGTCCTCGGCCACGACATCACGAAGGATGCCGACCTCATCAAACGCAAGGTCGGATACATGACGCAGAAGTTCAGCCTCTACGAGGATCTCTCGATCGAGGAGAACCTCGACTTCGTGGCGCGCATGTACGAGGTCCCCGACCGCAGGAAACGCGTGGCCGGCGCGCTCGAGGACCTGGGACTCACCTCCCGCCGCAAGCAGCTCGCGGGCACGCTCTCCGGCGGCTGGAAGCAGCGCCTCGCGCTGGCGGCATGCCTCATCCACGAGCCCGAGGTGCTCCTCCTCGACGAGCCCACCGCGGGCGTGGACCCGAGCGCGCGCCGCGATTTCTGGGACCACATCCACCATCTCGCGCACCAGGGCATCACCGTCCTCGTGAGCACGCACTACATGGACGAGGCCGAGCGCTGCCACGCGCTCGCCTACATCGCGTACGGCAAGCTCCTCGCGCACGGGACGATCCAGGAGGTCATCGACGCCTCGGGGCTCACGACCTTCGAGGTCGAGGGCGAGGACGCGATGGCCGCGGCCGGGCAGCTGCGCGGCAAGCCCGGCGTCGAGATGGTCGCGCCCTTCGGCAACACGCTGCACGTCTGCGGCACCGAGCGCGCGCCGCTGGAGGCCTCGGTGAAGGAGGTGGCCGCGCGCGCTTCCATGACGGTCCGCCAGGTCGAGCCCTCGCTCGAGGACGTGTTCATCCACCTCATGCGCGACCTCGGGACGGCGGCGCGCAAGCCTACTGCGAGCCACTAAGCCATGTTCGCCCTCCACCGCTTCCTCGCCGTGCTGATGAAGGAATTCGTCCAGATGCGGCGCGACCGGCTCACGTTCGCGATGATGATCGGCGTCCCGATCATGCAGCTGGTGCTCTTCGGCTACGCGATCAACATGGACCCGAAGGGCCTTCCGGCGGCCGTGGTGTCCGCGGAGGCGAGCCCCTTCTCTCGCTCGCTCGTGCGCGCGCTCGAGAACACCGGCTACTACAAGGTCGTGGCGCTCCCGCGCACGGTCGACGAGGCCGACCTGCTCCTGCAGCGCGGCGAGGTCCAGTTCGTGCTGCAGGTGCCCGAGGACTTCTCGCGCAAGCTCCAGCGCGGCGAGCGGGCCACCGTCCTCGTCGAGGCCGACGCGACCGATCCGGCCGCCACCGGCAACGCGATCGGGGCGCTGCAGCAGGTGAGCCTCTCGGGCCTGGACAAGGACCTCGTGGGCTCGCTCGCGGCGCGCAAGGCCGGCGAGCCCGCGTTCGAGATCCGCGTCCACCGCCGCTACAATCCCGAGGGCATCACGCAGTACAACATCGTCCCCGGCCTCATGGGGGTGGTGCTCACGATGACGCTCGTGATGATGACCTCGATCGCGATGACCCGCGAGCGCGAGCGCGGCACGATGGAGAACCTGCTCGCGACACCCGTGCGCCCGCTCGAGGTGATGCTGGGCAAGATCGTGCCCTACATCGTGGTGGGCTACGTGCAGGTCGTGGTGATCCTCACGGCGGCCAAGTTCCTCTTCGACGTCCCGATGGTGGGCAGCCTCGTGCTGCTCTCGACGGTGCTCGTGGTCTTCATCGCGGCGAACCTCGCCATCGGCTTCACGTTCTCGACCCTCGCGAAGAGCCAGATGCAGGCGATGCAGATGACGATGTTCTTCTTCCTGCCCTCGATCCTGCTGTCGGGATTCATGTTCCCGTTCCGCGGCATGCCCCACTGGGCCCAGGTCCTGGGCGAGGCGGTCCCGAACACCCACTTCATGCGCATCGTGCGCGGCATCATGCTCAAGGGCGCGGACGCCGCCGACATCGCGCAGCACGTCTGGCCGCTCGCCGTGATCCTGGTCGTGGTGTCGGCGATCGCGTTGAAGCGCTATCAAAGAACCCTGGATTAAGCCCGGCCGGAGAGCCCCCCTTTGATACAATCCGCCCTTTCCCGCAGCACCGGTTTCGCCATGAACTACGAGCAGGCGCGCTTCAACATGATCGAGCAGCAGATCCGCACCTGGGAGGTGCTCGATCCCCGGGTCCTCGAGCTGCTGCACGAGGTGAAGCGCGAGGATTTCGTGCCGCCCGAGCACCGCGCGCTCGCCTTCGCGGACCTGGAGATCCCGCTGGGCCACGGCGAATCGATGATGCAGCCCAAGGTCGAGGCGCGCATCGTGCAGGAGCTCGCGCTCCAGCCCCACGAGACGGTCTACGAAGTGGGCTCGGGCTCGGGCTACCTCACGGCGTTGCTCGCCCGTCGCGCCCGGCACGTGACCAGCGCGGAGATCCATCCGGATCTCAAGGCGCGCGCGGCGGCGAGCCTTTCCGCGGCGGGAATCCGCAACGTGACGCTCCTCGAAGGCGACAGCTCCGGCCGGCCGCTCGCCGAGGCGCAGTACGACGCGATCGTGATCACCGGCTCGATTCCCGTGCTTCCCCAGGGCTTCATCGAGCGCCTCGCGGTCGGCGGCAGGCTCTTCGCGGTCGCGGGCGATCCGCCGGTCATGAAGGCCACGCTGGTGCGCCAGCCCGAGAGCGGCTCGTACCAGGCGATCGAGCTCTTCGAAACCCTCCTCAAACCCCTGGTGAACGCGCCGCAGCCGTCGCGCTTCCGCTTCTAGAGCGAATCCGCGCGGCGCCCGCGCCGCGTCATACAGAGCCGGACGCCTCCCATTCCGCAAAGGTCCCGATGAAAGCCTCCCGCACCGTCCTCGCGATCGCAGTCGCGCTCGCCCTTCCCGCGAGCGCCGCCGACCTGCTCGGCGTCTACCGCGACGCGCTCGTCTCCGACCCGGTCTACCAGGCCGCGCGCTCGACCTACAACGCGACCGCCGAGCGCCTGCCGCAGGCGCGCTCGGGCTACCTGCCCTTCATCACCGGCAACGCGGGCATCACGCGCTACTTCATCGATCGCGGCGGCGCGCCCGAGTTCGACTACACGTACAAGACCTACGGCGTGTCGCTCTCGCAGCCGGTCTTCCGCATGCAGAACTGGATCGCGATCGGGCAGGCGGAGAAGACCGTGCTGCAGGCCGCGGCGACCCTTTCGCAGGCCCAGCAGGACCTCGCCATCCGCGCGGCGCAGGCCTACTTCGACGTCCTCCTCGCGCGCGACACCGTTGCGCTGTCGGAGTCGCAGAAGGCGGCCTTCGACCAGCAGCTCGCGCAGGCCAAGCGCAACTTCGAGGTGGGCACCGCGACCATCGTCGACACGCTGGAGGCGCAGGCGCGCTACGACCAGACGGTCGCCAAGGAGATCTCGGACAAGGCCGACCTGGAGGTGAAGCAGCGCATCCTCACGGTGCTGCTGGGCAAGATGCCCGACGGACTCGTGCCGCTGAAGGAACCGCTTCCGCTCACGCCGCCCATGCCCAACGACGTCGAGAAGTGGGTGGCCGCCGCGGCCGACTCGAGCTTCACCGTGGCGGTTGCGCGCGCGAACTACGAGATCGCGAAGCAGGAGGTCGATCGCCAGAAGGCGGGCCACCTGCCGACGGTGGACCTCACGGGCGGGTACACGCGGGTGGACGACCCCACGTCGGCCGCGCCGCCGATCTCGCCCATCGTGAACGCCGGCAGCATCGGGCTCACGCTCTCGATCCCGATCTTCCAGGGCGGGCTCACGCAGTCGCGCGTGCGCGAGGCACTGGCCCTGCGCGACGCGCGCGAGCAGGACCTCGAGAACGCGCAGCGCACCGTCGCGCAGACCGTGCGCGCGGGCTTCCTCATCGTGACCTCGGGCATCGCGCAGGTGAAGGCGCTCGAGCAGGCGCTCGTCTCCACGCAGAGCCAGCTCGATTCGACCATCCTCGGCCGGGACGTCGGCGTGCGCACGAGCGTGGACGTGCTGAACGCGCAGCAGCAGGTGTTCCAGACGCGACGCGACCTGCAGCAGGCGCGCTACAACTACCTGCTCAACTCGCTGCGGCTCAAGGCCGCGACCGGCCAGCTCACCGACGCCGACGTCGAGGAAGTCAACCGCGCGCTCGGGCGCGGCTAGCGGTCGCTTCCAGCCATTCGACCAGCCGGCGCGTGGCGCCGCGGTGCGCGCGCACGAATTCGCGCGCGGCCGCACCCATGCGATCGCGGCGCCCGGCCTCGCGCGTGAGCGACAGCGCGGCCTCGAGACCCTTCGCAGCATCCTCGACCCGGATCGCGGCGCCCGCCGCGAGCGCGCCCTCCGCCGCCTGCTCGAAGTTGTACGTGTGCCGGCCGACGATCACGGGCCGGCCGAGGGCGCAGGCCTCGATGAGGTTCTGGCTGCCGTAGTCGAGGAAGCTGCCGCCCATCAGGACGAGATCCGACGCGGCGTAGTAGGCGAGCATCTCGCCCATCGTGTCGCCGATCACGACGCGCGTGGAGGCCGGGACCGGGCCGCCGACGCTGCGGCGCGCGCACTCGAATCCGCGCGAGAGCGCGACCTGCGCCACCTCGTCGAAGCGTTGCGGGTGGCGCGGAACGAGCACGAGCAGGACCTCGGACGGCATCGCGGCGAACGCGTCGAGGAGCAGCGCCTCCTCGCCATCGCGCGTGCTCCCCGCGACCCACACGGGCCGCGAAGCGCCCAGCGCTTCGCGCAGCTCGCGACCGCGCGCCTCCACGTCTGCCGGCACCTCGAGGTCGAACTTCACGTTGCCGATCACCTCGACCTCGGCCGCGCCCAGCGAGACGAAGCGGTGCGCGTCGGCGGAGGTCTGCGCCGCGATGCCCGCGAGGTTCTCGATCGCCCAGCGCGCGATCACGGGGAAGCGCGCGTAGCGGCGCGTCGAGCGCTCCGAGAGGCGCGCGTTGGCGAGCGCCACCGGCACGTTCTCGGACTTGCATTCGGCGATGAGCCGCGGCCAGAGCTCGGTCTCGAGGAGGATCCCGATCTCGGGGCGGAAGTGGCGCACGAACGCGCGCACCGCGAAGCCGATGTCGTAGGGCAGCCACGCGCGCTCGACGCGATCGCCGAAGAGCTCCTCGCCGGCCGCGCGTCCGGTGGGCGTCATGTGCGTGAGGAGGATGCGGTGATGTGGGTGGCGGGCCAGGAGCGCTTCCACGATGGGGGCCGCCGCGCGCGTCTCGCCGAGGGACACCGCATGGATCCAGATGCGCGGGCCTGGCGGGCAGGGCGCATATCGCCCGAAGCGCTCGCGGATGGCCGTGCGATATCCGGGCTGCTTGCGGCCGCGCCACCAGAGGCGCACGACGGCGAGAGGGGCCACGACACACCAAACCAGGGCGTACAGGAACCGCGTCATGCCCCGAGCGCCGCGGCGACGGCTTCCACGCCCGGAGGCGCGCCCGGGCCGCCGAGGTTCACGCCGCCCGCGCCGTGGAGTCCCGTAAGCTCGGGACGCGTCGCGCAGTAGATGCCGACGGTGGGACGCCCCAGCGCGACCGAGAGGTGCGTGAGGCCCGTGTCGACGCCGGCGACGAGCCCCGCGTGCGCGAGCAGCGCCGCGATCTCGCCCAGGCGCGCGGCGGGCGCCGCGACCGCGCCCGGAATGGTGGCAGCGATGCGCGCGGCCTGCGCGCGCTCGGCATCGCTTCCGCCGGGAAGCACGCAGGCGTAGCCGCCTTGCGAGAGGCGCTGCCCGAGCGCGCTCCAGCTCGCGTCGGACCAGCGCTTGTCGTCGCGGCTCGCCGCGTGGAGCAGCACCGCGTAGCGCCCCTGCGGCGCCCACGACGGAGGCGCGCCGGGAGCATGCAGCCCGTAGTCGGCCGGCGCGTCCGTGCGATAGCCGAACACTTGCGCCACCAGGTCGCGGTTGCGCTCCACCGCGTGGCGCTCCCGCGCCACCGGCAGCTTCACGTCGTAGAAGCGCGCGGCCATGCGCTCGCGCGCGCTCGCGCGATCCATGCCGAAGGAGATCCCGCGCGCCGCGCGCGTGACGAGCGCGCTCTTCAAGAGCCCCTGGCTGTCGATCACGTAATCCCAGCCGCCACGGGCGAGCAGCCGCCGCGAGTCGCCCAGGCGGCGCCAGCGCGCGCCCGAGAGGATGTCGCGTCTCAGGCCGCGCAGGCCCACCGGGATGACTTCCTGTACTCCCGGGTGGAGGCGCACTAGCTCTGCGTACGCCTCTTCCACGGCCCACGCGACGCGGGCATCGGGCCGTTCGCGCGCGAGATCGGTCACGGCGGGGAAATGGTGGATCACATCGCCGAGCGAGGACAGCTTCACGAACAGGACGCGCGGCGCGGTCATGGTGCGCCATTGTAAAATGGGCGCCCTTTCGGAAGCCGAAGTTTTCCCCCGTGGCGCCCCCCGCCGACGACAAGCTCCCCCTGACCGTCGCCATCATCGCGTTGAACGCCGAGTCGCAGATCGGCGCCTGCCTCGCGGCCGTGGCCTTCGCCGACGAGATCGTCGTGGTCGATTCCGGCAGCACCGACGCCACCGTCGAGGTCGCGCGCAATCACGGCGCGCGCGTCGAGCACAAGGAGTGGATGGGCTTCGGCCGCCAGAAGCAGCATGCGGTCTCGATCGCGCGCAACGACTGGGTGCTGTGCCTCGACGTCGACGAGCGCGTGAGCAACCGGCTCGCGGCCTCGATCCGAGAGGCGCTGGCGAGCAACAGGTTCCATGCCTGGCGCATGGCGCGGCGCAACCGCTTCCTCGGCCGTTGGCTGGCCCACGGCGAGGGCTACCCCGACTGGTCGGTGCGCCTCTTCCATCGCGCGCACGCGGGCTGGTCCAACGACGACGTGCATGAAGCCGTGCTCACGACGACCGACGTGGGGCGTTTGGACGGCGACCTGATGCACGAGTCGGCCGAGGACGTCGCGACCTACGTGACCAAGCAGAACCGCTACACTTCCCTGCACGCCCAGGCGCTCTTTCGCCAGGGCGTGCGCGCGAGCTACTGGCGGCTCGTCACGAGCCCGCTCGCCCGTTTCGTGAAGTTCTACGTGCTGCGCCTGGGTTTCCTCGACGGCGGTCCCGGCTTCGCGCACATCGTGATCGGCTGCAACAACTCGTTCCACAAGTACTTGAAGCTCATCGAGCTGCAGAAGGCGGGCAAATGACGATCCTGGTGACGGGAGGGGCAGGCTTCATCGGGTCGAATTTCGTGCTCGACTGGATCGCCGCGGGCGGCGAAAAGGTCGTGAACCTCGACAAGCTCACCTACGCGGGCAACCTCGCCAACCTCGCCTCGCTTGCCTCGAACCCGAAGCATGCGTTCGTGCGCGGCGACATCGGCGACCGCGAGCTCCTCGCGAAGCTCTTCGCCGAGCACGCGCCCCGCGCGGTCGTGCACTTCGCAGCCGAGAGCCACGTCGATCGGTCGATCCATGGCCCCGCGGCCTTCGTGCAGACGAACATGGTGGGCACCTTCGAGTTGCTCGAAGCCACGCGGGCGTACTGGAACACGCTTGCGGACGACGCCAGGTCGCGCTTCCGCTTCCTGCACGTCTCCACCGACGAGGTCTACGGAAGCCTGGGCGAGAACGATCCCGGCTTCTCGGAGACCACGCCCTATGCGCCGAACAGCCCCTACTCCGCCTCGAAGGCGGGCTCGGACCACCTCGTGCGCGCGTACCACCACACGTACGGCTTTCCCGCGGTCACGACGAACTGCTCGAACAACTACGGGCCGTACCAGTTCCCCGAGAAGCTGATCCCGCTCATGGTCGCCAACGCGCTCGAGGGGCGCGACCTCCCGGTCTATGGCGACGGCCGGCAGGTGCGCGACTGGCTCTACGTATCGGACCACTGCGAGGCGATCCGCGTGGCGCTCGAGCGCGGCCGCCCCGGCGAGACGTACAACGTCGGCGGCAACTCCGAGCGGCGCAACCTCGAGGTCGTGCACGCGCTCTGCGACGCGCTCGACAAGCTCCGGCCGCGCGCGGGCGGCCACCGCAGCCTCATCAAGTTCGTCACCGACCGCCCGGGCCACGACCGCCGCTACGCGATCGACGCGACCAAGATCAGCACCGAGCTCGGCTGGACGCCGCGCGAGACGTTCGAGACCGGCCTGGAGCGCACCATCCGCTGGTACCTCGACAACGCCGCCTGGGTCGCGCAGGTGAAGAGCGGCGAATACCGCAACTGGCTCGACGCGAACTACGGAAAGCGCAGCGCCGCATGAAGAGGAAGGGAATCATCCTGGCCGGCGGATCGGGCACGCGCCTCTATCCCGCCACGCGCGTGATCTCGAAGCAACTGCTGCCGGTGTACGACAAGCCGATGGTGTACTACCCGCTCTCGACGCTCATGCTGGCGGGCATCCGCGAGATCCTCGTGATCTCCACGCCGCAGGACACGCCGCGCTTCGAGGAGCTGCTGGGCGACGGGCGCGAGTGGGGCCTCGAGATCTCCTACGCCGTGCAGCCGCGCCCCGAGGGCCTCGCGCAGGCGTTCATCGTGGGTCGCGAGTTCGTGGGCCGCGATCCCAGCTGCCTCATCCTGGGCGACAACATCTTCTACGGGCACGACCTCGCTTCGGGACTCAAGGCCGCGCACGCCGGCGACAAGGGCGCCACGGTGTTCGCCTATCCGGTGAACGATCCGGAGCGCTACGGCGTGGTCGAGTTCGACGCGGCCGGCAAGGCGGTCTCGATCGAGGAAAAGCCAGCCAAGCCCAAGTCGCGCTACGCCGTCACCGGCCTCTACTTCTACGACCAGGACGTGGTCGACATCGCCGCGAATCTCAAGCCCTCCGCGCGCGGCGAGCTCGAGATCACCGACGTGAACCGCATCTACCTCGAGCGCGGGTCGCTCTCGGTGCAGGTGATGGGCCGCGGGACCGCGTGGCTCGACACCGGCACGCACGAGAGCCTGCTCGAGGCCGCGCACTTCATCGAGACGATCGAGCGCCGCCAGGGCCTGCGCATCGCCTGCCCCGAGGAGATCGCGTATCGCATGGGCTATATCGACGCGGGGCAACTCGAGCGCCTCGCCGAGCCGATGAAGAAGAACTCGTACGGCCAGTACCTGCTGGCAGTCTTGCGCGACCGCGTGTTCTAGGGCATGGAACCGCAGATGAACGCAGATAAACGCAAAGGGTATTGCGGGTGAATGGCCACGGTGTCGACATGGGGCACGACACGTTTGCGCTTATCTGCGTTCATCTGCGGTTCCCGGGTTTAGCGCAGTGAAAGTCACCCCGACAGCGATTCCGGAAGTCCTCGTGATCGAGCCCGCCGTCTTCGGCGACGCGCGCGGCTTCTTCTACGAGAGCTGGAACCAGCGCGCTTTCGACCAGGCGGTCGGGCGCGAGGTGCGCTTCGTGCAGGACAACCACTCGATGTCGGCGCGCGGCGTGCTGCGCGGCTTGCACTACCAGATGGTGCAGGCGCAGGGAAAGCTCGTGCGCGTGATCGAAGGCGAGGTCTACGACGTCGCGGTCGACCTGCGCCGCTCGAGCCCGCATTTCGGCCAGTGGGTCGCCGAGCGGCTCTCCGCGGACAACCACCGGATGCTGTGGGTGCCCGCGGGCTTCGCGCACGGCTTCCTCGTGGTCTCGGAGCGCGCGCAGTTCCTCTACAAGACGACCGACTACTATGCGCCCGAGCACGAGCGCACGCTCCTCTGGAACGACCCGAAGCTCGCGATCCCGTGGCCGCTCGAAGGCCGCGAGCCGATGTTGAAGCCCAAGGACGCCGCGGGCACGCCGCTCGCGCAAGCCGAGACCTTCGCGTGATCCGGGTGCTGGTCACGGGCGCGCGCGGCCAGGTGGGCACCGAGCTCACGCGCGAGCTCGCGCGGCGCTGCAGCCTCGTGCCCTGCGACCGCGAGTCGCTCGACCTCGCCGATCCCGGCGCCATCGTGGAACGCATGCGCGAGGTGAAGCCCCGGGTGGTGATCAACTGCGCCGCCTACACCGCGGTCGACCGGGCCGAGACCGATCGCGACGCCGCGCGCGCGGTGAACGGCACCGGACCGGGCATCCTCGCGGAGGAGGCGCGCAAGCTCGGCGCGCTCCTCGTGCACTTCTCGACCGACTACGTCTTCGACGGCGCGAAGGCCTCGCCTTACGTCGAGGACGATCCGGTGAATCCGCTCTCGGCGTATGGCGCGAGCAAGCTCGATGGCGAGCGCGCGATCGCGCAGGCGGGCGGCGATCACATCGTGCTGCGCACGAGCTGGGTCTACGGCCCGCACGGCAAGAACTTCCTCTTCACGATGGTGCGCCTGGGGCGCGAGCGCGACGAGCTGCGCGTGGTCGACGACCAGCGCGGGGCGCCTACCTCGAGCCGTGCGCTCGCGCGCCTCGCGCGCGAGATCCTCGGCGCCGCCGGGTCGCAGGCGATCACCGAAGAGGGCGTGCGTGCCGCGGCCGCGCACCGCGGGCTCTATCACGCGACCGCCGCGGGCTCCACCTCCTGGTTCGGGTTCGCCGGCGCGATCTTCGAGGAGATGGGACGCCAGCGCCGCCTCGACTTCACGCCGCCGCGCCTGGTGGCGATCCTCACCGAAGGCTATCCCACGCCCGCGCGCCGTCCCGCGAACTCGGTGCTCTCGAGCGAGAAGCTGCGTGCCGCGTTCGGCCTCGCGATCCCCGAGTGGCGCGAGGGGCTGCGCGAGACGGTCTCAGCGCTCCCGCTCTAGGGCGAAGCGCACGCGGCCGGGCTCGTTCTCGGCGAGCCTCACCTCGTATCCCCCGCTCTCGGCCAGACGCGCCACGTTGTAGAGCCCGATGCCCATGCCCTCGCCGCGATCGACGGGCTCGCGGAAGAGCTGGGC
>JADMIO010835457.1_pt1 | contig 14197 bp, 15 predicted proteins | sample 8958161 | NCBI WGS metagenome assembly JADMIO01 (sample SAMN16585339, study PRJNA669376) | soil metagenome | isolation source: Crop rotation soil | place: USA: Cullars Rotation, Alabama | collected 2011 | reverse complement strand
CTTTCCCGGCGGTGGCCGTGTTCACGGCCTCCTATCTGGCCGGATTCCTCGCTCTGTTCGCGCCCGGCGGGCTGGGTGTCCGGGAAGGTCTGTTCATTCTGATGCTGCAGGGCCCCCTGGGCATCGGGCCCGCTACGGCGCTGGCCCTGGCCTCGCGGCTGCTGCTCACCGTCACCGAGCTCGGGGCCGCCGTGCCGTTCCTGATTCTGCCGCAGGGGAGAACGCGTGTCGCACGTTGATCCCGATTCGACGGCCTCGTTCGAGCCGCGCCGCCCCGCGCTGGTTGCCTCGGCGATGTTCCTGCTCGCGGCGCTCACCCTGTGCTGGCCCATGCTGGCCGGGCGGTGGCTGCTGGGGGACGACCAGTACGTCGCCGGCTACGGCTTCCGGCTGTTCGGCGCCGAGATGTTCCGCCGCACGGGGCACATTCCCGAGTGGAACCCCTATCTGTTCGGGGGGCTGCCGTTCATCGCGGCCCAGCACGGCGACATCTTCTACCCGACGGCCTGGCTCCGCTGGGTGCTGCCGGTCGACACCTCCATGAACATCGGATTCGGCGGCCACATCGTGCTCGCCGGCACCTTCATGTACGCCTTCCTGCGCGCGCTCCGGGTGAGCTGGACGGCGGCGGTCGTCGGCGGCCTCGGCTACGAGCTGACCGGCATCGTCGCCTCGCTGGTGCGGCCGGGCCATGACGGGAAGCTGTTCGTGTCGGCGCTCACGCCCCTCGCGCTCCTCGCGCTGCTGCGCGCCATCCGCGACCAGCGGCTCTGGGGGTACGGGCTGCTCGCACTCGTCGTCGGACTGAGCCTGCTGGCGCCGCACTACCAGATGGCGTATTACATGCTCGTCGCCTGTGCGCTGTGGACGCTGTACCTGACGTTCGCCGACCCCGAGCGGCCGCCCGGGCTCCGCTGGCCGCGCGAGCTGGGGTTCGCCCTAGGGGCCGTGGTGGTGGGCCTCGCGATCGCGGCGATCCAGATCCTCCCGTTCCTCGCGTATCTGCCCTATTCACCGCGCGGCGCGGGCGGACCGAGCACCGGGTGGGACTACGCGACGCTGTTCTCGATGCCGCCCGAGGAGATCGTCACGACCGTCCTGCCGCAGTTCAACGGGGTGCTCGACCACTACTGGGGCCGGAACGTCTTCAAGCTGCACACCGAGTACCTCGGAGCCGTGATCGTCGCGCTGGCGGCGTTCGGCGTGGCGGACCGATCGCGCCGCCGCCTGGTGCAGGCGCTCGGGGTCATCGCGATCCTGTTTCTCCTGGTCTCGTTCGGCGGGCACACGCCGTTCTACTATCTGTGGTACCAGGTCATGCCCATGATGAAGAAGGTCCGGGCGCCCGGCATGGCCTTCTTTCTCGTCGCGTTGCCGGTGGCGGCCTACGCCGCCTTCGGCACCGATCGGCTGCTCCGGGGTCAGGTGTCCGGCCGCGCGATCGGGATCGCGTTCGGCGTGCTGGCGGGCCTCGGCCTGCTCGGCGCCATCGGCATCCTGCAGGAGGTCGCGACCGTGCTGGCGGGCGCCGAGCAGGCCGGTCGGGTCCTGGCCAACGCGGCCGAGCTGCGTCTCGGCGCGCTCCGGCTGCTGGTCGCGGCGGTGGCCGGGGGCGCTGCCGTGTGGACCGTCGGCCGCGGGCGGCTCCGCGGCGGGGCGGCCGCAGCGGCGCTGGCTGCCGTCGTCGTGGCCGATCTCTGGAGCATCGACCGCTTGTTCTTCGAGTTTCGGGATCCGGCGTCCGTCACCTTCGCCGACGATGCGGTGACCACCCGGCTGCGTGCCGCGCCCAGGCCGTTCCGAGTGCTCGACGCCGGCGTGTACCAGGGGTCCTACCTCATGGCCCACGACATTCAGTCGATGCTGGGTTACCACGGCCAGGAGGTCCGGTTCTACGATGAGCTGCTGGGCGGAAAGGGGCAGTGGTCCAATGCGGGAAGCCCGACGCTGATCGACCTGCTGGCCGTCCGCTTCATCCTGCTGCCGCAGGCGCAGGCCATCCCGGGTTTCCATCAGGTGCTCGGCCCGGTGACGACCACGCCCGGCAGTCCGGCGGTCCTGCTCGAGCGGGACACCGTCCCCGCCTACGCGCGCGTGGTCCCGGGCGCCGCCAAGCTGCCCGACGACCAGGTCGCGCCCACCGTGGTCGACCCCCGGTTCCCGTACGACCGCATCGCTCTGTACAGCGACACGGCCAGTCTGTCGCCCAAGCCCATCCGGTCGGGCGAGCTGCCCGGGCCGGCGGCGGCCATCGCCGCCGTCGCCGAATGGGGGCCCGGCCACATGCGGGTGAGGGTGGAAGGAACCATGCCCGAGCCGTCCTACCTCGTCATCGGCGAAACGTGGTACCCCGACTGGCACGCGACGGTGGACGGCAGGAGCGTGCCGGTGCTTCGGGCCGACCACGCGTTGCTCAGCGTCGTGCTGCCGCCGGGGGCCCGGGACGTGAGGCTGTGGTTCGCATCGTCGACGTACCCGCGGGGCAAGCTCGTCACCGCGGCCGCCGTCCTGATCACGTTGGTGCTCCTCACCGCGCCGCTCTGGCGCCGCCGGCGGGGGACCGTGCATGCCTGAGCGCGCCGTCGTCGTCATCCCGACCTACAACGAGCGCATCAACCTCCCGCTCATCGTCCCGCAAATCCTGCAGCAGGATCCGCGGCTCGAGGTCCTCGTGGTGGACGACAACTCGCCCGATGGGACCGGCGCCCTGGCCGATGAGATGGCGGCGGCGGACCCGCGCGTGCACGTGCTCCATCGGCCGGGCAAGGCGGGACTGGGCAAGGCCTACATCGCGGGATTCCGGTGGGCGCTGGCGGAAGGGTTCGACCTCGTTTTCGAGATGGATGCGGACTTCAGCCACGACCCGAAGTTTCTTCCGGAATTCCTCCGGGCCATCGAACACGCCGATCTCGTCCTCGGCTCCCGGTACCACGCGGGAGTGAACGTCATCAACTGGCCGATCAGCCGGCTGCTGCTGTCGGTGGGCGCCAACGAGTATGCCCGACGGGTGACCGGCCTGCCGCTCACGGACAGCACGGGTGGCTTCAAGTGCTTCCGGCGTCAGGTGCTCGAAGCCATCGACCTCGATCGGGTGCGCTCCAACGGCTATTCCTTCCAGATCGAGATGAGCTTCCGCGCCTGGAAGAAGGGATTCCGGCTGCTCGAGATCCCGATCATCTTCACCGACCGCGTCGAGGGCCAGAGCAAGATGAACAAGCGCATCGTGCGCGAGGCTATTTGGATGGTGTGGTGGCTCCGGATGCAGGCGATCGCGGGGCGGCTGTGAGAGGCACGATCGTCTACAAGATGACCGGCTCGGGAAACGACTTCGTGTTCCTCGACGGGCGCGCCACCGGGCCGGAGGAGTGGCCTGCCGAGCGGATCGTGCAGCTCTGCGACCGGCGCACCGGGGTGGGGGGCGACGGGCTCGTGATCCTCACGCCCGAGACGGCCACCTCCGTGCGGATGACGTACTGGAACGCCGACGGATCGCGGGCCGCCATGTGCGGCAACGCGGCGCTGTGCAGCTCCCGACTCGCCACCTACCTGGAGCTCGTCGAGCCGGGCGACCTCTGCCTGCTGACCGACGCCGGTGCCGTCCCGGCGCGGACCGCTCCCGGCGCCGACCGCGCCGAGATCCGCCTGCCGGACTTTGAGCTGGCCGGGAGCGCCCCGGCAGTCGAGCCGGCTCCAGGCGAGACCTGGATGGCCTTCGCCACCGTGGGCGTGCCGCACCTCGTCATCGGGGTGGAAGATCTCGAGGCGGCCGACGTCACCGGGCGCGGCCGCCTGCTGCGGTCGCACCCGAGCCTTGGCGCCGCCGGAGCCAACGTGAACTTCGTCGGGGCCCCGGGAGCGTCGGGAGAACCCTGGCACATCCGCACGTATGAGCGGGGGGTCGAGGGCGAGACACTGGCCTGCGGTACCGGAACCGTGGCCGCGGGAGTGGCCCTGGCGGCGCGCGGGGAGGCGGAGCTGCCGGTCAGGTTCCTGAGCCGTGGCGGTGAGGAGCTCCTCGTCCGCGCGACGCTCCGCGAGCGAATGGCGACCGAGGTCTGGCTCGGGGGGCAGGGCAAGCTGGTGTTCCGCGGAGTGTGGGAAGCCTGAGTGCGCTCTTGTGGTGTTCGTCTACTGCATGTTCAACCCAGCACATTGGAAGCACTTAGGTGCCTTTCCCGTCGGTTGGACTGACCGGGAGGGGAGGGTCGGTGGAGAATCAGTCCACAGATCTCCACAGTTATCCCCAGGCCAACTTAACATAATCTATCTTATACGACGTTAGTGGAGGCGGGCGCGCTCCGCCCGGCGGGGTCGCGGATCATCGGCGGCGTCCGGCGAGCCGGAAAAACACCGCGCGCCGGCCCGCTTCGGGGACCGTATGCGACGGCTCGGCCGGGCCGAGCCGAGCAGCTGGGCTCTTGCCTACTGGGGCGTCTTCCCGCCTTGCTCCTTGTGCATCTTCTCCATGGCGCCGTGCGCCTGCATCATCATGTCCGCCAGCCGGACCTCCTTATAGCCCGCGGGGGGCGCGAACACGGCGTCGCTCACGACCTTCGGCTCGATCTTGGTGGCCTGGAACTCGGTCGTCGGCTTGCCATCCTTGATGGTCGTCGCCTTGAGGATCCCCTTGTTGCCGCCGACGAGCTGCCGGTAGCGCTCCATCATGTCGTGCCGGCCCGACTGCTGCAGCATGGGATTATTGGCCATGATGTCGGCCAACGCGAAGCCGACGCCGGTGGCGACGCACGCTTCTCCCTCGCTGTTCTTGCCTTCGCCGTCGACGTACGAGCCCCGGTACACCTCACACGGCACCCCGGCCACGGTCTCGCTCTTCCCGGTCTTGGTGAAGTTGAAGGAGCCTTCCTTGTCGGCGCCTTGGCGCTGCTTCATGCGCTCCAGCATCGGGCCCATCATGGCCTGCATCTGCCTCATGTCATCCTGCGTCACCAGCATGTACTGCTTCTTCTCCGGCTCGATCATCATCATGACCTTGGCGTCGTTGTCCACGATCATCGAGCCGCTGTCGCTGCCGAAACCATCGATGCGGACCTTGTGGCCCTTGGTCGTCTGCACGAAGGTGCCCTGCTTGCCGCTATGGTCGCCCTGGAACGTGATCACGCCATTGAACCCGGTTTGGGCCGCCGCCGCGCCGGGCAGCAGCCCGGCGGCCGCCAGCAGCACCACGGCCGTTCTCCAACAGGCTGGCATCGTCAGCCTCCTCTCCTGGGGGTACATCGGGATCGGCCCTGCCTGACGGGAGCCACTCTGGCCTCGTGGCAGGGCCACACTTCGGCTCGCATCCGGCCACACGAGCCTTCGCCGGTTCGCTTCCGTCGGCGTGGGGTGGCCCAATATGAAGCCGCCGCCCGCTGTCCCGCCACCCGCCCGCCGGCAAGCAAACGGGCCAGCCGCGCGGCTGGCCCGTGACCGACCTGTCCCGCAGCGCGAACGCTACATCTTGCCGTCGGTCAGCTCGGCGAGACGAACCTGTGCCTCCGTGAAGCTCGAAGAGCCCGGATACTTCTGGATGATCTCCCGATACGCCGCGATCGCCTGCGCCGGCTTTCCGCCTTCGCGGTACGCCCGCCCGGCGTCGATCAGATAGCGCGCCTTCAGGTACTCCACGTCGGCTGCCTTGGCGGCGTTCGAGAACGCGTCTCCCGCGTCGGACCACTTGTGCGCGTTCTCGAGTGCGGCCCCGAGCAGCCCGCTGGCCGGCGCGACGTATTTCGAATCCGGCTTGGCGGCCAGGAAATCCCTGAGGCCCACGGCCGCGAGTTCGCTCTGGCCATTGACCATGCGGACCTGGTTGAGCGTGAGGGCGGCCTCGCTGGCAGCGTCAGTGCCCTTGAAGTCCTGCATCAGCTTCTGAAGCTCGCTCGACGCCAGCGGCAGGTTCCCCGCCTCCGCCGCCGCCCGGGCATGATCCAGCCGCTGCGACGCGAACTCCTCCTTGCGGGCCTGGCTCTTGATCACCAGCCAGACGACGAGGCCGATGGCCACGATGATGCTCGCGAGCGCGATGAGCTGCCGGTTGCGGTCGCGATACCAGGGATGCGCCGGAGCCGGCGCCGTGGGGCGCTCGCGAGTGGAAGGATGGACGGTGGTGGCCATGTGCGTCCTGCAAGAAGGTGATGGTGCCCTGCCCCGAGTGCCCCCGGCGTGACTCGAACACGCGGCCAACAGTTTAGGAAACTGCTGCTCTATCCATCTGAGCTACGGGGGCGAAGCCTTGCCGGAACATAAGTTATCGGCCCGACCTGATGTAGTCTCTGAAACGTCCCCGTGACCGCCGGTGGGTGCGTCGTCGGGGGGTATGGTAATCCCCCGGACGGCGGGGCGAAAGCCCGAGCGCGGCCCGGCGCTCAACGACGCGCTACTATGCGAGTGGTTGCCCCGGTCAGCTTCTCCAACCCGCCCAGGCCCACGATCTCGAGCAGAAACGACCACCCCACAATTTCGGCGCCGAGGCCGCGCACGAGCTGGCCCGCCGCCCGCGCCGTGCCGCCCGTCGCCAGCACGTCGTCCACGATGAGCACCCGGGCCGGCGTCGGCAGGCTGTCCCGATGAGCTTCGAGAGCGTCCGTCCCGTACTCCAGATCGTAGGACTCCGCCACCCGCTCCCACGGCAGCTTGCCCGGCTTCCGCGCCGGGACGAATCCGGCGCCCAGGCTGGTCGCCACGGCGCCGCCGAGGATGAACCCCCGGGCCTCGATGCCGACGACGTGGGTCACGTCCTGGGAACGGAACGGCTCGGCCATGGCCTCGACCACGGCGCGGAGGAGCTTGCCGTCGCGCAGCACCGGCGTGATATCCTGGAAGATGATCCCGGGCTTCGGGTAGTTCGGGATGGCGCGAAGGGTGTCGAGCACATGCCGGGCCAGCGGCGTCGCGATGTTCATCGGATGTCGAAGCTCCTGAGCGGGATCTCGGAATCATCGCCGTGCTCGTGCCGCTCGAGCCCGTCGACCCGCGCGTTCGCGGGACCGTCGCGCAACAATGCCTCGAGCCGGGTGAGCGGCTCGTCGTCGCCGGCCGCAACGACCTCCACGCCGCCGTCGGCCAGGTTGCGGGCATAGCCCCGGAGACCGAGCGCGCGGCCATGGCGCGCGGCGAACCAGCGAAAGCCCACGCCCTGCACCATCCCCCGAACGAGAAACCGGCGGATCACGCCGGCCCGGCGGCCTGGCGGCGGCGCCACCAGACGTAGCACGCCACGAGAAGGGCCGCCCCGGGCAGCACGTAACCGACCAGCGTCCGGTGGACGTACGGACCGATCGCCCGTTCGACGTCGCCGCCGTGGCGCCCGATGAGCCAGCCGAGATAGGTGAGGATCCCGCACCACAGGCCCGCCCCGAGCGCCGTGAAGGCGGCGAACCGGCCGAGCCGCATGCGGCTCATCCCGGCCGGTATGGAGATGAGATGGCGAATCACCGGCAGCAGCCGCCCGATGAAGGTGCTGATTTCGCCGTGGCGGCGGAAGAAGGCTTCGGTGCGGTCGAGCGAGCGCTCCGATACGAGCACGTAGCGGCCGTAGCGCCGGAGCACGGGTTCGCCGACCACGACGGCCAGCGCGTAGTTGATGAGCGCGCCGAGCACGCTCCCGAGGGTGCCGGCCGCCACGGCGAGGCTCGCGTTCATCTGGCCCTTGGCCGCCAGGTAGCCGGCCGGGGGCATCACCAGCTCGCTCGGCAAGGGCAGCACCGACGACTCGATGGCCATGAGGACCACGATGCCGGGGTAGCCGAGCGCGAGCACGCTGTCGGCCAGCCAGTGGAAGAACGAGGTCAGCATGCCTGGCTCATGAGGTGAATCCGAATTCTCCGAGGAGGGGGACGAAGCGCACGTCCGCCACGGTACTGATGCGCAGCTCGTCGCCCACCCGGCGCGCCAGGGTCAGCACCTGGGTGTTCCGGTCGCCCAGCGGGATGATCAGGCGACCGTCCGGCGCGAGCTGCTCCACCAGGGGCCCCGGGATCTCCGGAGACGCGGCTGCGACGAGGATGGCGTCGTACGGGGCGAACGGGCGCCAGCCGAGGGTCCCGTCGCCCACGAGCACCGTCGCGTTCCGCACGCCGGCCGCCTCGAGCGCGGCGCGGGCGCTCTGCGCGAGCGCGGGAATCCGCTCGATCGCAAACACGGCCTCGGCGAGCTGCGCCAGCAGTGCGGTCTGGTAGCCCGACCCGGCGCCGACCTCCAGCACCCGCTCGCGGCCGGTGAGCGCCGCCAGCTCGAGGTAGCGCGCCTGCACCCACGGCTGCGAGATGGTCTGCCGCCCCGCGATCGGCAACGCGACGTCTTCGTAGGCCCGGTGGCGCACGCTTTCGGGCACGAACAGATGCCGTGGCACCGTGCCGATGGCGCGCAGGACGGCGAGATCGCGGATGCCCTTCTGCTGGAGCGTGTCGACCAGCCGGCTGCGGTAGCCGCCGTAGCCGTCGCCGTCTCTCACCGTTCCAGGCACCAGCCCTTGACCGTTTCGAGCAGGGCGTAGTTCGTCAGGTCCATGTGCAGCGGGGTGACCGACACGTACCCTTCGGCCACGGCGAGGTGGTCGGAGTTCTCGGTGCCGGTCCAGGTGATCGTGCCGCCGCCGATCCAGTAGATCTCCCGGCCCCAGGGGTCGCGCATCCGGCGCAGAGAATCGGAAAAGTAGCGGCTGCCGAGCTTGGTGACCTGGATGCCCCGGACCTCCGACGCGGGAATGGCCGGGAGGTTGATGTTGAGCAGGCTCAGCTCGGGAAACGCCGGGACGCTGGTGATCTGGCGCACGAGGTGCACCAGCGTGTCGTGGTAGGTGGCCAGAATCTCCGGCTGGGTGCCGCCCGAGAACGAGATCCCGATCCCCGGCACGCCGAGCGTGACCGCCTCCATGGCCGCGGACACGGTGCCGGAGTACAGGACGTCCTCGCCCATATTGGGGCCGTGGTTGACCCCCGAGAAGACGAAGTCGGGCCGCTCGGGCATGAGCGCCTGAATGGCGAGCATCACGCAGTCCGTGGGCGTCCCGTCGATCTGCCACGCGCCGTCGGGCCGGCGCGTGGGCCGGAGGGGGCGGTGCAGCGTGAGGGAGTGGGAGGTGCCGCTCTGTTCCCGGTCGGGCGCGACGACGGTGACCGCGCCGACCTCCCGGCAGACGTCCGCCAGGAGCCCCAGCCCGGGAGCGAGGACGCCGTCGTCGTTGGTGACGAGGATGTTCATCCGCGCGACCCGTCCGGGCGGCCGTCGAGGATCTTCACGATCTCCTCGACCGCCGCGCGGACCTCGGTCGCCAGCTCCGCCTCGAAGGCTTTCCGCGCCGAGGCGCGGAGCTCGCCGGTGCGCCGGTACTGGTCGATCCGCTGCCGCGCGCCGTCGATGGTGAACTTCTCGGTGTAGAGCAGGTGCTTCACCAGCATGATCAGCTCCACCTCCCGGCTCTTGTACACCCGGTTGCCCGACCGGTTCTTGGCGGGGTTGAGAAACCGGAACTGGCTTTCCCAGTACCGCAGCACGTGGGGCTTGAGGTCGGTGAGCGCGCACACTTCACCGATGGAGTAAAACTCCTGGACCGGCCGGGTGGAGGTCATCGCCACTGCTCCGCCTTGAGTTCGCGTCCCATGAGCTCGGGCACGGCATCGCGCGCCGGCTTCCCGTCGAACAGCACCTCGCAGACCTTCTCGATGATCGGCAGCTCCACGCCGTGCCGCGCCCCGAGCGCGACGCCGGCGCGCGAAGTGTTGGCGCCCTCGGCGACCGTGCGGTGCGTCGCCCGATAGCGCTCGAAGCTCTCGCCGCCGGCCAGCGCGAGCCCCAGCGCGCGATTCCGGCTCAGACTCCCCGTGGTGGTGAGCACCAGGTCGCCCATGCCGGCGAGGCCCGCGAAGGTGAGCGGGTCGGCCCCCATCGCCACGCCCAGCCGGGTGATCTCGGCGAGCCCGCGCGTGATGAGCGCGGCGCGCGGGTTGTGGCCCAGACCGAGTCCCTCGAGGATGCCGGCCGCGATCGCGATCACGTTCTTGAGCGCGCCGGCGAGCTCCACGCCGATGACATCGCGCCCCGAATACACCCGGAACGCGCCGGTCGCGAACAGATGCTGCGTGTCGAGCGCGGCCCGCTCGTCGAATGCGGCGGCCACTACGGCGGTGGGCTGTCCCCGCGCGACCTCGGTGGCGAAGCTCGGGCCCGACAGCGCGGCGAAGCGCGTCCCGGGCAGGCATTCGCCGAGCACCTGGGACATGAGCGCGAGCGAGCCTGCCTCGATGCCTTTCGTGGCGCTCACGACCAGCGTGCCGGGCGCCACGTCGCCGCGTACCCGCTCGGCCACCGCGCGAACCGCATGGCTCGGCGCCGCGGATACGACGACGCCGGCGCCCCGCACCGCGTCGGCCGGATCGGCCGACGCGTGGAGCGACGCGCACAACCGGATGCCCGGCAAAAACAGCGGGTTCTCGTGCGTGCGGTTGACCGCCTCGACGACCTCGGGCTCGTAGGCCCACAGGCGCACCGTCTCGCCCTTGGCCGCCAGCAGGTTGGCGAGCGTCGTGCCCCAGCTCCCGGCACCGAGCACCGCGACGGCGGTCACGAGCGCGGCGCCGCCGCCGCGCGGCGGCCGAACCGGTTTTCCGTGCCGTTGAGCAGGCGGCGGATATTGCCGCGATGAAACCAGATGATCGCGGCGGCGGCCAGCAGGTCGAGCCACAGGATCCGCGGATCCGCCGGCGGCTCGAGCAGCAGCACGGCGAGAGGAAAGACCGCCGCGGCCGTGATGCTCCCGAGCGACACGTACCCGGTGAGGAACACCAGCGCGGCCCACACCACGAACGCCACGCCCAGTGCGACCGGCGCCAACCCGAGCATGGCGCCCGCAACCGTGGCCACGCCCTTGCCGCCCCGGAAGCGGACGAACACGGAGAAGACATGTCCCAGCACCGCGGTGAGGCCGCAGAGCAGCGCGAACAGCCCGGACGCTTCCGCCGCGGGGGCGAACACCAGCACGGGCACCAGCCCCTTGGCGGCGTCGAACAGTCCCACCGGAATCGCGTACCGCCAGCCCAGCACGCGATACAGGTTGGTCGCGCCGAGATTCCGGCTCCCGTGCTCGCGAAGATCGATGCCGCGGAACAGGCGCCCCGCGAGGTAGCTGGTCGGGATGGCGCCGACCAGGTACGACGCGACCAGCGCCGCCGCGGCCCTCATCCCCGCCTGGCCTCGCGCGCGCCCCGCGCGGTGAAGCGCAGGCGGAGCGGCGAGCCCGGGAACGGCCAGGCCTCGCGGAACCCGTGCGCGAGATAGCGCTGGTACGAGTCGGGGACGTCCTCCGGCCGGTTGCTCACGATGGCAAACGTCGGCGGGGCGACGGCGATCTGTGACGCGTACAGCAGCTTGACCTCCTCGCCGGGCTTCTGTGGCGGGGCGCTGCGCTCGAGCAGCGCGCCGAGCACCCGGTTCACGTCGGCCGTCGGCACCCGGCGCTCGCGCGCCTCGGCCACCTCGAGGATCAGATCCAGCATGCGGCGCACCCGCTGGCCCGTGAGCGCGCTCGCGTAGACGAACGGGACGTAGCGCAGAAACGGCGCCTTCTCGATCAGCGCTTCCTGGCCCCGGCGCGCGGTGTTGGCGTCCTTCTCCGCCACCAGGTCCCACTTGTTCACCGCGACGATAAGCGCGCATCCACGGTCCCACGCCGCGGTGGCGATGCGCAGGTCCTGGTTGTGCATGCCGAGGGTGGCGTCGACGACGAGGATGCAGACCTGCGCCCGCTCGACTGCCCGCTCGGTCCGGAGCGCGGCGTAGAACTCCAGGTCATCTTCTACTTTAGCACGTCGGCGTAAGCCTGCAGTGTCAATGAAGTTGAGGCTCTTCCCTCGATAGCGCAAGAGGGAATCGATTGCGTCGCGGGTGGTGCCCGCCTCGGGCGCGACGACGTGGCGCTCCTCACCCAGGAGCCGATTCACGAGCGACGACTTGCCCGCATTCGGCCGGCCGACCACCGCGACGGCGATCGCCGACTCCTGCTCGCCCTCGCCGACGGCCGGCAGGCGGGCGACCACCGCGTCGAGCAGGTCGCCGCTTCCCTTCCCCGTCGCGGCGCTCACGCCCATCGGATCGCCGAAGCCGAGCTGATAGAAATCGTAGTGGGCGGTGCTGCGCTCGAGGTCGTCCAGCTTGTTGACCGCGAGCACGACCGGACGCTGCGCCCGCCGGAGCCGCTCGGCGATGGCCCGGTCCACCGGATTCAGGCCCTCGCGCCCGTCGACCACGAGCAGCACGACGTCGGCCTCGTCCAGCGCGAAATCGACCTGCTGCCGGATGGCCCGGTCCATCGATTCGTCCGATTCGGGTACGAGCCCGCCGGTGTCCACCACCCAGAAGCCGCGCCCCTGCCACTCGGCGTCGCCGAAGTGCCGGTCGCGCGTGGTGCCGGGACGGTCCGACACGATCGCCGGGCGGCCGCCGACGATACGATTGAACAGGGTGGACTTGCCGACGTTCGGGCGGCCGACGATCGCGACGGTGGGCTTGCTCATGCAGCCGGCTCGTACAGCGCGTCAATGAAGTCCTTGGACGGCCGCACTTCCATCGGCACGCCGGCGGCGAGGAGGTCGAACGACATGCTGTCCATGAACAGCCCGTTGTCGTTGAGGCATTCGCCCGGGAGGAGCGCGAGGTCGAGCTCGCGCCGGCCGGCGAGCGCCTCCTGCAGCGCCGTCCCCGGCAGCAGGCCCGCCGTGGTGACCGAGGCCCCGAACAGCGTGTTCACGACGGGGATCAGCTCGAAGCGTGCGCCGGTGGCCCGGGCCAGCGGCTCGAGCACCATCGGCATGAGCGGGGCCATCGCCGTGCCGGTGACGACGCCGATGCGGCGGCCGCTCCAGCGGCCGAGACGGTCGGCCGCCGCGGCGATGCGGCCCTGCAGCCAGCGCACGCTCCCCACGCCGTTCTCGACCTGTTCGAAGCCGTCGTAGATCTCCGCGGGCGGCAGCTCGGCGCCGGCGCGCAGATACAGCTCGTCGGCGCCGAAGGCCCAGTGCACGCCCCGGTCGCGGCAGGCGATGGCCGCCCGGGCGTCGACGAGCCGGATGGCGGCCCGGCACTCTTCCGCCGTCGGCTCGCGAACCAGATGGTGCTTGCTGTATTCCGTGAGCCCGACGGGCACGACGGAACACCCCAGGATGCTCGGCCCGAACTCGTACAGCTCTCGCAGGGACTGCTCGAGCACCGGCCCATCGTTCACGCCGGGCGACATCACGATCTGGGTGTGGAACTGAATGCCGTGCTCCGCGAACTCGCGCAGCTGCGCCAGAATGTCCGGCGCGGTGGGATTCCGCAGCAGATAGCGTCGGATCGCCGGGTCGGTCGCGTGCACCGACACGTAGAGCGGGGAGAGCCGATACTCGATGATGCGGGCGACGTCCTTCGGCTTGAGATTGGTGAGCGTGGCGAAGTTGCCGTAGCGGAACGAGAGACGATAGTCGTCGTCCCGGATGTAGAGGACGTCGCGCAACCCGTCGGGCAGGCCATCCACGAAACAGAAGTCGCAGCGATTGGCGCAGCGCCGGATGCGCGCCGGTTCGAGGGAGACGCCGAGCGGCTCGCCCAGCGGCCGCTCGATGTCGAACTCGATTTCGTCTCCATCCGGCTGGCGCACGTGCAGCAGGATGGCCTCGTCGGCGGTGAGGAACTCCCAGTCGAGGAAATCCTCGAGCACGCGGCCGTTCACGCTGAGGAGCTCGGTGCCGGCCATCAGCCCGAGCTCCTCCGCGATCGACTCCGGCTGTACCGCCGTCACCCGTATCATGTGCGCCTTCCGGAAGCGGTGATGCCTGCGCCAACCCGGAAAGATCGTACGGCTTACCCGTAAATTCAAGAGAGGACATCACTTCGCGCCGTGCGGCGAAGTGGTTTCTCAGCCCGCTCGGGCCAGCAGGCCGAGCAGCGTGTCCGCGTAGGCCTCGAGCTTGGCCGGGCCGACGCCTTTCACGCGCTCGAGCGCCGCCCGGTCGCGCGGGGGCGCGGCAGCCAAGGCTTCAAGGGTGCGGTCGTGGAAGATGACGTAGGGCGGCTTGCCCTGTCGCCGCGCCTCGTCCCGGCGCCATTCCTTGAGCCGCGCAAGGAGCTGCGGATCGGGCTCTCCGACGCCGCCCGCAGCGCCGGGGGGCGGCGCGTTACGCGACCGCCGCCGGGGGCGCGGGCGAAGGCCGACCGCGGCGGAAAG
>JADMIO011189664.1_pt1 | contig 14198 bp, 9 predicted proteins | sample 8958161 | NCBI WGS metagenome assembly JADMIO01 (sample SAMN16585339, study PRJNA669376) | soil metagenome | isolation source: Crop rotation soil | place: USA: Cullars Rotation, Alabama | collected 2011 | reverse complement strand
CGCTCTGTGCCGAGGATGTGCAGGCCGCCCGCCGAGATGACGTCGTTGTGCTCGACTTCGGTGGTCTGCTTGGCGCGCTCAATGGCTTTTTCCCACTGCTCGGGCGTCGCCTCGTCGGGGTTGACCTGCTTCTTCTTCAACTCCTCTTTGGCGAGGAACTCCGGGTTGCCGCCGAGCAGTATGTCTGTGCCGCGACCGGCCATGTTAGTCGCAATCGTCACCTGCCCGCGGCGGCCCGCCTGCGCGACGATGTCGGCTTCGCGCGCCGCGTGCTCAGGCTTCGCGTTCAGCACGTTGTGCGGCACGCGCAGCTTCTTGAGCCGCTCCGACAACATCTCGGAGGTTTCGACCGAAACGGTGCCGACCAGAACGGGCTGGCCCTTCTCGTGCAGCTCTTTGATCTCGTTGACGACCGCGTCCCACTTCTCGCGCTCTGTGCGGTAGATTACATCGGGGAAATCCTTGCGGACCATATCGCGGTTGGTCGGAATGACGGCCACGTCGAGCTTGTAGATGTTGGCGAACTCGCTCGCCTCGGTCTCCGCCGTGCCGGTCATGCCCGACAGCTTGGCGTACATGCGGAAGTAGTTCTGCAAGGTGATCGTCGCCAGCGTCTGATTCTCGGCCTCGATCTTAACGTTCTCTTTCGCCTCGACCGCCTGGTGCAGACCGTCGCTCCAGCGGCGGCCCGGCATTACGCGCCCGGTAAACTCGTCAACGATGATGACCTCGCCTTCGCGGACGATGTACTGCTTGTCGAGGTTGTAGAGCGCGTGCGCGTTCAGCGACTGCTCGATGCAATGCAGCAGCTCCATATTCGTCGGGTCGTAAAGATTGCCGACGCCGGTGAAGCGTTCCGCCGTTTCGACGCCCTCTTCGGTGAGCGTCGCCGAGTGCTGCTTCTCGTCAACGTGATAGAGCAGGCGCGGGTCTTCCTTGAGGTTCACGTCGCCTTCGGCCTGCTTGATCTCGGCGACGCGCTTCTGCTGCTCGGCCTTGAGCTTCAGGAGCACCTCGTTGGCGATGTAATACTTCTCGGTCGAATCTTCCGACGAGCCGGAGATGATCAGCGGCGTTCGCGCTTCGTCAATCAGGATCGAGTCCACTTCGTCAACGACGGCATACCAGTGGCCGCGCTGCACCATCGCCGACGGGTCGAACTTCATGTTGTCGCGCAGGTAATCGAAGCCGAACTCGTTGTTGGTGCCGTAGGTGATGTCGGCGCGGTAAGCCGCCTGCCGCTCGCCGTCATCCATGTCGTGCTGTATGCAGCCGACCGTGAGGCCGAGGAAGCGATAGATCTTGCCCATCCACTCGGTGTCGCGCTTGGCCAGATAATCGTTGACCGTGACGACGTGGACGCCTCGGCCCGCGAGCGCGTTCAGGTAAGTCGGCAAGGTGGCGACCAGCGTTTTACCTTCGCCGGTCTTCATCTCGGCGATCATGCCGCGGTGCAAGACCATGCCGCCGATCATCTGCACGTCGAAGTGGCGCATGCCTGTGGTGCGGCGCGAGGCTTCGCGCACGATGGCGAAGGCTTCGGGCAGAATCTCGTCGAGCGCCTCGTCAGCGACCAGGCGCAGGGCCTTCTTCTCTTCGTCGGGCGTGTCGGCGGTGATGTCGGCCTCGCTGATGCGCTTCTCGATCTGCTCGCGGAAGCGCACCGTATACTCGCGCAGTTCGTCGTCCGAAAGTTTCTGAATCTTCGGCTCAAGCGCGTTGATTTCGTGTACCATAGGCCAAAGGCGCTTCAACAGCCGCTCGTTGGCGCTGCCGAATATCTTGGTTGCAACTTTATTGAATATCGCTGTCATATCTCTCTCTACGTTTCCGGCCCGTGATTGATCCCGAAACCGCCAGCGGGCGAAGCCCATCTCCGGCCAGGGAACCAAAAATCAATCAGCCTGTTGCCCCGAAGATTCGCCGATCTGCGTCCCGGTCAACAGGCTTCGTCGCGTCATCTCTTATGATGCGGGCTATGCTCACGGTTTGCCTTCGCATTGCGCAATCACACCAACTTAAATTGTATTTGAGCCGACTCCGCGCGTCAATTCTTGCCGACTTCGACAAAGGTGAGATGCCCGAACGGGGTATGGCAGAGGCCCAAACTGCCTTCGGAAAAATAGTGTTGACACTCCCTAGGGTGGATGGTAAAACGAGTCTGCCTTAACAAAGCACCCAGGATTTTTGAGCAGTTGAAGTCCAGACAGCCCGTCGAGTCTGCCGCGTCTGCCGAGTCCCTAAGCGCAGATTCGCCGATCCTCCAAACTTGACGGACTGGATCGTATCGCGCGGGTGCGATAGACCCCTCGTCCCCCTCACGCACGCCCCTTGTATCTTACGCCAGATGTTTCGCTTCGACCCCCTATCGTCGCGGCCCCTACAGCAGAATTTTAGATTTTGGATTGCCGATTTTAGATTGAGGGAAGAGGCGCAAACGCTCCGTTAATCCAAAATTCAAAATCCAAAGTCCAAAATTGGAACTTCTTCCGGGGGCTGTCATGTTCGGATCAAAGAAGAAGAGCATCGTCGGGCTAGACATCGGCTCAAGCGCGCTCAAGGCGGTCGAGCTGAAGCCCGTGCGCAACGGCTTTGAGCTGCTGCACATCGCGCATCACAACCTGCAATCCGACACCATCGTTGACGGACATATTATTGATCTCAACCACGTCGCGGATTCGATCAACCGCGTCTGGGCCGACAACGGCATCAAGACCGGACAGGTCGCCACGTCGCTGTCGGGCCACGCCGTCATTGTTAAAAAGATATTGTTGCCGCAGATGTCCAGCGAAGAACTGGACGAGCAGATTCACTGGGAAGCCGAGCAGTACATCCCGTTCGACATCAACGACGTCAACCTCTACCACGAGGTCATCGGCCACGACCCGTCGGGCCAGAACATGGACGTGCTGCTGGTGGCCTGCAAGCGCGACAAGATCGCCCAGTTCACGCAGGTCATCTCGCAGTCGGGCAAACAGCCGGTCATCGTTGACGTTGACGCCTTTGCGCTGCAAAACGCCTACGTCGTCAACTACAGTCCCGGCCCGGCGCAGACCGTAGCGCTCTTAGATATCGGCGCGTCGGTGATGACGATCAACGTCGTGCGCGGGGCGACTTCGATCTTCACGCGCGACATCTCGGCGGGCGGCAACCAGTACACCGACCTGCTGCAAAAAGAGCTGAACCTGACCTTCGAGCAGGCCGAACAGCTCAAACGCGGCGCGGGCTTTGACGATCAGAACGACTATCAGGCGGCGCAGACGGCGATGCAGTCGGTCTCTGAGATGCTGGCGCTCGAAGTCCAGCGCACGCTCGACTTCTTCCGCGCCACCGCCGTTGATTCGCCGAGTATCGACCGCATGCTGATCGCCGGCGGCTCGTCGAAGGTCGAGCACCTGTGCGATTACCTCGCGGATAAATTCCAGATGCCGGTCGAGCGTTTCGACGCCTTCCGCGCCATACGCTACGACCGCAAGCGGTTTGACGACGAGTACCTGAGAGAGCTGTCGCCGAATATGGCCGTCGCCGTGGGCCTGGCCGTGCGCCAGGCCGAAGAAGGCAACCTCGTCCGCGTCAACCTGCTGGAAGGCACCGCCGAACACCGCGTCGCCGTGCAGAAGACGAAGGTGGCGGCGCGACGCGGCCAGCAACTCTTTATGGTGGCGGCGGCGCTCTCGATCTTCCTGATCGCCATCGCGCTCGACCACCTGTGGACGACCAACGCGCACAGCGAGGCGCAGGCGCAGCTCGATCACGAGCAGGAAGTCGCCAAGAAGCTTGAGGCCGACGTGCAGAAGAAGAACGAGATCGAGGCCGAGCTGAAACAGGTCGAGGAGCGCATCAAGGTCATCAAGCAACTGCGCGCCGAGCAGAAAGGCCCTGTGGCGATGATGAGCGCCATCAACGAGCGCATGCCGGGCGGCCCTGCCGACTTCCGCCTCGACCAGATCACCCAGAAGGGCACGCACCTGCAAATCGTCGGCACCTCAGTCAACCAGCAAGTTATTGCAGACTTCGCGCGCCAGCTTGAATTCTCCAACGGCCTGTTCAGCAACCTTGTGCCGACGATTGAGAGCACCGAAGTCAAGACCGACGACATCGCCGACCGCAAAGAAGCCGACAAGAGCGGCGACAAGAAAGACGCCAAAGACGCCAAGGCCGACAAGAAAGACGCCAAGGCCGACAACAAGGTTGAGTCCGAGACGGCGCGCATCTTCCGCTTCACGATTGACTGCGATTACAACAAGCCGCGCGCCGACGATTCGAAAGACAGCAAGACGGCGACGCCGCCGACGGGCAAGTGAAGGAGAGGGATTATGTCAGCTTCAGCACAAACCATAGTCAAACCGGCAGAGGAGTCGGGCAATTTCTTCACGCGCCAGGCCTGGTACGTACAGATGCTCGTGCTGCTGGTGCTGGCCGGGCTGCTCTACTTCGCCGCAGACTATCTGCTCTACAGCGATAAGCGCGCCGAGACCAAGAAGATCAACGAGCAGGTCGAAGGGCTAAAGGCCAAGAACCAGCAGGCCAGCATCATCCAGCAGAACCTCAAGGCCGCCGAGGCGACGCTGGCCGAGAAGCGCGAAGAGATTGACCGATTGCGCGACCTGCTGCCGGACGCGGTCGAAATCTCGCGCATCTACGACAGCCTCAAAGACCTGCTGCGCGCCCAGCGCCTCGAACTCAAACGCTTCTCGCCTGCAAAGGCCGAGGTCAAAGAGTTCTATACGGCGCAGCCGATCCTGATCGAAGTCACCGGCTCGTACGACGCGCTCGGCCAGTACTTCTCCGAGCTGGGCTTCTACAAACGCATACTGAGCGTCGGCGACGTGGAGATCAAGCAGGCCGAAGACCACGCGCAAGAGGCGGGCCGCTCGATCAACAGCGCCTTCGTCGTGACGGCCTACTACATCTCGCAGGAGAACCTTGAGAAGCTGACGGCGAAGAAACCCGGCGCGCCGCCCGCGCCCAGCAGCCAGCAGAAAAAGTAGTGGGGTAGAGTAATGAAGACCACATCATGCAATCTCGGTATTCAACGCCATCTCGTCGGCACACTGGCGGCGCTCGCCATCCTTTGCGCGCTGGCCGCAAACGTCGCGGCGCAGCAGAGTCAGCCGTCGGCGCAGAGCGCGTCACAAACTCAGGCCGCCTCACAGGCGCAGCCCGCGCCGGGCGGGCGCGAGAACCTCGGCCCGACCGCCGATTCGATACGCCCGTACAGGCCGTACAACCGCGACCCGTTCAAGAAGCCCATCAAGCCGAAGACGCCGAAAGACAAGGCGCGGCAGGTGGCCTTGCAACTCGGCTACCCGATGATCGAAGAGCGCCGCGCGCAGTACCGCCAGATGGTCATGGAGAATCGCGGGAAGGGACTGCCCGAGCCGCCGCCTGTGATGCAGTACCTCGTCACTGAGCTTGACGTGACGGGCGTCTTTCGCGACGAGAGCGGCTACGGCGCGTTCGTTCGTGCACAGCCCACCGGCACCATGCTCTTCTTGCGCAACGGCACGCGCTGCTTCAACGGCGAGGTCGTGCGCATCGAGGGCGACGATGCGGGCGCATCGCGCGTCACGTTCCGCGAGTTCTACAAGGTCGAGCAGAACGGCAAGGCGCTGACGCAAGAGCGCATGATCACAAAGTCGCCGTCGGCGGCCAGCAAATAATTTTTGAAGCGCCGGCCACAGAGCCGCGCGCTCGGACAGCAACAGGCAGACACTCAATGCAACGGATCAGTGCGGTGGAGCGAGCGCGGGCAGTCAGATGCCCTCTTGATCGCGTTCGTTTCAGTTTCAACATCAGAGAGAGGGAGATAAAAGTTATGTTCGCTAGGAGGCTCGTCGTCATCATCATGCTCGTGGCGCTCGTGGGCAATCTCAGTCTGCTTGCGGCAGCGCGCCCGGCCACAGTGGCCTCAGAGGGGCAATCGTTCACTCTGACGTCGCTCAAACACGAAACCGTCGGCGTCGAGACGCGCATCTTGATCGAGTCGAGCGCGCCTCCCCTCTACACGGTCTTTCGCCCGTCGGAGCGACTCATCGTCGTTGACCTGCCCGGCGGCGAAAGCAATACGCTCCAGCCGCAATACGCCATCAAGAACCAGCTCGTTGACACGGTCGTGGTGCGCCAGTCGCGCTCGGCGGCATCGGGCCGCGCCATCACCCGCCTCGAGATCAATGTGAGCGGCGATGTGCGCGACCGCTCGTCGGTCAACGGCAACACTCTGGTCATCGCGCTCGCGCCCGAACGGCAGGCGGCCAATTATGCGGCTGAGCAGACCAACGCCTCCGGCGTCTACGTCTACCCGACGCCGACCATCAAGGGCAGCAAGCCTGCGGAACGCGCGCCGGTCAAGACGGTCGCCAATCGCGTAGCGCCTGCGTCTGAGCACGCGGTCGCGCCTGCGCCTGAGCGCGCGAACCGGCCCGTGCCCACGCGCGCGGCAACCATGATCGAACGCATACAGTCTGAAGCGCGCGGCACGGCCTTGCGCGTCGTCGTTGACACGGACGGCGCGGCGCAGTTCAAAGACTTTGTGCTGCCGAACCCCTGGCGAATCGTAGTGGATATTACAGGCGTGCGCTCGAACGTCGGCAACAAGACCGAGACGGTCGCGGGCGGCGTCGTCGAGCGGCTGCGCGTCGGCCAGCCCAGCCCGAATGTCGTGCGCATCGTGCTCGATGCCAAGGCGAAGATCAACTACCGCGTCGAGCGCGACGGCCAGTCGCTCATCATCACGGTCGGTGATGATCGTTCCGAGCGACAGGGCGCGACGCCTTCCGATATGAGAGCGCAGAGCGCGGCCAAGCCGACTGACGTGAAAGCGGCAGCAGTTGCGAATCCTGAAACGAAGGGCGAGGCCAAGCCGGAAGCGAAGGTGGAAGCGAAGGCGGAAGCGAAGCCTGAGGTCAAAGCCGACACCGCAGGCGCAGCGCAGAAAGAAGTGAAAGTCGCCGGTCAGCGCGTCGAGAACAAGGCCGCCGATAACAAGACCGGTGATAATAAAGCCGCCGAGAACAAGGCCGCTGATAACAAAGTGCCCGCGAACCTGCTGGCGCAGAATCAATCCGCGCCGCAACAGGCGACTCGCTCGGCCATCACGCGCGGCCTGACGGCGCAGCCGAACGCGTCCAACCCAGTTAAAGAGACCGTTACCACGAGCGGGCCGGCGCAGCCCAGCTCGCAGCCCGTCTACAGCGCGCCGTCACAGCCGAGTTACGTGCGCAGCGTCTCGGACGTGCCGCGTAGCTCAGCGCCGACCGTGACTTCAAATCAGCCGGCGCGGCAGCGCGGCGAGCTGGCGTTTTGTGATCAGAGCTACGTCGGCGGCATGATCAGCTTCGATCTGCGCGCCGGGGTTGATATACGCGATATGCTGCGCTTCATCTCGCAGCAGTATGGCATCAACTTCATCGTGGACAAATCGGTCGGCGCGGTGCCCGTAGACATACGCGTCAGCGACATGCCCTGGAATCACGTGATGGAAGAAGTGCTGCGCGCCAACCGGCTCGGCGCGGTCTGCGGCAGCAACGGGCGCATCATTCGCATCGCCACGCTTGAGGCGATCAAGCAGGAAGAGATCGCGCAGCAGGAGATCGCCGAAGCACAGGCGCTGAAGGTGCCGCTCGTCACCGAGATCGTGCACTTGAAATACGCCCGCGCATACGGCGCGCTCGGCGCGGGCGGCGGCGGTCGTTCAGGCGGCGGCAGCGGCGGCGGCCTAAGCGGCGGCGGCAGTAGCGGCCAGGGATCGCTGATCTCCGTCATCAACACGCGGCTGAGCAAGCGCGGGCGCATCGAGATGGATGGGCGCACCAACAGCCTCATCATCACCGACCTGCCGGAGAATATGCGGGTCATCAAAGATATGATCGCCAAGCTCGACAAGCCTGAGCCGCAGGTCGAGATCGAAGCGCGCATCGTCATTGCCAGCCGCAACTTCCTGCGCGACCTCGGCGTCGAACTGGCCGCGGGCGTTTTAGGCAGCCACGGGCGCGCGGGCGTCTTAGAGACTTCGCCGATGCAACTGGTCAGCGGCGGCTTCGGCACGGTCACTAACGGCAGCGCCTCGGGCAGCTCCGGCGGCAGTTCGGGCGGGTCGGGCAGCGGCACGGGCGGCACCACCGACACGAAGGGCCTGGGGCCGAACCTGCCGAGCGCGTTCTCCAACGGCGTGCTGCGCGCCAGCTCGCCGAGCAGTGTGCTGGGCCTGACCACGCTGGTCGGCACGGGCGTGCTGACGACGGCGCTCACGGCGCAAGAGACCAAGGGGCAGATTCGCACCATCGCCAGCCCGCGCATCACGACGACCGACAACAAGACCGCAGAGATCGTCAACGGCGTGCAGATTCCCGTGCAGACTTCGTCGAACAACACGATCACGACGACCTTCGTGACGGCGGCGTTGCGGCTTGAGATCACGCCGCAGATCGTCGAAGAGACCGGCGAAGTGCAGATGCACATCGTCGCCGAAAACAACACCGTCAATACGGCGCTGGCCAACCAGTTCAACGGCGGCACGCCCGGCATCAACACGCAGTCGGCGGAATCCACTGTGCTGGTGCAGGACGGCGGCACGGCGGTGATGGGCGGCATCAACGTAGACTCGGAAGGCAATACGATCAACCGCACGCCGGGCCTGTCGCGCATACCCGTCGTCGGCGAGCTGTTCAAGCGCCGCACCGTGCGCCGCGACTCGGATGAAATCCTGTTCTTCATCACGCCGCGCATCATCCGCGAAAACGGCTTGATCGGCCCGCGCGCTCCGCAGCGCAGCTCCGTCGAAGGACAGCCGAACCCGAACGCGCCGCAACGCGCTGCCGCGCCTGCGGACAACAAACCGGCGGCAGCGGCAACCACCGCGGCCAACGGCAAAGGCGGACAATAACCAGTAGGCAGGAAGCAGGAGACAGCAGGCAGTCGAGAAACTATCTGCCTACTGCTTCCTGCCTACTGCCTCCTCATAACTGGCAACTGATATGGGATTCGCAGATACGCTCGGCAACATTACGGAACGCATTGAAGGCTGTGCGGCGGCGCTCATCCTGGGCATTGACGGCATCGCCATCGAACGCCAGGTCCGCAGCGTTGACCCGCTGCTCGACATTGACCTGATCGCCACCGAGTTCACGACGCTGGTGCGGCGCAACATGCGCACTGCCGCCGACGCCGAGATGGGCGAGATGCGCGAGATGGTCTTTGTCACCGACGGGCTGACGCTGATCTTGCGCCCGATCACGCCGGAATACTTTCTGATGCTCGCGCTTGAGCCGGGCGGCAACGTCGGGCGGGCGCGTTTTGAACTGCGCAAGGCGCAGCTTTCGATGGAGACCGAGTTTGCTATTTAGTGACAAGTGACAAGTGACAGGTGACAAGACGAGGGTGATGCAGCATATCGGTAACCGTTCAGCCGGAGCCGCTCTCTTGTCACCGTTCACTTGTCACTTGTCACTGCCTTTAGCTGCAAGAGGCGCAAAGCCAAAAAACGACAGATCGCCAATCGTCGCCATCACGCAATCAAATTATGCGTGACCTTTGCGCTTCTTTGCGGCTGCATTCAGACCGTTCATTTACCCGCCATACGACCGCCTGCCGGTGATTGCTTTTGCCTTTTGGCAACCGTTCGTTTATCATCCCACACGACCCGCCTTGCATATCAACATCAGATCAGGGAGTGGCATGGGGAAAGAACAAATCTACGACGCAATAGTCGTTGGTTCGGGCGCGACAGGCGGCTGGGCGGCGAAGGAATTAACCGAACAAGGCATGCGCGTGTTGGTGCTTGAAGCGGGCCGTCAGCTCGACCCGCTCAAAGACTACACAGAGCACGCCTGGCCTTACGAGCTTGAGCATCGCGGCAACGTCGCGAACACGCAGCTTTACGCCAAGCGCCAGTCGGTGCAGGCGAAATGTTACGCGTGCAACGAGTACGGCAATAAATTCTTCGTTGACGACGTGGACAATCCTTACACGACGCCCGCGGGCAAGCCCTTTGACTGGATTCGCGGGCGGCAGGTCGGCGGGCGCACGATCATGTGGGGCCGCCAGAGTTATCGCCTCTCGGATTACGACCTGAAGGCCGCCACCCACGACGGCTACGGCGACGACTGGCCGATCAGCTACAAAGAGATCGCGCCTTACTACGACAAAGTCGAATCGTTTATCGGCGTCAGCGGCACGGCTGAAAACCTGCCGCAACTGCCCGACGGCCAGTTCCTGCCCGGCATGAAGATGCTCTGCGGCGAACGCCTGCTGAAGCGCGCCGTCGAGAAGCGCTGGCCCGACCGCCGCGTCACCATCGGGCGCACGGCGATTCTGACGCGTCCGCACAATGGCCGCGCCGCCTGTCATTACTGCGGCCACTGCGAGCGCGGCTGCACGACGCATTCTTACTTTAGCAGCCCCGGCTCGACCCTGCCGGCGGCGGCCAAGACGGGCCGCCTGACGCTGCAAACGAACGCCGTCGCCAGCCACATCCTCGTTGACGAGAAGACCGGCAGAGCGCGCGGCGTCGCCGTCATTGACCAGAACACCAAGCGCGCGTACGAAGTCTTCGGCAAGGTCGTGGTGCTGTGCGCCTCGACGATTGAATCAACGCGGCTGTTGCTGAACAGCGCGACGCGCCAACACGCGGCGGGGCTTGGCAATTCGTCGGGCGTGTTGGGCCATTACCTGATGGATCACTTCTACGCAATCTCGGTCGGCGGCTACGCGCCGCAGACTGCCGGTTACCCGTACAACTATGACGACGGGCGCGCCAACGGCATCTACATCCCGCGCTTCCGCAACCTGACGGACAAGCAGGCGGGCTTCATTCGCGGCTACGGCATTCAAGGTACGAGCGCGCGCCAGATGTTGCCGGCGACGATCCGAACCATTCCCGGCTTCGGCGCAGACTTCAAGCGCGAGGTGCGCGAGGGGCGTGCGCCTGCGCCGTTCCGTTTGAGCGCGTTCGGCGAGATGCTGCCGCGCAAAGAGAACCGCGTCACCATCAACAAAGAGGTGAAAGACGCATGGGGCATCCCCGTCGCGCACATCGAGTGCACGCACGGCGACAACGAGCATGCCATGGCGCGCGACGCCTTCGAGCAGTTGCAGGAGATGGCGCACGAAGCCGGCTTTGAAGTTGTCGCCAAGAGCATGCGGCTTGCGAACCCCGGCCTCTGCATACACGAAGTCGGCACCGCCCGCATGGGCAACGATCCGAAGACCTCTGTGTTGAACAAGTGGAATCAGAGCTGGGACGTGAAGAACCTGTTTGTCACCGATGGCGCGTGCTTCGTCTCGACGGGCTGCCAGAACCCTACGCTGACGATGATGGCGCTGACGGCGCGCGCCTGCGATTACATCGTTGACCAGTACAAGAAAGGCAATCTGTGAAGCAGGATTCAGGATTCAGGATTCAGGATTCAGGCAGGGAAAGAGGTCGGCGTTATGGCATGACCGTTTTCCCTGAATCCTGAATCCTGAATCCTGAATCCTGCTGAGGGGGAGAGAATGGACACGAAAACCTATCTGCGACTGAGCGTGATGATGTTCCTTGAGTTCTTCGTGTGGGGCGCGTGGTTCGTGACACTCGGCACGTACCTCGGCGACCTGCACTTTAACGCTAGCCAAGTCACTACCATCTATGCGATGAATAATCTTGCCGCTATCATCTCGCCATTCTTTGTCGGCATGATCGCCGACCGATTTTTTCCGTCGCAGACCGTAATGGGCATATTGCACCTGATCGGGGCCGCGCTCATGTACTGGTCAGCCGGCATCCCCTCTTACGGCCTGCTGACCTTCAGCCTATTGCTATACAATCTGGCTTATATGCCGACCCTAGCTCTGGTCAACGCCATCTCCTTCCGGCAGATGGAAACGCCTGAAAAACAGTTTCCGAAGGTGCGCGTCTGGGGGACGGCTGGCTGGATTGTCGCGGGACTTGTGATTTCGTTCGTCCTCTCGCGTTATTACTCGCAGGTAGAACACACCGCCGTACCGCTCAAGATGGCGGCTATCGCATCGGCCCTGCTCGGGCTGTATTCGTTCACGCTGCCGCATACGCCGCCGCAAAATGTTGGTAAAAAGATCAGGGCGGGGGACATCATTGGAGTGAAGGCGCTAAGCCTGCTGAAGCAGAAACCATTCTTCATCTTCGTACTTTGCTCATTGCTGATCTCGCTACCGCTGGCTTTCTATTACAGTTTCACCAATATGTTTTTGAACGGCCTGGGTATGCAGAATACTGCCGCCACGCAGAGTCTCGGTCAGGTCTCGGAAGTCGGATTTATGATCCTCATGCCATTCTTCTTCTCGCGGCTCGGCGTCAAAAAGATGCTGCTGGTCGGTATGCTGGCATGGGTGGTGCGATACGCCTTCTTCGCCAGCGGCAACCTCGGCCCGATGGCGTGGATGATCTACGCCGGTATCCTGTTGCATGGCGTCTGCTATGACTTCTTCTTCGTCACCGGCCAGATTTACGTTGATAGGAAAGCCTCCACCGACATCCGCGCCAGCGCGCAAGGTTTTATCACGCTCATCACCTATGGCGTCGGCATCGGATTAGGCAATCTGCTTGCCGGTTGGACAGGCGACGCGTTTCAGACCGGCACGGTGAACGGCAATGCCGTTTACAATTGGAAGATGATCTGGTGGATACCGGCCATCTTCGCGGCGGTCATTGCCCTGTTCTTCGCGCTGACGTTCAAAGACCGCGAAGCCGACAAAGCCGCGCGCTCGCTGGAGCCACAGCCGGCTGATTAAGCAACGCTTGAACGTCTTGAACGTATGGAGGCCGTATGCGACTTGGACTCAATTTCGGTTACTGGGGCGCAGGCCCCGCCGATAACATACAGCTTGCGCAAGAGGCCGAGCGGCTCGGCTACGATTCGCTGTGGACGGCAGAAGCGTACGGCTCGGACGCGGTGACGCCGCTGGTGTGGCTGGCGGCGCAGACTTCGCGCATCAAAGTCGGCACGGCGATTATGCAGATGCCCGCGCGCACGCCTGCGATGACGGCGATGACGGCGGCGACGATTGACCTGTTGACTGGCGGCAGGTTTCTGTTAGGGCTTGGCGCGTCGGGGCCGCAGGTGGTCGAAGGCTGGCACGGCGTTGTGTACGGCAAGCTGCTCGTGCGCACGCGCGAATACGTGAAGATCGTGCGAGCGGTGCTCAAGCGCGAGCAGCCGCTTGAACATCACGGCGAGTATTACGACATTCCCGTGCAGGGCGGCACGGGACTAGGCAAGCCGCTCAAGCTGATCGTTCACCCGCTGCGCGCCGACATTCCGATTTATCTGGCGGCGATTGGCCCAAAGAATGTCGCGCTGGCGGCAGAGGTCGCTGACGGCTGGCTGCCAGTCTTCTTTTCGCCCAAGCGGATGAACGTCTTTCGTCCCTCGCTCGAAGAAGGCTTCGCGCGACGCGGCGACGGCAAGACGATTGACGAGTTCGACATTGCGCCGACCGTTTCGGTTGTGCTCGGCGATGACGTGGCGGCTTGTCGCCAGCAGATCAAGCCGCACCTGGCGCTCTACGTCGGCGGCATGGGCGCGCGCGGCAAGAATTTCTATAACGACCTGGCGCGGCGGTATGGCTACGAAGACGCGGCGACGCGCATACAGGACCTGTACCTGAGCGGCAAGAAGATCGAAGCCATCGCCGCCGTGCCCGACGAGCTGGTTGACGAAGTCGCGCTGTGCGGCCCGCGCGAGCGCATCAAAGATCAGCTCGCGATGTGGCGCGAGGCCGGCGTCAAGACGTTGATCTGCGGCGCATCGAGCCTCGACGCGGTGCGCGCTGTCGCCGAATTGGGGTTGTAGCCTCGAAGCTATTTGCGCACGCCGTCATTCTCTATTCCCGTGAAGCTGTCGTCGGGCAACAGGCCGAGCCATTTGTCCGACGACGGCGTCAAAAACAACTCCGCATAGACCCGCTCGTTCAACGTGGCGAGATCGCTTGCCGCTCCCGCATTCGCCAGCCACTCGTGCAGCGTGCGGCGAAAGAGATATTCATTACGCACCGTATCTATGGCAATCATGCGTTCAATCGTGTCGAGCGCGCGCTGCCATTCGTCGGTCGAAGCGAAGCGCGCGAGGCTCTTGCTGCGCGCTAGCGCCCGGCTCGCCGCGTCGAGCGTCGCTTCGCTACGGTGCAGGGCGGCTTTCCAGCACATTGGGATCCTAAGCTTAGAATTCCACGTGGACAAGTTG
>JADMIO010960128.1_pt1 | contig 14198 bp, 12 predicted proteins | sample 8958161 | NCBI WGS metagenome assembly JADMIO01 (sample SAMN16585339, study PRJNA669376) | soil metagenome | isolation source: Crop rotation soil | place: USA: Cullars Rotation, Alabama | collected 2011 | reverse complement strand
GAAACATTTCCGTCTTCTGCATTGATTCTACGGTGCAACCGCCAATGTGGGGAGTGATCAGGAGATTCCGATGGTCTAATGCGTACTGTACTAACGCACTCTTCGCCATCCCGCTGGTATCTTCCGCACATAAAACGTCAAGCGCCGCGAAAGCCAGCCGGCCAGAGCGTAAACCAGCGAGTAAGGCGGTTTCATCCACTAGCTCGCCGCGAGAAGTATTGATGAAAGAACTGCCCGGTTTCATCATGTCGAACTGACGCACTCCGAAAAACTGGCGTGACTCGGCGGTGAGATTTACGTGCAGTGTAACGATGTCGGCCAGCGGCAGCGCACGTTCCAGGGAGAGGATCTCGACACCGGGATCGACGGCGAGAGGCTGCACGTTTGGATCGCATGCGAGCACGCGGCAATCGAAGGCCCTCAGATAGCGCGCGACTATGCGGCCAAGGCGGCCGTAGCCTACCACCGCGACCGTCTTGCCGTACAACTCCGCCCCGCGAAACGCGTCGCGGTCCCAGCCGCCCGAGAGCACGTGTTCGCACGCCGCGGGGATGTGGCGGATCAGCGACAACATGAGTCCGATGGTATGTTCGGCGGTGGCGCGGACTTCCTTCAGGAACTCGGTCTCACCGCGCAGGCACAAGAGGCGCACGCCGCGACTCTCCAAAACATCGAGGTCGAGGTGCGTCAGACCGGTGGTGGGCGTCGCAATTGCCTGGAGGGACGGCGCCAGCGCCAACAGCGCGGCGTCGATTCGATGACGCAAGCGGACCCAGAGAATGTCCGCCTGGCCGATCGCGCGCTCGAGTTGGGCGCGATCCAGATCCGCTGCGACGACGTCGGCGACCTGGCGAAGACGATCGAGCGCGGCCGGCGGGAAGCCAGCGGATTCGGCGATCAGGATTCGCTTACGGGACATAGGGTAAGAGTCAGGCAGGCCGGGCGAGTTGCAAGCCCGCTTGCCGCTTCATCAACTGTTCAACGATAAATAGATCGAAGGGGGTGTCGATGTTCCAGGAGCGCTCTTCCGGCATGATCCAAGCCCGGCAATCCACGCCTTTGAGAGAGTTCTGTTGCATGAGGACATCGCGACGGGTCAGGTAAACGGAGCCGTCGCGAAGGTACAGCTTTGGTAACTGTTGCCGCGGCATGCCCTCGAACGGCTCGGCGAATGCCGGGTCAATCACCCGCCCGGCATCGTCGATCGATTTCATGCGCGCCGGATGCCGCTCACCGGTATCAACGAAGGAGATCACGGAATCCGCTCCGGTGCGCTCGAGCAGATCGACCGCGCCATCGATGTCCATCGCGGTACGCAGCGGGTTGGTGGGCTGTAGCAGGAAGGTTGCGTCATACGCGCCGCCGTCGGCTTCGAGCCGGCGCACCACATCCTGCATGACGGGGATGCTCGGGGTATTGTCGGCGGCCAATTCCGTGGGGCGCATGAAGGGGACCTCGATACCGCACTCCCGCGCGACTTGGGCGATCTCGGGATCGTCTGTAGAGATGACGACCCGGGAGAGGCGTCGCGCGGCGAGCGCCGCGTCAGCCGTGTAGGCCAGCAGCGGCCTTCCCATCAGTGAAACGATATTCTTCCGTGGAATCCCCTTGGATCCGCCCCGCGCCGTAATGATTCCCAGGACTCGCATATTGAACCTCGGCCCCCGTATCGCTGTCGTGAATGTAGTGCAGACGCTTCTGCCGGTACGGCGTGACGCACACCAACGCCTCGGCGATGCGGTTGGAGACGTTGCCGTCGCCGTATAACGTGCTTGCGGCATAACGGCCATGCCGGAGTTGCTTCCGGATGGCCATCGTGACATCGACCGCGTTCGGCGCAACACGCACCACGTGGACGTCGGTCTCGCGGCCCTCCTGGCGATCGCCTACGAGCACCACCGGAGTCCCGAAGTAGCTGGCATCCCGGACGAAGCTGCTGGAGTTTCCGATCGCGCAGGCGGTGGAAGCGAGCACGTGTAGATAGTGATCGGGGCGAAGATTCGTTACAGTGCGCAGCCAGTTGGGCGCGGTCTGGTCGCGGAAGATACGTACAGCTTTGCTGATCTGATCGGACCCGGCGTCGATATTTGGCCACAGCAGGACGGTCGGCATCTGGATCACTTCCAGAGCTTCGAGCAGTTCACGCATCTGGGCCTGTTCGCCGCCGTACTCGGTCGTGGTCGGGTGGAAGATGACGAGTTGGAACGGCTCCTTGGGGTCGATGTAGGCGCCGCTGCCGGTCCCGTTGACAAAGTCGGCGGGAAGCTCGCCTTCGAGCGTCTGTGCGATGTCGCTCGAGGGACAGCCGACGCCGAGGATGGAAGCCGGGTTCTCCCCCATGCGGAGAAGGTATTCCGCCGAGCGGCGCGTGCTCGGGAAATGAAAGTGGGAGAACTTGGTGATGGCGTGCCGCGCGCTCTCGTCAATCGAGCCGGAGACTTCCCCGCCCTGAATATGGACGATGCAGATGTTCATGTACGCGGCAGCGATGGCCGCCGCCAGAGCCTCATAGCGGTCGCCGATGAGTACGACGAGCTCAGGCGCGAGGCGCTGAAACTCGCTGGCAAACTCGACCACCCCGAAACCCACGGATTTGGCCATGGTAGCGGGGGTGGAGCCTTCGAGCTCGATGTACACCTCACTGTCAATGTGGAACCCGTCGGCGCGAACGACCTCGACCGGGCGCCCGAATCGGCCGAGAACCATGGTGCCGGCGGCCACAACCTGCATCTCGATGTCGGGACGATCGGCAATGGCCCGCATCACCGGCTTCAGGCGACCGTAATTGGCTCGATCGACGAGCACTACGCAAACTTTTCGGCGTTGCATGGATCTGAGATGTCTCCTTGAGTCGTCAGGCCGGCGGCGGGCCGGCGTGCTTCTGAAATCTAAACTCCGGCCGCCGTTGCGATCAGCGCTTTCTTACAGTCCGTGCGGCCGATCATGAACTTGTCGCCGCCGCGACGGTTATCGTTAACTTCGGTCGAGAACGCGCACCGGAAATTCAACTGCTGTAGCTTGCGGACGGCGCGAAGGTGGAAGGAGTCCTTCTTACCGTACGGATAGGAGAACGACCACACCGACTGCGGCAGCAACTTCTGGTGGAGCAACTTGTGGCAAGTTTCCAAATCCCACAACAGTTCGCGGGAGGAGAGATTGGCGAGAGGCTTGTGCTGGTGCGTGTGACCGCCGATCGCCATGCCCGCCTTCTGCATCTTCCGGGCCTCTTCCCAGTTAAGGTAGAGCGAATCGGCGAACGTCGCCTCGTCGGAGATGTGCTGGGTAAACATCTCCCGGACAGCGCGATCGCGCAAGTCCGGGTCCATTCCGAAGTTGAAGAGGTACTTGAAGCGGGCGACTTCGGGCGTGTCCCAGGGGTATGTCTGCGCGGCGCGGGCGGCATCGACGTTGAGTGGAGCGAAGGCGTCCGGGCACATCGCGACCGCTTTGCGGAAGAAGGCGTCGGCGTAATCTTCGAAATTCATCGACGCCATAAGGAAGTGGTTCATGTGCACGGCCGCGACCTTCTTCTCTTCGAGGCAGGCGGTGATGAGAAAGAACACCGCACGGATCCGCTTTTCATGCAGGATCGGGGTCACGTCGGTGTAGTGTTCCTTCAGTCCGTCGTCGAATGTCAGCAGGCAGAGGTCGCGCCGCGGACGGTATTCGCCGGACATGAAGTCCATTGCCGATTCCAGGCTCGCCATCTCGAACTGAGTCGAAAGCTCGTTGACCTGGTGGCGAAAATCGTCCAGCAGCATACCCTTCAACTTCGGGAAGGGAGTCCGCGGAAGGTCGCGCACGTAGTGATACATCACAACGCGAAGAACGTGATCGGAGTGCATTGATTTTGCTCCTGTCAATTTGGTCGATCCTGATCGGAATCGGACTTAGTCCAATACCAGGGACAATCGCCGACGTCGCCGCAGGCCCGCGCCTCGGATTGCATGAACATGGCGCTCAAAATGCCTCCGCCTTTGCCATCGAGGGGCTGGAATCGGGACGGGATTGCGCGCCCGTCGGGATGAGTAGCCGTCTCGCGGAAGCCGAACTGGCGCAGCACGCAGCGGGTTTGCCCGTGGTAGCCATAAAAGTCGGCGCCCATCGCTCCGGTCCTGCGCAATTCGCGAGTAAAGGCGGAGAGCAGCGCTTCCGCGTTAGCCGTCGAGACGGGCAGGAATTCCACGAGGCGTCCAATACGGTCGAGGTCGACGCGGCCATCGGGGGTCTGCTGCCGGATGGTTTCGAGCCGCCATACGGCCAAGCCGGTCAGGTCACCTTCGCGCACGGTCACAAAGCGGTATTCGAACACCGGATGTTTGCGATAGCGCCAGGTGAGATACGCGCTGTCGCGCGCCGCCCCGATGGTGCGGGCAGCAATGGCGGGCCATTCGTTGGTGTCCCAGCTCTTCGGGATCACGTCCGCGAATTCTGTCTCCCGCTCCGGCATGGCGCGCATGGTGAAGGCGTCAGACATTTCGCGCGCGCGGCCGGCTTCCCAATCGGGATAGGTCGTTTGCAGCAGGTTCGTCATCCGATCCTGTGCTTCGGGCAGCACCAGGAAGTGCCGCGGGATTTCATCGAGCACCTTGCCGCGCAGAACGCGATAGATCGCCGATGTTGCGGGGTTGATTCCGAACGCGATCACCGGGTTGAACTCCGGCTTGCGGAACTGACTCAGCAGTTGCAGCGCGGCTGAGCCCTTGCGATGGTCGGGGCGGATCACATAGTTCACGATCCACATGCCGTTCGACGTCCGTCCGAATTGGTTGAAGAGGAACGGAATGCCGCCGAGAATACCGGCCAGCTCGCCGTTGTCCTCCGCCACCATGAAGCTGTAACTGTCGGAGTCCCACCGGTCCCTGCGCCGGAATGTCCAGTCGAACAGGTCGGCATTGCGGCAGTAGATATGGTTCTGTGCCCAGAATTCATGCAGGAATAAGCTGATCTGGGGATACTCGTTGAGTCGTGCCGGTCGAAATTCCAACGCCATCTACGAAACCTCGCAAGCTACTCGCTTCTCTTCCAGGAGAGCCGCCACCAATTCCACCGAGAGAAGCTGTTCGATCTCTTCCGGGGTGAACTGCACATTGAACTCCTGCTCGAGCGCGAGCACCAGGTTCAAATGCTGCAGCGAATCCCAGTTGGGGATAGTATCCGGCGAAGATTCCGGTTTGACCTGCTCCAGCGGAATCTGAAAAACATCGGAGAACATATTGCGTACGCGATCAAGAAAAGGCATATGTTCCTAGCGTCGATCCCTTCACAATCGTCAGTTGGATCCAGTCGGGACAGGCGACTTTCGCCTGCGCGAGGTCCAACTTCCAGAACGTTCCGGCCTCCGTCGTAGAGCAGAGCTGGAAGCCGTGCTTCCTATAAAAATCGCTGGCGGGAGCATTCTTCGCCGTCGGCAGATACCAGCCGCGCAACTCCGCCAAACCGCGGGAGCGGCTCTCCTGCGCAAGGTACGCGAGCATCGCGGTCTCAACAGTTCGGCTGATGACGCGGCAACTCAAAAGGAAGGTGTCGATCTCGCACGCCTCGTCCGATGCGCACGTCACGATCACGCCGACAAGGCCGTTGTCGCCAAAGCGGTCCTTCACCCGGACGGTGTGGATCTTCCAGCCGGCAGTATCGGCCAGTTCGGTCAGGCGCTGCTCCGTATAACGCTTCGTCGTGACATTGAACTGGTTGGTCTTTTGCGTCAGCTGCGCCGCGCGCGCCATCGTGCCGGTATTCACGGGGGCGATCTCCACTTCCTGTTGTAAGGAGCGGTAGAAGTCCTCCACTGACGACGCGCCACCCATCGCGGCGGCGCGGACACGCTGCTCGGCGTAGTAACGGCTGCGCTCGGTGTCCTCGACGGAAACGGTGAGCCTCTCGAGCACCGGGCACTTTCTGACCGCTTCGGCAAAGCCCATTGGCTCAGCCGGGAGTTCGATGACCGTGACCTCGGGCAGTTCGCGACGGACGCGGTCGCGCTCGGTGGGGTTGTCGTCGAGGAACGCGAGGCTGTCGATCCCGACATTCAACTCGGCCGCGATCTCTCGCAGGTTGGTCGGCTTGTCGACCCAATTGATGCGGTCGCAGGCGAAATCTCCCATTTGGAGCAGCATTCCAGTGTGGGAGCGGAAGGCTTCGATCGCCTCCTCGCGATTGTTCTTGCTGCATATCGCGAGGAGGATCCCACGGCGCTTGAGGTCCAGCAGTGCGCGTTGCACGTTCCAGAACGCCACCCCGGGATACTCACGATCGGCTTTAATACCGCTGATTCCGTCCTCACCGATGACGCCGCCCCAGACCGTGTTGTCGAGGTCCGTCACGAGCACTTTGCAGATGCGGCCCGCCATCGGCGACAGATAACGCAGCCACTCTTCGGCGAGCGGCAGCATCGCGTCGGCGCGCATGGGCATTTTGACCGTGGCCCAGCGCTGCTCATCGCGCCATCGCGCCCGGCCGTATCCGGCAACGAGCGCATCGTAGTCGAACAGGTGCACGCCCGTGAACTCGGCGGTTAGGCGTCGCAGGCCCGCGTTGATCGACGCAATGGCTTCCGCCTGGCTGTCCAGCGCTTGCGCGTCGAGGATGCCGCGGCTGCAGCGCGCGGGCGTCTCGAGCGAGTGCACCACGATATATGCGGGCGTCCGCGATCGAAGCGTCTGAATCCAGGTGCGGTAATCGTTGAGGACGCGGTCGATGATCGCGCGGATCTCCGCCGCCGAATGGTCGGAGAAGGCGTCCCATAAGGCGGGCGCGATGTCTTGCGTCTGGATCGCGAGGATGATCGCGTCGGCGTCGAACTGGTAGACCCAGCCCTCGGGGTCGAGCACTTCCTGCGCGTACGCGTTGAACTCGCCGACTTTCGCGGTGAGCTCGATGCGGTTGACCCAGGCAGCCGCCCGGAGCAGCGGCACGATCGGTTCCACCGTAAAGGAGCGGAGGATTGCCACACGGCAGCGGTGAAACGGCAGGCGCTCTCGCAGTCGTTCAAAACGCATGCCGACGTAGCCCGCTAAGGCCGCTGACGCGTGCCCGCTCCAGAGACGCTCCAGCGCAGCGCGCGCATCCACCCACGCGGATTCCGCGAGGTGGCCCTCGATTTCCTGTCTGAGTTGATCCCGATCGCTTGCGCTCATGACTACATGCCCGCGCCGCCGCAGACTGGGATGTCCGCGCCGGTGATGAACTGGCTGGCCTCGCCGCAAAGAAACAGGGCCGTCTGCGCGATGTCTTCCGGAGTCGCGAGGCGCCGCAACGGGGTTTGCATCGCCTGCAATTTCCGCAGCCGCTCGGGGATCGCGGCCGTCGACTCGGTTTCAGTCGTGCCAGGAGAAATCATGTTGACCCGAATGCCGGACGGTCCGAGTTCCGCCGCCAGAGACCGGGTCAACGCTTTCAATCCGGCCTTTGCCATGACGAACGAGGTCCACTGCGCGGGCGGCACATTCCAGGTGAGGATCGACCCGATGTTCACAATGCGTCCCGATTTCTGCTGGACCATTCCGGGCGCCACTGCCTTGCAGCAATTGAACGCGCCCTTAAGCTGCACGTCGAGCACCTGTTGCACATCGTCCCAGCTCGTTTCGAGAAACGGCTTGGGCGCGACGGCGCCACCGGCGCAATTGATGAGCAGGTCGACCGGACGCCCGAAGGCCTCAAGCGCCAATTCCGCCGCGCGCCCGACAGCATCGCGATCGTTCACGTCGGCAGGAGCGGGTATGGCAACTCCGCCCGCCGCTGCGATCGCGTGGCAAAGCTCCTCCGCCGCGACCGTACCGCTCTTGTAATTGACCAGCACCGAGGCCCCTGCCCGCGCCAGCGCCTGCGCGACCGCCGCTCCGATCCCGCGCGATCCGCCGCTCACGAACGCGACGCGCTCTTGCATCGGAACCTCACTGTGCGATCCGCGGACTTCCGGGACGGACACCGTGCCTTCGCCTTCCATTACCGGCTTACCGTTCTGGTTCATAGCTCTTATCTCGATCGTGAGAATTCGCGACCCAAGGGACTTGCGCGTGACATGTAGCGTGACCTCGATCGTGTCGCCGATAAAAACCGGGTTGCGCCAACGGAAACTCTGCTGCATCCACAACGCGCCGGCGCCGGGCAACTGCATGCCGATCAGCGTCGAAACATAGCTCGCGACGAGCATTCCGTGGACCACACGGCGGCGCAGGTGCGTCTTGCGCGCGAAGTCGTCCTGCATGTGCAACGGGTTGTAATCGCCCGAGACGGCGGCGAACGCCGCGACATCATCAGCCAACATCTGCCTGGTGATGACGGCGCGGTCGCCGACCTGGATCGTGTCGAAGTCCAGCAACCGCGCGGGCGCGGCGGCCTGCGATTCAGTCAACGGCACCGGCCATCTCCATCGCCTCTACGTCGGACGTCTGTAAAAACTCGCCGGCCGCGATGTCGCGGCGCACACGCCGTCCCACGAGCGAATTCAACTGATCGGCGGGAATCCCAGTGCCCGGCTTGCGCAAGGTCAAGTCACCGGGGCCGATGGTCGAGCCCGCCCTCAAGCCGGTGCGTGCCACGACGCTCTTCGAGAACATCGACCGAAGGGGGGCCATCTCGGCGGCCATCTCGTCCTTCGATACCGGACTGAGCTTCATGTGCTCGATGAAGCGGATGCCGTCGACCAACTGCCTCAATTCGGCCGTGGTGACTGACGCCTTTACGTCGGGTCCGAACATCTCGCGGCTGAGCGTGACGTGCACTTCAAGAGCATCGATGCCAAGAGTGGCAGCCGCGAGGCCGGGATAAATCGTGCCGGAGTGGTCCGACAACCCGACCCCGCAACCGAAGCGCCGGCGGAACACCTGAAGCATGTTCAGGCCGACCTTTTCCGCGGAGCAGGGATACTCGGACGTGCACTGCATGACCGTCGCTTCGGCGCCCGCCGCGCGTATGCGGTTCACGGCGGTTTCGATCTCCGCGATGCGGCTCATGCCGGTCGAGAGCATTACGGGGAGCCCGGTTTCGAGCATCGCGTCGAGCAGTTGCGTGTTGTTGAACTCGCCCGATGCGATCTTCCACGCCGCCACGCCGACGCGCTTCAGCATCTCCACCGCATCGAGCGAGAAAGCCGAGCTGAGGAACTTGAGCCCTTTATCTTCGGCGTGCTCCCGGAGTCCGATCCACTGCGCTTCCGTGAACTCCATACGCTTCCAGTAGTCGAAACGCGTGGCGTCCTGGAAACTAAACTTGACGCGCCAGGGCTCGGAAGGCGAACTCTCGGCGGCTGCCAGGTGAGTCTGGAACTTGACGGCATCTACGCCGGCGCGCGCCACCGCATCGATGAACGCGTGCGCCATGCCCAGGCTGCCGTCGTGGGCCTGTGCCACTTCCGCGATGATCCAGCACCGCTTGACTGAGTGATCAGACGACATCGGCAAAGGTCTTCTCCATCCGGCGGAAATAAAATGCGCCACCAATCAAAATGGCAATGGCGGCAATATAAGAAATCAGGATCATCATCCCGGGCGCGGTCTGCGTACCCAGCAGCGCCCATCGGAACGCTTCCACGACGCCGGCCATCGGGTTGAGGCCGTATAAGATGCGCCAGTTGCCCTGGATGAGGCTGCTCGGGTACGCGATGGGAGTTGCGAACATCCAGACTTGCGTGAAGAACGGCACGACGTACTTCACGTCGCGGTACTTCACATTCAATGCCGAGAGCCAAAGTCCCACACCGAGTGCGGTGATCAGAGCCAGAATTACGAACAGCGGCAGCGCCAGAAGGCGGTGCGTCGGATACACGCCGTAGCTCGAGCAGAGGATCAGCAGCACAATAAATGCCAGGCTGAAGTCCACCATTCCCGAGCACACCGTGCCGATTGGAATCGCGAGCCGCGGGAAGTAGATTTTCTTGATCAGGTTCGAACTGCCGACGAGGCTGTCCGAGGATTGGCTGAGCCCCTGGGCAAAAAACGTCCACGGCACCAGCGCCGTGAAACTAAACAACGGGTACGGAATACCGTCCGAGGGAACTTTCGCCAGCCTGCCGAAAAACAGGCTGAAGACCAGCATCGTGAAGAGCGGCTGGATAATTGCCCACCCCGCGCCGAGCACCGTCTGTTTATAGCGGACCTTGATGTCGCGCCAGATTAAGAAATACAGCAGCTCGCGGTATTCCCACAATTCGGACAGCTGCAGCGAAACCCAGCCCTGCGACGGCTGGATGCGCGAATGGTGGATGGGCTGTTCGGAGCGGGCCGCCGGAGCAGCTAATGCAATTTCGGGTGTCATATCTTTCGTTGCACCGGCATCGCCGGGAAGCTGTGTTCTCTACTCGATGACCGATACCGCGCGCACCCGATCGACGAGGGCTTCGCGCCACTGGCCCATCGGCTGATACTCGGGTACTAGCGACTTCAGGTGCGCCACGATTTCGCCCTCGGCTGCTTCCGCCACCAGGCGTTCCAGATGGGAAATCCAGACGTCCATCGGCGCCGTATCTTTCCGGGGGCCGCAGAAAATTTTGATCTTTTGGTGATACGTAGGCATGTGGCTCTCGCCTTCGAGGGCCAGCTCTTCGAAAAGCTTCTCGCCGGGACGCAGTCCCGTGAATCGAATCTCGATATCGCCGTCCGGCTCGTGCCCGGAAAGGCGGATCATATTGCGGGCCAGGTTGACGATCGTAACCGGCTCGCCCATGTCGAGCACAAAGATCTCCGACCCTTTGCCCATGGTCGAAGCCTGCAACACCAGTTGCACCGCCTCGCGAATTGTCATGAAGTAGCGGCGCATCTCCGGGTGCGTGACCGTCACCGGGCCGCCCGCCGCGATCTGCTGCTTGAACAGGGGCACCACGCTCCCGTTGCTCCCCAGGACATTGCCGAACCGCACCGAAACGCACTTGGTAGCCGACCCTTCACCGGGCGTCGGCAACGATCCCACAATCAGCTCGGCGATACGCTTCGTGAGGCCCATAATGTTCGTCGGGTTTACAGCCTTGTCCGACGAAATCATGAGAAAGTCGCTGACCCCATTGCGATACGCGGCGTGCGCCACATTGCGCGTGCCCAGGACGTTGTTCTTCACGGCTTCCAGAAGGTGCGCTTCCATCATCGGCACATGCTTATAAGCCGCCGCGTGAAAGATCGACTGCACGTGGTGTCGACGGATGGCGTTTTCCACGCTCTCCATCTCGCGGATATCCGCGATCTGCTGCACGATTTCCAGGTTCGGGAATTTGTCGCTGAGTTCCAGATGGATGCGATACAGGTCGGTCTCGGCACGCTCCAGAATCACCAATCGCGACGGTTGAAACGCGGCGACCTGCCGGCAAAGCTCGGACCCTATCGAGCCGCCTCCACCGGTCACCATGACCGACCGGCCTTCGATCGACGTGCGAATCAGCGTCTCGTCAAGCCGGACCGGATCGCGTCCCAGCAGATCCTCCACAGAGACATCGCGGATCTGACTCGTGAGCACCTTCCCGCTTAACAACTCCGCTACGCCCGGGATGGTCTTGCACGATACCCCCGACGAGCGGCAATTTGAAATCGCTTCGTTCATGGCCCGCCCGCTGGCCGAGGGCATCGCAATCACGATCTCGTCGACCTTGCCGCGGCCGCGGCGGAAGCGCTCGACAATTTCGGCCGCGCTACGCCCCGTGCCCAGCACCGGCACGCCGAGGAGTTTGTCGCCCTTCTTGCTACGGTCGTCGTCCAGAAAGCCGAGGACCCGGTAACCCATGGCGCCGTTCGACCGGATTTCTTTGACGAGCGTGCAACCCGCCGCGCCCGCTCCGTAGATCAGGATGTTCTTCCGGTCGCCGGACCGCATCCCGCCACCTGACTCGAACAACGACCGCACCAGCATCCGCGCGCCAGCCGTCGCCAGAAAGCTAAGGACCAGCTCGATTCCGTACACCGAACGCGGAAAGGTCGGTCCAAGCAGCGCGATGGCGAGCCCTGCCCAGACCAATGAGCCGGCGATGTTTGCGAAGAAGAGCTTGCGGATGTCGGGCAGCCCTACATACCGCCAACCGCCGCGATCGCACCCTGCAATGCGAAAGACCAGAACCCGCGCTACGACAGCCAGGCAGATGCCCTTCCAAAGGTGCGCCACCTCGGCGTCCGGGATTTCGTATTCGAAGCGGAGCAGGAACGCGCCAGACACCGACGCCGCCGCCAGAATAGCGAACAGGATCGCGGACAGCGTACGGCTGTGCTCGCGTAAAAAATTCGGCAGCCGCATTGGACTACTGCGCGCTTCCGGCGGCCACTACGCGCCGCTTCGCGTTGGCGTGGGCCACCTGCTTAACAGCGTCGGTGACATTCTGGATTTGTTCCATGGTCAGAGACGGATACAGCGGCAGCGAGATCATCCGCTGGTAGAGACCCAACGACTTCGGACACTGGTTTCGCTTCTGGGCGGCCCATCGCGCGAAGAAGGGGTGCAACTGAATGGGGATGAAGTGGACGCTGGTTCCGACGCCGCGCTGCCGCAGTTCCGTAATGAACTGGTCGCGGTCGATCGAGAGCTTGTTCAAGTTCAGGCGCAACTCGTAGAGGTGCCACGCGTGCCGGCCGTATTCGCAGCTCGGCGGCGCCTCGATTTCGTCCAGCTCGCCCAGCCGGCGGTTGTACACGCCGACATATGCGGTGCGTAGCGACAGAAAGCGCTCGATCTTCTCGAGCTGGTGAATGCCGATAGCGGACTGTATATCGCTCAGGTTGTACTTGAAACCTGCTTCGGTGACCTCGTAATACCAGCTCCCCTTCTCCGTATAGCGATTCCACGCGTCTTTGCTGATGCCGTGCAGGCACAGCACGCGCATGCGTTCGGCCAGCGCCTGGTTGTTGCACGTGACCATGCCGCCTTCGCCGGTCGTCATGTTCTTTGTCGCGTAAAAGCTGAATGCCACGGCTGTGCTCGCGCCGGCGGCGCTGCCGGGCGATGCGCCGCGATACTTCGCGTCGGTGGCGTGCGCTGCGTCCTCGATCACAAGCAGATTGTGCTGGCGCGCGATTTTCCAGATCTCATCCATGCGGCAGGGCAGCCCCGCCAGGTGCACCGGGATAATGGCGCGCGTCCGGCCTGTGACGCGGCGCGCGACCGAGGCCGGGTCGATATTGCCGTCCGGCAGGACGTCCGCAAGCACCGGCGTCGCGCCCACATGCAGGATCGTGTTGACGGTTGCGCAGAACGTCAGCGGGGTCGTGATGACTTCGTCGCCTGGGCCGATATTGGAAGCGGCGAGAGCGAGGTGCAGTCCTGCGGTGCAGGAGTTCACTGCAAGAGCGTGCTGCGATCCGACGTACTTCTTAAAGTCCCGCTCGAATCGAGCTGTTTTTTCGCCGGTGGTCAACCATCCCGAACGGAGCGTATCAACTACTTCTTTGATTTCTTCCTCGCCGATAGACGGCACGTGAAAGGGAATGAACTTGCGGTCAGCCATTGTCAGGTCCTTGGGAGAATCGCGTCTTTTACGCGTGCGGGGTCGAAGCCTTGGGGCATGAAGCTGTAGCGGATGGTTAGCGCCAGCAGTTTGAAATCGCGAGCGGCCGTGCGCCGCTGAAGATACTCCAGGTTCAGCGCGAGCTTGGCCGGCAGGACGGCGTCGCGATACCCGCGCTCGGGATCTTCGAAGGCCGCCAGAATGCGCTCTTCGTCGCGATACACCAGAGTAGCCAGGTCGGTGATGCCGGGCCGCACGTCATGCACCGCGCGCCACACCGGGTCACCGGAATCTACGAAGCGGGCGACTTCGGGACGTGGCCCGATCAGGCTCATGTCACCTCGCACCACGTTCCACAATTGCGGAAGCTCGTCGAGCTTGTACTGTCGGAGCATGCTGCCGATCGGGGTGATCCGATCGTCGTTGCTGCTGGTGATCGCCGCTCCGGTGTTGGATATACGCATCGAACGAAATTTCCAGATTGTGAAGGTCTTGCCGTGCCGGCCTACCCGTTCCTGCCTGTAAAACACCGGGCCCTTATCCTGTAGCCAGACAGCGAAGGCAATCAGGACCATTGCCGGCGCGGCGAACCAAAGCATGGTAAGTGCCGCCGCCAGATCCAGTAGTCTCCGCATGTCAGTTGCTCGGGCCCATCTAAGTCTTCTTGGTCGTGTAGCCGTAGCCGTAGCCGTAACCGTATTTCGCCTTGGCCTTCGGCTCCCAGCCATTCTTTCCAGCACATTGGGATCCTAAGCTTAGAATTCCACGTGGACAAGTTGTCGCG
>JADMIO011814896.1_pt1 | contig 14199 bp, 10 predicted proteins | sample 8958161 | NCBI WGS metagenome assembly JADMIO01 (sample SAMN16585339, study PRJNA669376) | soil metagenome | isolation source: Crop rotation soil | place: USA: Cullars Rotation, Alabama | collected 2011 | reverse complement strand
CTTTCCCGCAATCGATCGCCGGGCAGATCGCGATCGGTTATCAATACACGCGGCTCTACACCGATAAGGAACGCGAAGCCGAGACGAAGCGCGCCCTCTTGTCGATCGCGAATGCGTTGAATGCGCGCTCGGATTTTGGCGAGGTTTCGTCGCTCGTGCTCGAACGCGCGATTGCCCTGGTCCATGCTGATTATGCGGCGCTTGGTGTGCTCGATCCGACAGGTGGTCGTCTCAGTCTCGCAGCGTTCAAGGCTGCTCCCGAAGCGGCCGTCGATTCTGTTCACGGACTGTTTGACTCGCATGGCAAATCGATCGATTTGACTACGTTTCCTACGATGATCGAGGTGCTTGCACAGGGAAAAACGCTGCGTTTGCTGGAAACTGATCTGCCGTTTACGTGGCGAATGGCGTTCAACGTCGTGCTCGGCGCGCGCGCAGCGCTCGTGGCTCCGGTGCGTGTTGGTGGACAGACGTTTGGCTTACTCGGACTGGTTTGGAGCCAGGTGCGCGATGGTTTTGAGGATCACGATGTCGCGCTCGTTGAAGGCATCGCTGATCAAATCGGAACGGCGCTCGAGCGCGATCAGTTGTCGGCAGAGATCATGCACCTGCGCAGCGCGCTACACGAGCGTTACGGTGAGGAACGCATCATCGGTCAGGCACCTGCGATACGTCGCGCGATCGAGCTCGCGTTGAGCGTCGCTGACACGCAGACCACGGTTCTGATTGAAGGTGAATCGGGAACGGGTAAAGAGCTGCTCGCGAATTTGATCCATTTCAACTCGGGCCGCGAAGACCACCCTTACGTCAAGCTAAACTGCGGCGCGATTCCCGAGACGCTGCTCGAGTCGGAACTGTTTGGTCATGAAAAAGGTGCGTTTACTGATGCGCGCATGCTGCGACGCGGTAGGTTTGAAGAAGCAAATGGCGGGACGTTGTTTCTCGATGAAGTCGGTGAGATGAGCCCAGCGGCGCAGGTGAAGCTGTTGCGTGTGTTGCAGGATGGCGAATTGACGCGCGTTGGTGGCAGTGAAGTGATCAAAACTGATGTGCGCGTGATTGCGGCGTCGAATGTCGATCTGAAACGCGCGGTTGACCTCGGGACGTTCCGGCAGGATCTGTTCTATCGTCTGTCAGTGTTTCCGATTAAGCTGCCGGCTCTGCGCGAGCGGCCCGAAGACATTCATCCGCTCGTGATCCACTTCCTCGAGCACTATAAACAAAAGACCGGTCGCTTCATTTCCGGAATCTCGAAAGACGCGCTCCAGGCGCTGATCACGTACGACTGGCCCGGCAACGTTCGTGAGCTTGAAAACGCGATCGAGCGGGCGGTAATCATCGCCTCCGGACGCGCGATTGAGCTCGAAGACCTGCCCGAAGCAATCAGCAAGATCGCGTTGCAGGATCGTGACCGGATCAAAGTCGAACGCGCGAAAGCCGCTAGCGAGGGACGTACCACGACTTTCGAGGTCACGGTTCCTTCGTCGATGGAAGAGATCGAGCGCCAGGCGATCGAAGCCACGCTCGACTACACCGAAGGCGACAAATCCCACGCCGCCCGCGCCCTCGGCATCGGCCGCAAGACCCTCTACCGCAAGCTGGACCAGTACGACAGCAAAAACTAACCACAGATTTTCACGGACGGGAGACGGATATCCGCCTTCATCAGTGCAGATCCGTGGTTAATGTATGCTATATTCCAAGACCGTAAAAATCTCAGTGGTGTTAAAGAAAGGACCCCAGAAAATGGGCGACGAAAATATTTCGAACAAACTGACTTACCTGCTCATCGGCGGCGGCATCGGTGCGGTTCTCGCACTGCTTTTTGCCCCTAAATCAGGCCACGAGCTGCGCGGCGATATCGCCGACGCGACCCGAAAGGGTATCGATCGCTCGCGCGAAGCAGCGCAACAGTTGGGTGATCGTGCCGGTGAATACTACGAAGCAACGCGCGGCCGTGCCGCCGAGTTGTATTCGCAAGCGGCGGAGAGAGTTTCCGACGTGGCCCAGACCGCGCGCGACGCGGCGTCACGTCAAACCGGAACGCTGACCGCAGCCATCGACGCCGGCAAGAAGGCTTACCAGGAAGAGAAGCGCAAGACCGAAATGTCCGGCCGCATCGAAGCGCCGAACTTTGGTGGTGGTGAGTCGACCAACTAACCAGAAATGAATCTCGCACTGCTTTTACAAATGAGCACTAACGATCCGATGTTCTGGATCATGGTGATCATCGCTGCTTCGTTTGTCTTTATCGCGGTGGCGATGATCGCGCTCGCGGTTTTCGTCAGCCGCGCGGTGAAGACTGTGAACAGGCTTGAAGCGAAGGTCGAGCCGCTGCTCGAACGCGTCACCGCAATTAGCGAGCAGGGCAAACTCGTCGCCGTGCAGGGGAAACTGATTGCCGAGCAGTTCACGGCAGTTTCCGGTCACCTCTCGACGGCGACTGGGCACGTTTCCGAGTCGCTGGCGGTGATCAAGAGTGAGATCATTGAGTTGAAGGAACTCGTGAGTGATACGGCGGTCGAGGCTCGAGATAAAGTCGAGCTGGTTAGCCGCACGATCGATCGCACGCACCTGCAGGTGGCGCAAACGACTGACTACGTGCAGTCGAAGGTGATAGAGCCTGCGCGCGAGATTGCGGCGATTATGGCGGGCTTCCGCCGTGGCCTCGAGGTTCTCGTGGCGCCGATGCCGAAGCCCATTAATCAAACCTACGCCGAAGATGAGATGTTTATCGGTTGAGATAATCACGATCGTGATTTGCAAAGAACCCGAGCTCATCCAATGGGCTCGGGTTCTTAGTTTTATGTGGACAGGATTACAGGATTTACAAGATTCAATCCTGTAAATTCTATGCATCCTGTAATCCTGTCTAAGGCTTTGTTACTATCTAACACTTACGCTTATGTCTACTGAAACCCCGCTAGATCTCAAGAAGACCGTCAATCTGCCCAAGACCGCCTTCGCGCAGAAGGCCAATCTGGCGCAGGCCGAGCCAGCGCGACTGGAGAAATGGAATCAGCTCGATCTCTATCGACTCATTCGCCGCGCCGGCGAAGGCCGTCCGAAGTTCATCATGCACGACGGCCCGCCATACGCGAACGCCGACATCCATCTCGGCACCGCGATGAATAAGATTTTGAAAGACTTCATCGTCAAATCACGCACGATGATGGGCTTCGACACGCCTTACGTTCCCGGTTATGACTGTCACGGTTTGCCGATTGAAACGCACGTCGAAAAGGCGTTGGAGAAGAAGGGCAAGAAGAAGAACGAGTTGAGCGTCGAGGTGTTTCGTCGCATCTGTCGCGAACACGCTGAGAATGCGTTGAAGAGCCAGACGCGAGATTTCAAACGACTCGGCATCCTCGGCGAGTGGGATGATCCGTATCTCACGATGTCGAATCACTATGAAGCCGAGACGGCGCGCATGTTCGCACGTTTTGTCGAGCGTGGCTGGGTTTACAAGGGCGCGCGTCCGGTTTACTGGTGCATCAAGGACCAGACGGCGCTTGCGGAAGCTGAGGTTGAATATCACCAGCACACGAGCCCGTCGGTCTATGTGAAGTTTCCGCTAAAGAGCGATCCGGCGTTGATCGATCCCGCGCTCGCCGGGCGAAAAGTGTTCCTGATCATTTGGACCACGACGCCGTGGACCTTGCCTGCCAATCTCGGCATCACGGTGCATCCTGATTTTGAATATTCGGCATTTGAGTATGGCGACGAGGTTTATATCGTTGCGAGTGAGCTTGTCGGAGCAGTCGCCGGAAAGTGTGGTCTGGGATCTGATCTGAAGGTGCTCGCGCGCTTTCCGGGTTCGAAGTTGGACCGACTTGAGGCGCGTCATGCGTGGCTCGATCGTCCGTCGCTGCTGATGGTCGGTGAGCATGTGACGCTCGGCGGTGAAGCCGATGCGGAGACGGAGCTCGATGTCAGCGAAGCGCAGAAAAAATCAGATCACAAAGCCGGCACCGGTCTCGTACACACGGCGCCGGGGCATGGTCATGACGACTTCGTAATCGGCAAGCGTTACGGTCTCGATATTTATTGTCCGGTCGATAATGCGGGACGTTTCACGCCTGAAGTCGAACATTTTGCCGGACAGCGCGTGTTTGATGCGAATGATCCGATTGTTGAGTTTATGCGCGAGAAGGGTGTGCTGCTTTTCAGTGAGAAGTACGACCATCGTTACCCGCATTGCTGGCGTTGCAAGAATCCGGTGATCTTTCGCGCGACTCCGCAGTGGTTTATCGCGATGGACCAGGCGCACACCGATCTCGTCGAGAAGGATGAAGACGGTCGCGACCGTAGCAATTTCACTGACAACTTGCCGGAGACACCTGCGGTTTCGTTGCGGGCGGCGGCGCTTTCGGAAATCGAGCGTGTCAACTGGATTCCGGGCTGGGGCGTCGATCGCATGCGCAACATGCAGAAAGGTCGGCCTGACTGGTGTGTTTCGCGCCAGCGCGTTTGGGGCGTTTCGATTCCCGTTTTCTACTGCGCGCGCTGCACCGAAGCCGTGGCCGATCCGTCAGTGATCAATCACGTCGCGGACATCTTCGAACGCGAGTCAGGTGATGCGTGGTACACGCATCCGGCCGAGGAGCTGTTGCCGCCTGATTACACGTGCAAGGGATGTGGAGCGCAGGAGTGGACCAAGGAGACTGACATTCTCGACGTCTGGTTTGACAGCGGCACATCGTCTGTTGCAGTGCTGGAGAATCGTCCGGAGCTGCGCTGGCCCGCCGATGTATACATCGAAGGTGGCGATCAGTTTCGTGGTTGGTTCAATTCGTCGCTCCTGATCGGCATTGCGGCCCACGATCGCGCGCCGTACAAGACTGTGATCACACACGGCTGGACGCTCGACGCGCAGGGTCGCGCGATGCACAAGTCTGCCGGCAACGCGGTCGAGCCTGAAAAAGTGATCAAGCAGTCGGGCGCGGAGACTATTCGACTGTGGTGTGCGTCGACAAACTATTTCGACGACATGCGCGCGTCTGACGAGATCCTTCAGCGTGTGACTGACGGGTATCGCAAGTTGCGAAACACGGCGCGGTTCGCGCTCGGCAATCTCGACGGCTTCGAACCAGCACGCGACACGGTGCCTTACGACGAGCTGGAAGAGATCGACCGTTGGGCGCTCGCGGAGCTCGGCCGCGTGACGAAAGAAGTGCTCGCGGCGTATGAAGCTTACGAGTTTCATAACGTCTATCGCGCATTGTTCAATTGGGCGACGGTGGCATTGTCGGCGCGGTATTTCGACATCATCAAGGATCGGCTTTACACGTTTGCGCCGCGTAACAAAGCGCGGCGTTCGGCGCAGACCGTGCTGCTCGCGATCGCAGACGCGCTTGCGCGAATGCTCGGACCAATCCTCGTGTTTACGGCTGACGAGATCTGGGAAAACTTGCCCAATCGTGCGGAGCCGTCGATCCATCTCGCGCTGTTGCCGAAGGCTGCGGAAGAGAGTCACGAGGGGCTTGTGTCCGAGTGGGAACGGCTGTTTGCAATCCGCGACGACGTGTTGCGAGCGTTGGAAGAAGCGCGTGTCGCGAAGCAGATCGGGAGCTCGTTGCAAGCGAAAGTCACGTTGCAGGCTTCGGGAAGCGCGCTCGAATTGCTTCAGAAGCATCAGAGTGATTTACGGTATTTGTTCATCGTTTCGCAGGTGGAGCTTAGTGCTGGCCAAGGCGAGGGCGTCTCGATTGCGATCTCGGTTGCTGACGGTGAGAAATGTGAGCGCTGCTGGAACTATTCGACGCGCGTCGGTGAATGGGAGCGCTACCCGACCGTTTGCGAGCGCTGCGTCGCCGCGTTGAAGGAGATCGAGGCCACGGATGAACACGGATAAAAATCCGGATTTCTTTCCGTGTTTATCTGTGGCCAAATAATCGTGGATACCAGTATCGAAAAGAGGAGGGACTTTCGCACGCGCTTCGCCTGGCGCGCGGGTTACCTGCTGGCTGCGTTCGGTTTGTACATGGCCGATCAGGCGTCGAAAGCGTGGGCAGTGAAGACGCTGCGGTTCGGCGACGAGCGCGTGGTGATTCGCGGGTTTTTGCAGTTCATCTACACTGAAAACCCCGGCATCGCGTTTGGGCAGTTGCAGGAAGGTGGCGCGTTTGGCCGCTGGTTCTTCGTCGTGCTGGCGGTGCTCGCAGCGGTCGCGGTTTTTTATTACTTCATGCGCACGCCGCGCAACGACGATCGCGTGCTCGGCGCGTGTGCACTTCTGCTCGCGGGGATCTCGGGCAACCTGACTGACCGCGCGCGACTCGGTTACGTGATCGATTTCATCGTCCTGCACGCCGGCGACTACCACTGGCCCACGTTCAATATCGCCGATGCGAGCATTACTGTCGGGGCATTACTGCTTGCTTACGACTTAATATTTAGCCGCGGATCTTCGCGGATGAACGCGGATAAAACTTAAATAAAATCCGCGTTCATCCGCGTAAATCCGCGGCTGGTTTTTATATGTATCCTGAACTTTTTCGAATCGGTAATTTCCCCATCAACACCTACGGTGTGTTTCTCGCCCTCGCGTTTCTCTGCGCGATTTTGATTGCGGTTAGACTCGCGCGGCGCGATGGGTTGCCAGCCGAAAAAATCTACGACCTCAGTTTGTGGATGTTGCTAGCCGGACTCGCCGGCTCGAAGATCCTGATGCTCTTCACCGAGCCTGATTACCGCGACAATCCGGCGTTGCTGCTGTCTCTCGATTTTCTGCGCTCGGGCGGCGTGTTTTATGGCGGACTGCTCGGCGCCGTGCTCGCCGGCTACTTCCTGATGAAGCGTTACAAGTTGCCGTGGTGGAAAACTGCGGACGCATGTGCGCCCGGCATCGCGGTCGCGAACTTCTTCGGTCGCCAGGGCTGCTTCGCGGCGGGCTGTTGCTGGGGCAAGCCGACCACGCTTCCGTGGGGTGTGAAGTTTTCGGAGTTGGGCCACCAGATCACGGGTGTGCCGACTGACGTTCACCTTCATCCGACACAGCTTTACGAGTCGTTCGCAATGCTGCTCGCGTTTTTCTTTTTACTCTGGCTGCACAAGCGCAAACGCTTCGATGGACAAGTCATTCTCGCGTACGCACTGCTCTACTCAGCAATTCGTTTCGCGATCGAATTCGTGCGCGACGATCCGCGTGGCGATGTGTTTGGTCTGACGTCGCTGACCGGACTCTCGACCTCGCAGCTGATCAGCCTCGTCATCGGCATCTGGGCGCTGATCCTCCTGATCCGTCGCCGCCGCCGCGCTAATTCTGTAAATCTTGAAAATCCTGTAATCCTGTCTAAAACAGCCGTATGAACCCACTTAAACTACTTCTGTTTTTAATCGTCGCTGCTCTCTTGTTCACACAAGACAATCAACTCGCCCTCCCTACCGAAAAGCACCTGGCCAACCTCAAGCAGCTAACCTTCGGCGGCGAGAACGCTGAAGCTTACTTCTCGGCCGACGGCAAGCAGCTCATCTTTCAGTCAACGCGCGAGGGCCACGGCTGCGATCAGATCTACACGATGAACATCGACGGCTCAAACGTAAAGATGATCTCGAACGGCGATGGCCGCACGACGTGTTCGTACTTCTTTCCTGATGCTAAGCGCGTTCTTTACTCATCAACGCATCTCGGTGATAAGCAGTGTCCGCCACGTCCTGACTTCTCGAAAGGTTATGTTTGGGCGGTGTATCCGACATTCGACATCTTCACCGCGAAACCCGACGGCACAGATCTCAAACAACTGACAACTACTCCAGGCTACGACGCCGAAACAACGATCACGCTTGACGGCAAGAAGCTCGTGTTCACGTCGATGCGTGACGGCGATCTCGATATCTACACGATGGACGCTAACGGCAAGAACGTGCGTCGACTCACGAACGAACTCGGATACGATGGTGGTCCATTCTGGTCTTACGACGGCAAGCAAATTGTATATCGCGCCTATCATCCGCAGACGGACCAGCAGAAAGCCGACTATACGGATCTGTTGAAACAGAATTTAATTCGTCCGACGACGCTCGAGATCTGGGTGATGAATGCTGACGGCTCGAACAAGCGACAGGTGACCAGTAACGGCAAAGCCAACTTTGGGCCATACTTCTTCCCGGATGGAAAGCGAATCATCTTCGCATCGAACATGGACGATCCGCGGGGGCGGAATTTCGATCTCTACAAGATCAACACGGATGGGACCGGCTTAGAACGGATCACATTCAACGACACCTTCGATGGTTTCCCGATGTTCTCGCCTGATGGGAAGAAGCTCGTGTTCGCGTCAAATCGAAATGCGAAAACGCAGGGCGATACGAACGTGTTCATCGCTGATTGGGTCGAGTAAGAGATTTCTCACGCGGCGGCGCAACGGCGCAACGGAAGAGTACGCCGCGCCGTTGCGCCGCTGCGTGAGAAAGAAAGAAGCGAATCATGAAACTTCAAAGAATTACGGTCCTCGTCGCCGCAGTCCTCTTATTCACGTGCGCCGTTGTTGCACAGGAACCTTCCGCTGCGAAGATTCAGCAGTACGTGACCTACCTCGCGTCTGATGAGTTGGATGGTCGACGCACTGGAACCGCTGGCGCAAACGAAGCCGCGAAGTATATCGCCAAAGAGTTCGAGCGTCTCGGCATTCGCACTGCGCCCGCCACTGACTCTCGCAAGATCAACGTGATGTTGGCGCGGTACCTGCAAACGTTTCCATACATCGGTAGCGTCGAGCTCGGTAAGAACAACGTGCTCTCAACAAGCGGCAGCGCATTTCGCATCGGCGAAGACTGGATGCCACTCGGCATCTCAACCAATAAGAAGCTCGAGTTAACAGAAGTCGTATTTGCTGGCTACGGCATCACCGCCAACGAGCTCAATCACAACGACTATAAAGGCACTTACACGAAGAACCAGGTGGCCGTGATCGAAAAGGGCACGCCCGACGGCGACAATCCACACGGAAGATTTACAACCGCCGGTCAATTACGTTTTAAGGTCGCGGCCGCTCAGAGCGCGGGCGTCGGCGCGCTTTTAATTATCTCGAGTGAAGACGACCTCAAGAACGATGCCCTCGCGAAATTGCACTACGACAACGCCGGACTCGCTAGCATCCCGGTTGCCGTGATCTCCAAACAGGCCGCGGAAAAATTAAAGAACGCAAAACAGGTGACGCTCGCAACCGACGTCGTCCGTGCCGATGTCCCGGCACACAACGTCGTCGGCGTGATCGAAGGCTCAGATCCGATTCTGAAGAACGAGAGCATCGTCATCGGCGCGCATTACGATCACCTCGGTCGCGGCGGGGAAGGAAGCCTCGCGACGCGTTCCGGCGAGATCCATCACGGCGCTGACGACAACGCCTCAGGAACCGCAGGCGTGCTCGAGCTAGCGCGCATCTTCAGCTCACAACGACCAAAGCTAAAACGCACACTCGTCTTCATCGCTTTCAGTGGCGAAGAGGAAGGACTGCTCGGCTCGAATTACTACGTCAATCACCCGCTCTGGCCGCTCGACAAAACGGTGGCGATGATCAACATGGACATGATCGGCCGCATGAAAGATCGCAAACTGATAGTCGGCGGTGTGGGAACGGCGAAAGAGTGGCGCCAACTCCTCTCAGCTTCCAACGGCGGATTCGAGTTGACGATGAACGAAGACGGCTACGGTCCGAGCGATCACTCGATGTTCTACAGCAAACAGATCCCGGTTCTGTTCTTCTGGACGGGAACACACAACGACTATCACAAACCGTCTGACACGTCCGAGAAGATCAACTACGCTGACGAAGCACGCATTCTGAGTTTCGTGGCTCGCATCGTTACAGACATCGATTCAGCCGATCCACGACTCACGTTCACAACCGCGAAGAGCGACCCGCCGCGGGGCGGTGGCTTTCGTGTTTATCTCGGAACGATTCCAAACTACGCAGACACTAACGATGGGTTACTGCTCGACGGCGTGCGTGATGATTCGCCGGCTGCAAAAGCCGGACTCAAAGCAGGCGATCGTGTCGTTAAGATCGGCAGTCGCGACGTGAAGAACGTTTACGATTACACCGCAGCGTTAGGAGAAATGAAAGCTGGTCAGGAGTATGTGATCGAGGTAATGCGAGGAGGAGAGAAGTTAACTCTGAAGATCGTGCCTCAGGCCAGAAACTAATTTGCCACGGATTACACGGAAAAAGTTGGGATCTGATCCGTGTAATCCGTGGCCCAAAATGTTACCAGCGGGGCTCGCGCTCGTAACGATCGTTATCGCGATCACGACCGCCACCGCCGCCGTAACCACCCCGACCGCCACCACCGCCACCACGTCCACCACCATAACCACCACGACCGCCGCCGCCCCGATCGGTTCTGGGCTTGGCTTCGTTGACGGTTAAATTGCGTCCGCCAAAGTCTTTGCCATTGAAAGCCTCGATGGCTGCTGCTGCTTCCTCAGGGGTTGCCATTTCCACAAAAGCAAAGCCGCGCGATCGTCCTGTCTCGCGATCTTCAATGACTGAAGCTGATTCGACTGTTCCTACTGACGCGAAAGCATCGCGCAGTTCCTCGCTCGTAGTACGAAACGAGAGATTTCCGACATAGAGTTTTGTAGCCATTCTAACTATCCTTATCTGAAGGGAAGCGCGGGTCTTGCTGGAATTCGCTGATCCAGTTCGGGGGGGACGACCGATACTTTCGGCGAGCTGCGACGAACCCGATGCTCTAAAAATACTCGAGAGCGGCTTCTAACTGGTTGACAACTGCCTCACTCTCTATTCAGCCGAACCTCGTCGCCTTAACGATCACGGGCAGGCGCAATCACCGTTGATGCGCGAGAGCAGGTAACTGGTGGCAAAAGTATGCAGGAGCCCTTAAAAAGGGTCAAGGACAAATTTGACCTTTAATCCACAGATTACACAGATTCGGTATAATCCGTGTAATCTGTAGACAAAAACAATGTAGAAAGGTTTGAAAATGTCGCAACGTATTCCTATCACTGTGGCCAATGGCGACGGCATCGGGCCCGAAATCATGGCCGCCACGCTCCGCATCCTCAAGGCTTCGGGAGCGCCCCTGGAGATTGAAACCATCGATATCGGCGAGAAAGTCTATCTCGCCGGCAATTCATCGGGCATCGAGCCGAGCTCGTGGGATTCGTTACGACGCACCAAAGTCTTTCTTAAAGCACCCATTACCACACCGCAGGGCGGTGGCTACAAGAGTCTGAATGTTACCGTCCGCAAAGTGCTCGGGCTGTACGCAAACGTGCGTCCTTGCGTCTCGTATCACCCGTTCGTCGAGACGAAACATCCGGTGATGGACGTGGTGATCGTGCGTGAGAATGAAGAGGATCTTTACGCGGGTATCGAGCACCGGCAGACGAACCAGGTGGTGCAGTGTTTGAAACTGATCTCGCGTCCCGGATCGGAAAAGATCGTTCGTTACGCGTTCGAGTATGCGCGCCGGAACAACCGCAAGAAAGTCACGTGCTTCACGAAAGACAACATCATGAAGCTGACTGACGGTCTGTTTCACAAGGTCTTTGACGAAGTTGCGGCTGAATATACTGACATCGAAAACGAACATTGGATTGTTGATATAGGCGCTGCGAAACTCGCTGACACGCCGGAAGCGTTTGACGTGATCGTGATGCCAAACCTTTATGGCGACGTACTTTCGGACGTTGCCGCGCAGATCGCTGGATCAGTCGGACTGGCCGGCTCGGCGAATATCGGCGAGCACGTCTCGATGTTTGAAGCGATTCATGGATCGGCTCCGCGACGCGCCGGACAGAACCTCGCGAATCCGTCGGGACTTCTGCTGGGCGCAGTGATGATGCTGGTCCACGTCGGTTTAACTGACCACGCCGAGCGTGTTCACAACGCATGGCTGCGCGCGATTGAAGACGGCATTCATACGTACGACATTTACGACGACAAAGTCAGCAAACAGAAGGTTGGGACGAAGGAATTTGCAGACGCCGTCATCGAGCGGTTGGGCCAAACGCCACAGATTCTGAAGGCGAAGGAGTATCGCAAAGGCGAGGAGTCGCATGCGAGCACCGCGAGCGGGAAGGCGCCGCAGAAAGAGCTCGTCGGTGTTGACGTTTTTCTCGACTGGACCAAGGGCTCGCCCAACGATCTCGGCGATGCACTCCGTAAAGTCAACGGCGACGGCGTAAAACTCACGATGATCAGTAATCGTGGTGTGAAAGTCTGGCCGAACGGGCACAAGGAAACTTTTTGCTCGGACCACTGGCGCTGCCGGTTTCTGACTGAGGCGAACGGCGGCAAAGTCGCGCATGCGCAGGTGGTGTCGCTGCTCGGTCGTGTAGCTGACGCGGGATTCGATTTCATCAAGACGGAAGGTCTTTATACATTTGACGGCGAGCGTGGTTTCTCGTTGGACCAGGGAGAATAGTGGGAGAATAAGATGGCAGAAAAAAATGGAAATAAACCGTTGGTTGCAGTCATTATGGGTAGCCAGTCTGATTGGGACACGATGCGCCATGCGGACGAAACGCTGACTCAGTTTGGAGTGGAGCACGAGTGCCGGGTGATTTCGGCGCATCGATCGCCGTCGCTGGCGGCGGAATTCGGGTCAACCGCGGAATCCCGCGGGTTGGAGATTGTGATCGCGGCGGCGGGCGGCGCGGCGCATCTGGCTGGCGTACTTGCCGCGCATACGACGCTGCCGGTGCTCGGCGTGCCGATGAAGAGCGATGCGCTGAACGGGCTCGATTCGCTGCTAGCGACGGTCCAGATGCCCGGCGGAATTCCGGTGGCAACACTTGCGATTGGCAAGCCTGGCGCGATTAATGCAGCGCTTTTCGCGGTCGCGATACTTGCTAATAGCAGGCCGGAGTTGCGTGAGAAGTTGCACGAATTCCGAGCTGCGCAAGAGAAGAAGATACGGGAGACCGTATTGTAAGAGCCTTTGACGGGATTACGGGATTTGCACGATTTTCAGGATTTTCTTGAAAATCCCGTAATCCTGTCGCACAATCCCCCCATGTAACACTCGCGCCCAAACCACGTCTCTCTCTCGCAACCCGATGGATCCAAGCGAGCATGATCGGCCAGACAGTCTCCCATTATCGAATCCTGGAAAAACTCGGCGAAGGTGGCATGGGCGCGGTTTATCTCGCCGAGGACCTGCATCTCGCGCGGCGAGTCGCGATCAAGTTTCTCACTGCCACTGACCATCACTATCGCGCGCGCTTCATTCGTGAGGCACGGGCGGTCTCCGCGCTGAGCCATATAAACATCGCGATGGTCCACGACTACGGCGAGACCTCGACGGGTCAGCCGTTCATCGTGATGGAGTACGTCAAGGGGAAGTCTTTGAGCGATCTGCTTGACGAAGGACTCACGCTCAACCGCACGGTTGAAATCATTTCGGCTGTTGCTGAAGCGCTCGGCGAAGCACACCAGCAGGGCATCGTTCACCGCGACATTAAGCCTTCAAACGTTCTCGTCAACGAGCGTGGCCAGGTGAAAGTGGTCGACTTCGGGCTCGTGAAGCACCTGTTTGAGCCGCCTTCGAGCGATGTCGATCTCGACGCGAAGACGATTTACGCGACGAAGACGCGTAGCGATGTGATCGTCGGAACGCCGCTCTACCTTTCGCCCGAGCAGGCGACCGGCAAAGAGGTGGATGGACGCAGCGACCTGTTTGCGCTCGGAGCGCTGCTTTACGAATGCATGACCGGACAGTCAGCATTCTCAGGCGGCAGCGTGCTCGAGATCGGCGCGCAGATTATTCACGTCACGCCACCGCCGCCGTCGAAGATCAATCCCAACGTCACGCCCGCCCTCGATCGAGTGACGATGAAAGCGTTGGAGAAAAAGCTGGACGCGCGCTACCAGACGGCGGCTGAGTTTCTTTCAGACTTGAAAGCTGCCGCGACCGGATTGAGTGGCAACGGCGTCCCGGTATCGAGCAAGCCCGCCAAACCGACGGAAGGCTTCAAACGCGCTACAAATGCGTTAGGGACGCTGACGATGCAACTGCGGCGACAGCGTTTCTCAATAGCATCCGTAATTCCCATTTTCATCGGCGCCGGATTAGTAATCTGGGCCGCGTATTACTTCTGGCCCCGCAGCTATTATCAGCCAGCCGCCGGGGCACTGTACTGGTACGATCAAGGAACTGAGCATCTGCGTAACGGCACATATTATCAAGCGAGTAAAGCTCTGACGCAGGCCGTTGAGCTCGACGGGAAAG
>JADMIO010785116.1_pt1 | contig 14200 bp, 17 predicted proteins | sample 8958161 | NCBI WGS metagenome assembly JADMIO01 (sample SAMN16585339, study PRJNA669376) | soil metagenome | isolation source: Crop rotation soil | place: USA: Cullars Rotation, Alabama | collected 2011 | reverse complement strand
CTTTCCCCGAGGGTGAGCCCCGCCTCGCCCTGGAGCTCCCGCACCTCGACGCTGTCGAGGCCCCACGCCTGACGGGTGGCGAGGATGTGGTTCTTGAGGTAGGGCGTCTCGCGGGTGAGCTCGGTCGGCGCCACCACGAAGGTCTGCATGGCGAGCGGGATGAGGCCTCGCCCCACCACGCCCACGACCGCGTAGACCCCGATGGCAGCCAGCGCGTACGGCACCAGCCGGCCCCGGATCACCCCGACCAGGATCGCGGCGGCGCCCAGCAGCGCCACGACCGCGGAGAGCCGCATCGCCGGCAGCGAGGCGTGCAGGTCGGTGTAGCTGGCACCGACCAGCGGGCCGGTGGTCGAATAGAGCAGCCCCGGCATGTCCACCAGCCAGAGTTGCGCCGCGAAGAGCACCAGGAGCACGGCCAGCAGGATCGCGAGGTGCAGGCCGGCGGAGGGCTCTACCCGGAACTGCCGCGGCTGGGGCGACAGATCGCCGCGGACGCCGTAGACCAGCGTCACCAGCGCGAGCGACAGGATCGTCAGGGTGACCAGGAAGCCGAGCCCGGCGGAGAGCGCGGGCAGGGTAAAGACATAGAACCCGATGTCGCGGGCAAAGACCGGATCCCTGATTCCAAACGGGGTTCGGTACAGCGCCGGGAGCAGGAGGTCCCAGCTCGCCGCCCCGGCCAGGCCGGACACGAGGCCGACGCCGAGCGCGACCGGCGTGCTCAGACGTCGGAGGGCCACCGTGAGGTTGAGCCGGGGAGCCGACTCCGCGACCTGGAGCAGGATCGGGTTGGCCACCAGCCCCCGCTGCGCGATCCGGAGGTTCAGGTACAGCAGTCCGGCGGCCAGCCCGCCCGCGAGGAAGAAGAGCAGCACGCGGGTGACGAGCGTCCGGGTGAACACGACCTGGTAGCCGATCTCCTGGAACCACCACCAGTCGGTGAGCAGCGCGGGCAGCGCGGGAAAGAAGAGGAACAGCGCCCCGGCGGCGACGAGCCCGAGGATGATGGCCGGCCGGTGCCGCGATGGGGAGTGGGGGGTCGGGAAATTTCTGGCCGTGGGGTGCTCCTGCGACCTACGGCGCGGGGGCGTCCGGTGCGGTGGGCTCGGCGGCGTCAGGGTTGTCGGTCCGGGCCGCGGCGCGGTCGAGCCGGCGCTGTTCCTTCTCTTCTCGCTTGCGCTGCCGTTTCAACTCCTTCTCGCGCTTTTCCCGATTGTAGGGGTGCTTGGGCAAACGGGACTCCTTTGGTCGGCAGTGGGGATGTGCTGGAAGCTGAGTCGGATGCCGGAGGCGAGACTACCCCGGTGCCAGCCGGACGAGTGCTTCGCGAAGCAGGTCCGCCGGATCGGGCCCCGTCAGCGTAAACGGCTCGTATCCCGGGTACCGCGGTCGCACGTTCAGCACGTAGGACGACACCTTCCCCGTGCCCTCCTGGTGGCTCTCGAACGCCGCCCGGCGGGTGAGCCGCGCCCGCACTTCACTGTACGTCAGCGGCTTCCCGCCGCCCGATTCCTCTGCCATACGACGGAAGCTACCACAGCGCCCCCTCCGCCGATAGCAGCCAGGGTATATTGCCTCAGGGCCTTCCTTCCGACTTGCCACCCCCGGACCGTTCCCGGGCCTAAGGTTTCTTCGTGAGTTCCCGCGCTGCTCCCTCCTTCCTTCGGCATCGCATCCTCGTCGCCGAGGACGATGCGGTCACGTCCGACCTGATCGCCCGCACACTGCGTGGCGATGGCCATCGCGTGACGCTCGATCCCGAAGCGCTGACGAGCAGTGACGTCCTTGCCGACTGCCGGCTCCTGATCAGCGGGCTCCGCGTGGGAGGCGTGGTACGCAGGGACCTGCTCGAGGAGCTGCGCGAGCGATGGCCCGACCTTCCCATCCTGTTCCTGGTTCACGAGGGACCGCTGCCCGGCAATCTGCCCTCCCTGTGTGTGCCCTTCACCAGCGAGGAGCTGCGCGCAGCCGTAGGGCGACTCCTCCCCGCGCTGCCCGACGGGACGGTCCTGGCGCTCGAGACCAGGACCCGGGTGGGGTGATGGTCACCCACCCGCCTGTTCCGAACGCAACAAGACCGGAGGACCTCATGGCAGGCGACCGAAGCGACATCGTCGCGATCATGGCGGCTATCATCTATGCGGGCCGCACCGGAGAGTCCGCCCAGCCGCCGCAGGGCAAGGACTTTGGAGCGATCGCCAAGGCCGCGTGGGATCTTCACAAGGCCGTCGTGGCGGCGGATGACGTCCACGTCGCCAGAGCGGGGTTCCAGCAGCCTTGAGCTCGGATCTCACGCGAACGGCCCCGGCGGTCCGCCAAGGAATAGCTGCGAAGGAATAGCTGCCAACGAATGGCCGCCGGGGAATGGCTGCCGAGGAATGGCCGCCGATGAGTTAACACCAAACGGCCGGATCGCGTGACGCGATCCGGCCGCTGGTTCGTTCAGTCGGGCGTGTGACTACTGCAGCTTGACGACGTTCTCCGCCGCGGGGCCCTTCTGGCCCTGCACGATGTCGAACTCGACCCGCTCGCCCTCGGCGAGGCTCTTGAAGCCCTGCGCCTGGATGGCCGAATGGTGAACGAAGCAGTCCTTCTCGCCGCCTTCGGGCGTGATGAAGCCGAAGCCCTTGGCGTCGTTGAACCATTTGACCGTTCCGGTAGTACGCATTGTCCTGCTCCTTGTACTGGTAATCGGAGGTGAGGACATGCCACACGGCCGACTACGATCTGCGTGGGTTGGCCTCCACGCGAGGCTGGGCGGCCGCGGCGCACGCTGCGCCAGGAACGACCACCAAACAAAAGGGGCCGGCGTCTACGCCAGCCCCTGACTGATCACGTTTGACGTCATGAATATAGTGGCCTGAGCGCCGTACGACAAGGCGCGCCATCTGGAAGGTCCTTGGATAGCTTTCAGGTGCCTCCACCCGCTCCGGCACGGAGGCACGTCCCGCCACCGGGAGGCCCGCATGTCAGACATCTCCCCCGCCTCACCCGACTCGCCGTCGGGGCCCCACCCCCTGACCGAGCGGGTCCTGGCGCGCGTCCGCGACGCCGAAGCCGCCATGGTCCTGTCCCCATCGCGCCGTCGCCAGGACCCCCACGGCCGGCCAACCGATGGCGGAACTCCCGAGCAGGTCCGGCACGCGCGCTCCCTCCGCCGGGTGTTCGTGGACCTCGGGACGTCGTACCGGGAGTTTCGGCGGCGGACCGGTGCCGAGGTGTCGCCCGAGGTGAGAGAGGCCGCGTGCCGGTTTCGCCGGGAGGGGAACGTCACGGCGCTGGTCGCCGTGGCGGCCTCGCTGGATCAGCTCGCGGCGCTGCCCTGGTGAGGGCCGGCAGGCGGCCCGACGCTTGAACCTGCCTCCATCACCGGCGTCGAAGGTGCGCGAGAAGCACCGCCAGAAGGTGCGCGGAAAACATTGCCAGAGGTGCGCGAGACACCACCAGAGGTACGCGAGAAACACCGCCAGAGGTACGCGAGACACACCGCCCGGCGAAGCTGCTTGAGCTACCCGATCGGCTCGCACACCGATGCGACCATAGGCAGTGGCGGTCGCGGGCGGTATGTTTTGAAGATGCGGCGCCGTCTCGCTCCCCTCCGGGCGCCGCGGTTTCTCCAGCCGCTTTCCCTCCGAGAGAAAGAAGGCCCCATGCGGGGCCGGCCCAGCGTGAAGCTCGAGCGGGAAGCCGTCGACAATCTCGCGCGGCACATCCTCGAGCTGGTTCGCCGGCTCCGCCCGGTCATCCAGGCGAGTCCCGGCGCATGGCCCACGGCGCGGGGGCAGGTGGCCGCAGGGCTCGCCCGCGACATCGCCGCCGCCGTGCAGGCGCTCGACGTGGCCGTCGAGGCGCTCTACTTCCAGGCCGACAGCCTGGAGGCCGCTCATCTCGCGCTGGAGGTGGAACGCCGTGCCTACCGCGAACAGTTCGAGGCGGGACCCGATGGGCACCTGGTGACGGACCCCAACGGCATGATCATCCGGGCCAACACGCGGGCCGGCGATGTGTTCGCCTGCCCCGCGGACAACCTGGTGGGTGAGCCTCTGCCCGCGCTGATCGCGGAGAGCGACCGGCCCTCGCTCGAGGCCGCGATGCATGGCCTCGAGATCGCCGACTGGAAGGCCGAATGGATCGGCCGGGCCGTCCGCGCCCACGGCCCGCCGTTTCAGGTGGCGCTCACCGCGGCGGTCGTCCGACACGCGGACGGGTCGGCGTATCGAGTACAATGGTCGGTGCGTGACATCAGCCGGCGGCCGACACCGGATTGAACGTAGCGGGCGGCCCCGACCGACGTCGGGACCGGCCCGGCCCGCCGCTCAGGCGCTGGTGCGTGCCTTCGCCGCGTATGCGTTCCGCGCCTCCTGCAGGATGCCCTCCAGCTCCAGCTGCAGCTCGCGAATCTCTTCCTCGATCTGGGTCAACGACGTGCACACCGGCGTGACCGACAGCATGCCGTTGGGCTGACGCACCATCCGCTGCAGGAAGATGTGGACGCTCGGATCCGTCGCGCGCACGGCGCGGTGGACGTTCAGCGCAAGCCGGCGGTCGTTGGTGGTGGTCATATCAGTTTCGCTCGCGGGGTGGAGGACAGGGTGACGACGCTCTCGCGGGGCTGAGCCGGGCGGACGGCGCGCCGGCCCGGCGCGGGCAGCGCGACGGTCAGCTCCTGGGCCGAGCTGTGGAGGTAGGCGTTGGGATCGTGCATCACGGCGCCGGCGGGAAGGTGCTCGAACAGCGAGCCCAGCTCACCCGCGATCCGCTCGCGGTAGAAGGCGGGCAGCCGGTCGGTCTCGCCATCCATGAAGCCGAGCACGCCGGGGTCCTCGCCGAGCAGCCGGCGAATGGTCGTGTGGTAGCTAATGCGCCCCCATCCCTCCGACGACATCGCGCGCATGACGTTCATCCCCTTCGGGATCGCCCCGTCGGTCGCGCCGAACCGTCGGCCGATGGCCCGCCAGGAGAACGCGTAGCGGGTGAGGTCCACCAGCCGGTCGTAGAACGCGGGCCAGGTGTAGTGCTTGGGCCGGACGTTCATCGCGTGGTTGTTGTTGAGGAACGCGAACGGGAACGGCACGACCCGGCCCGCGCGCTGGTACTCGAGGTTGAGCGGCGCCGCGCGGCCGAACGCCGAGAGCAGCGAGAAGGCGGGAAACGCGCCCGGGGCCAAATCGAGGAACCGCTTGGTCAGTTCGAAGGGTTCGGGCCCCTCGTCGGTGTCGAGGCCCAGCACGAAGTTGGTCTGGATGTAGGGGATATAGCGCAGGATCAGGTTCACGTGCTCCGCCACCTGCTCCACCTTGTCCATGCCGGTGCGCCGGGTCTTGGACTTGTTGCCCAGGTCGTACCACGACTCGATGCCGGGCAGGATGGCCTGGAAGCCGTTCTGCCGCAGCCGCGCCAGGTGCGGCTCCGACAGCAGCGACAGGCTGCTCTCGGCGATGTGGCGCATCCGACCGGGCGGGACCGCAGCCTCGATCGCCTCCATGTAATCGTCGAACCGCACCCCGAAATTGGGGTCGTGCCAGCCCACGATCGGGCGCTTCATCTTGGTGAGCAGGAATGCGAGATCGTCACTCACCTGCTCGAATGGGAGCGGCTGGTACTCCACCGTCGAGTCGATGCAGAAGCTGCAGGTGTAGGGGCAGCCGAGGCTGCCGATCATGGGCACGAACTTGATGGCGGGCGACTTGGTGAGCGCGGCCTCGACGTATTTCCAGCGGTCCCGGAGGGTGGGCAGCTCGGCGGGTTGGCGATCGGACGCCAGAAGGCGGCCCTCGGGCCAGTGCGGCGCGCACTCGTCGAGCACTTCCTGGACCACGCCCCGGTCGGTGAAGCCGAGCACGTAGTCGAAGTACTGCCGCGCGTCCTCGGGGTAGCAGCGGGCGTGGGGACCACCCAGCACCGTGATGGTGCCCCGGCCGCGGTACAGGTTGCTCAGCGCGTAGGCGAGTTGCGCGGCCTGGGTGAAGGCGCCGATGAACAGCAGGTCGAGGTCCTTCGGCAGCTCCTCGAGCAGGTCGTCGCCGCCGGTGAAGCACACGTAGCTCACGTCGTGCCCCGCCTGCTCGCACCACACGCCGAGCACCTGGGGCATGATGCTGGCGAGGTTGGCGTTCATGACCCGGCCGTAGAAGCTGTTCTTCGGGCTCTTGGTGACGAGGTCGAGGATGCCGACGCGGCGCCGGCGCGGGGCGCGCGTACCGGGGCCGGGGGCGGGATGGGTGAGCGACATGAGCATCGAGGCCCCTTCCGAGAGGGGAAAACGGACACTCGAATCGCTGGGTCCCGGACACGGGGCGGAGAAATCAGAGTGGTGGGCGACCATGGGCCACGGCTCGACCATGGCCCGGCGTGCAGCTGGAGAGTATACTGCAGTGCTACATATCGCAAGGCTGCACACTGCGGCGGCGCGATCCTACCCGAAAGGCTTCATGGTTCGCCTCCGGATTCATCAGCTCATGGCGCGACGCGGCATCACGGCGTACGCGCTGAGCCGCGGTGCCGGCCTCAGCTATCCCAGCGCGTACCGGCTGTCGCGGGCCGGCGGGCAGTTCGGCCGGCTGCACGCGGATACGCTGAACCGATTGTGCACGTTCTTCGGGGTCCAGCCGGGAGCGCTGCTGGAGTGGAAACCATCCAACCGCTGATGCGCCGCCGCGGGGTCTGCTCGCGGTGACCCAGCGGCCGGATCGCCTCGCGCGGTCCGGCCGCTGGGTCGTTCAGTCCCCGCTCACGGCAGATCTACGATGACGACCTGGGTGAGCGCATTCCCATCGCCCCCGAACACGCCGTCGTTCCATACCGCGATGCGGTTCGCCTCGGGCAGAAGCGTGAGCCGCGCGACGGCGATGGGCACGCGGATGTGCTCGCGCAGCGAGCCCGAGGGTATATCGACCACCTGGATGCCGAGCGGCGTCGGGAAGTAGGCGCGCGAGCCGTCCGGGGCCAGCACGCCCGCGGGGGTACCCTCGGCCACCGGGGTCGCCGTCACCGTGAGGTTGGCATCGTAGAGCAGATGGCGCACCAGCCATGAGGAGCCGTCGTTCGACCCGCTGGGGAAGAATGAGAGGGCGCCCGGAGGCTCCGCGCACGGGCTGAAGCCGGTGGCGGCCGAGAACACCTGCAGGCAGCGCGCCGGGGTGTCCACCAGCAGCAAACTCGAGCCGTCGCCCGAGGTGGCGAACTCGGTGCTCAAACCGAGATTCCCGTTGCCGCCGGCGCCCACGTCCAACCGCGGCTCGAGCACCTGGGTCGCCAGGTTCAGCTCCCAGATTCTGCCATTGATGAAGCCCGCCACGCTGCGCTCGCCGTACACGAAGGCGCGGCCCGCGGCGACGTGCACGTCGGCCAGCGAGTGCGAGTCGCTGCCGGCGTCGGTGATGGCTACGTCGCTGCTCGTCCCGCTCACGAGATTCACCACGTGCAGCGTGGCCGGCGTGCTGATGGCCGCGAGCAGGGAGTCGCCGCCCGGGCTCAGATCGATCCCCCTCCAGGTCGACGCCGGGTCGTCGGTGGGAAACGTGATGGGCGTGCCGAAGGTGAAGTCGGCCAAGCGCAGCGAGGCCACCTGGCCGGCCTGCTGCTCGAGCAGGTAGATCAGGTCGCGTTTGGGATCGTACTCCATGTCGGTCGCCGTGGCGCCCAGCTTCACGATGCGGAGCGGCTGGCGGATGAGATCGTGCACCCGGAGCACACCGCCGGACTGCTCGATGGTCCGCCCCAGCGCGTCACGCGCGAACAGCGTGAGCGGCGTGTCGCCCACCCAGGTGACCGGGATGGCGGTAGGCAGCTCAAACGTCGCCTCTCCGCTCTTGGCAACCACTCTCGCCGAGTCCTGCACCGATGCCGGCGCGCCGAGCCGGTAGCCGACATAGAGCAGCATCCGGTCATCTTCGGCGCTGACCGTCAGCCGGAAAGTGTCCTTGGGGACGAACAGCGTGTCGCCCGCCGGCCCCACTTGCACCGCCGACACGGTGGGCGGGTTCAGGTCCAGGCCGCGCTTTCCCAACCAGGTCCCGGTCAGGCTGGGCCCGCGGTTCAGGCAGGTGACCGTTCCAGCGAGGCTGTCCGGAGGCGACCCGATCAGGTCCCCCCGGTAGGAGCACCGGCCGAAGCTGAAGCTGATCGTGCTGTCGCCGACCTGGAGCTGCTTGAGGGAGTCCGCGCCCGAGTTGTCCACCGGGCCACCGGGAGCGACACAGACGCCCTGCTGGGAGCCTTCCGCGTCCAGCAGCGATCCGCTGCGGATGAAGTCGAGCCGCCCTTGATCCTCGCATTGAACCGACCGGTCCGCACTCGCCAGTGACTCGAAGAAGGTCCAGGTGCCTTCGACCGGCAGGCCCGACGGCCCGGTCGAGCCGCCGTCTCCGCCGCCGCAGCCGAGAGCGAAAGCGAACCCGCCGACCGCCAGCACGACCACGCCGGCGGCGCACCGCCGTCGCGAGGACATCGGGACCGGGACCATCGTGTCTCCCGCGTATGTGGGGGGGTACGAGAGGCTACCATCCGCCTCCGCAGCCGTCAAGCAGGTTCTCGACCGGCGCGGAAGGCTGCCGGCAAGGGGTCAAGGGGGAGTCAAGCGCCGCAAAAACCCGTCTGGGCTCCGTCATCTAAGACAACACCCTCGCGTAAGACAACACCCTCGCGAACATCACTCCCTGCTGAAGGAGAGCAGGCGACTTGCGGCCCAACCACTCCCGCGGAGACCGACCTCATGCTGCCTCGCCTCACGCTGGCCATACCGCTCACGCTCGCCCTCGCCTGCGCCGAGCCGACTGTTGCACCGCAGGCGCCCCAGCTGGAGCTCACGAACCCGGATCACCGGGCCACCGCTACATCCGTCAACGCCCACGCCTACGGCTCGTTCCGGGTGGGTGTAGGCGCGGGCGGTGCCACGGTCATCACCAGCGGGCCCGCCAACTTCCCCGGGCATCCGCCAGCGGGGCCGGGAAGCTGCGTCAACGGCCTGTGGTACAACCCGCAGGGCAAGCCGACCAGCGGCACCCTGGTCAAGCCGCACCCGCACTGCCTAAAGCCCGCGCCCTCGATCGAAGTGGTGCTCGAGCCGATCTCGGTGTGCTTCAGCCTGATGAGCCCAGCGGGCTGCAAGAAGAAGGCGGTGAAGTCGTATACGGTGGGGTTCGCGGTGTTCGGGGTCTCCGACGACGGGAGCACCGAGGCGGTGATCGAGGGCTGGACTCCGCTGGACCCGAGCAATGCGGAGACACCGCCGCTCACGGTCGGCTCGGGGACTATCACGGCCTACGCCATCGATGCGTCGACGCTGGGCACGACCAACAAGCGGGTCGGGACGCTCACCCTGGATCTAACGGCCTTCAACAGCGGCTCGGAGAATCTGCTGGACGCGGAGGGCAGCGACGGGTGCTCGATCGACGCCACGATCCTGGCGCCGTGCTTCAATCGCGTGATCACGGCACAGTACAATCCGCTGCCCGCGCCAGACGGGATCGGGCCGACGGACTTCGCAGTGGAAGGCTTTCTGTGGTTTACGCCGGCGAGCGCGCCGTACAACTACGCCGATGGGGTAGTAACGCCATGAGGCACGATGAACGCTCGCGCAGGCCGGTAATGTCGCTCAATCGCAACGCTTCGGAGGCTCAATGTTGAAGACTCGCGTCCCCGTCCTCGCCCTCCTGGCCTTGAGCCTCGGCGGCTGCGGGGACAACCGTGGCCCAGCAGTCACCGATCCCATCGGCCCCGAGCCGTCGTATCGGATCTCCGATGCCCCTGAGTCGTCGGGCCCGGTGGTGTTTCGCACGACCGACGATCAGGGAGTGTTCTTGATCCCCGACGATCGCGCCGGCCTGACGGCCTACATCGGCGTGCTGGAGCCGATGTCCGTATTCTGCAATTTCGCGCTCCCGATCACGGTTACGCCGACCGAGCTTCAGCTTCTGTTCAAGCCGAACGGCCAGCTGGGGTGGCACGCCGAGGGACGGGACCTGCCGATATACGTCTACGACATCTCGACCACCGACTTCTGCGGCGGGGCATTGAGCGACGACCACATCATCGCAACTGGTACCGTCCGGCTCAGAATGGAGGATCGGAACTTCGAGTTGCCCGACCCGAACGTAGCGCCGAGCTACGGGTACACCGCCACCGGTACGGTGACTCTGGTCAGCGGCGGGACGGCGCACGTGAACGGCACGGTACAATGGAAGATCAACGGGGCGCCGGGCGTACGGGCGCTGTCGCGCCTCAACCTGACGAAAGGCCGATAGCAGGAGCACGGCATTTGTCCCGCGGCCAGGGATGAGATCGTGAGCGGTAACGAGGGGCCGGCCCTTCGCCGGCACCCTCGCCCCAATCAGCCTCACGCGCTCGGCCGATTTGACCAACCCTGCGCGTAGGTGACGCTCATCACCATATTGCGCGGTCCGGCATGCCATGCTGTCCCGGTACCGCAGGGTCAGGATCTGCCGTTTCCTGTACTCAAGAGGGCTTATGACACGCTGGATCGCGATACCGATGATTCTGATGGCTTGGGGCTGCAAAGAGAAGAATGAAGGGGCCGTGTCCGGCGCCCTTTCATCCGCTCGGTCCCAAGCCGACTCGGCGTTGGCCGAAGGGCGAGCCAAGGGGAACGACGCCCTGTCCAGCGCACGGTCGAATGCCGACAGCGCGGCCGCGGGCATGAGGGCCAATGCCGACACCGCCATCGGCGGAATGCGGGCCAACGCCGACACCGCACTCGGGGGAATGCGGGCTAAGGCCAACAGCGCGGTCGGCGGAATGCGGGCCAAGGCCGACAGCGCGGCCGGGGGCATGCGGGCCAAGGCCGATAGCGCGGCCGGGGGTATGCGGGCCAATGCGGACACCGCGCTCGCGAATGCGCGCGGCACCGCCGAGCGAGCCCTTCGGGGCGACACGTCCACCGCGCCGGGGGCCGCGCCCAACTCAGCCGGCAACGCCGAGACCTCGACCAATCCGAGCAGTGGCGAGGCGGCAATGAGCCCGGCGCGTGGGGCCAACTTCGATCTGTCCGGTCTCTCGAACGATCAGGTCAAGGAGCTGCAGACGGCCCTCAACAGTGCCGGCTGCAAGGCCGGGCCGGTGGACGGGGTCGTGGGCCCGCGCACGCAGCACGGGATAGCGTGCGGCATGCAGAAGAACCACATCGCGGGGCAGGATACCAAGGCGCTGTATCAGGCGCTGCACCTCAACTTCGGTGGCTGAGCGTTCGGCTAACGATTGCGCCAAGCTGCAGCGGAGGTAGTAAAAGGCCGGGACACCTGCTGTCCCGGCCTCTCGCGTGTGGGAACCGCCCGTTGAATTCCGGTCGCTACGCCGCGACCCTCCGTCTCCCGAGCGCGAACACCAGCGCCAGCCCCGCGATGAACCCGCCGATGTGCGCCATGTACGCCACCCCTGCGGCCTCGCCCGCGGCGGTGCTGACCTGGCTCACCAGCTGGAGCACGATCCACATCCCGAGCACCGCCATGGCGGGCAGCTCGGTGATGCCTCCACGCAGCAGCAGCACCCGGACCCGGTTCCGCGGAAACTTCACCAGGTAGGCGCCCAGCACTCCCGCGATCGCGCCGGAGGCGCCGAGCGAGGGCACGACGCTGTCGGGGGCGACCAGGATCTGGGCCAGGCTCGCGGCCAGGCCGCAGACCAGGTAGAAGACGAGGAAGCGGCCGTGGCCCAGCAGGCTCTCGATCTGGTCGCCGAAGATCCACAGGTAGAGCATGTTGCCCAGGATGTGCAGCCAGCCGCCGTGCATGAACATCGAGGTGAGCAGGGTGAGATAGATGGGCGACGGCCCCGGCGCTTCGGGGATGCTGATCGACTGGCCGCCCACGGTGATGGCGTGCGGGCCGATCAGGTCCTGCCCGTGGGTGATCTCGAACGGCACGGTGGCGTAGCCGTTGGTGAAGCTGTCGCCGAGGGAGAGCTGGAGCAGCCAGACCAGGGCGTTCACGGCGATGAGGGCGAAGACCACGTAGGGCGTGAGGTCTCGACCGGTGCGCTCGTCGCCGAGCGGGATGACCACGGGGCCTCCGAGGTGAGCCGTGAAAGCGGCGCGGGCGGAAGCTCTATACTACAGCATCTTGGGAGTTCGGGGCAGAAACGAGATCCCCATTGCCTCCATCCTCACGGTTGGAACGCCACTTTCACGGGCACCGGTGAGCTGGTCGCCGTGCCATCGCCCAACTGGCCGTACTCGTTGTCGCCCCAACAGTAGGCGATGCCGGTCGAGGTAACCCCACAGGTGGATAGCTCTCCCGCCTTCAGATAGGCGAACTGGAGCCCGCCGGCCACCGCCACCGGAGTCGCGCTCTGCGCGTTGGTTCCATCCCCGAGCTCCCCGTAGGTGTTGTCGCCCCAGCACCATGCCGCGCCGGTCGTATCCAGTGCGCACGTGTGGCGTAGCCCGGCGGTGATGGCAGCAAACGCATGCCCGCCCGCGACGGTGGCCGGAGATGAACGATTGCCCGTAGTCCCATCCCCCAGCTGTCCGTATTCGTTGAGCCCCCAGCACAGCGTCGGCCCTGCCGACGTGATCGCACAGGAATGGTCGTAGCCGGCCGCGACGAACGGACCGGGCGGCAGCGGGACATCGGGGTCGGGCGAGTGGAAGATCACGAGCGGATCGGTGCGAAACGTGCCGGGCACGGTCACGGGCACCGACGAGGTGGCCGTCGTGCCGTTGCCTAGCTGGCCGGCAACATTGTAGCCCCAGCACAGACCGTCGCCGCCGACCGTGATCCCGCAGGTGTGGAGGCCGCCGACGCTCACATCCTTGAACAGTGCGGCGCCACCGACGGGGCTCGCCGGAAAGAAGTCGCTGAGGACGCCCTTGCCGAGCTGTCCCTCGCGGTTGCGTCCCCAGCACCAGGCGTGCTGCGACAGGTCGACACCGCAGGTGTGCGCTTCTCCGGCGGACAGCGCCTGCACCAGGAGGCGCACGTGCCCGACCACCACCGTGTCACCCACCAGGGTGTCGACGACCTGCGCGGTGACGACGGCGACGGGAGACAAGGACTGCGTCGCCGTGCTGCCATCGCCCAGCCGCCCGTCGCCGTTGTTGCCCCAGCACCAGGCCTCCGACGCGAGGGTAAACGCGCAGGCATGGTAGAAGCCTCCCGCGACCCGCCGGTAGCGGTAGTCGCCGGGGATCAGCGTCGGATTGGACACGATGCCGGTGGATGCCAGGCCGAGCTGCCCGTCGGCGTTGTATCCCCAGCAGAGGAGCTGCTCGGCGGTGGTGATGCCGCAGGCGTGGTACCCGCCCGCGTCGATGAAGCGGAACACGATGTCGCCGGCGACCGGCTGGGCCGTCGCCGTGAAGGTCACGGCCCCGAGGCCCTCCACGACGGCGGTGGCGGTGTAGAAGCCGGGAGTCGTGGGGAGGATCCACGAGACGCTCGAGTGGCCCCCGTCGTCCGTCGTATCAACCTGTTGGCTCAGCGTGCCTGCATTGGCCGCCCAGGCGACGACGATGCCCGGGTTCGGCCGTCCGGCGGAGTCGGCGACGCTCAGCATCAGCGCGCCGTCGAGCGCCGCTCCCGTCACGCCGCGCTGATGGTCGCCCGCGGCGGACACCACGGTCGCCGGGGGGCCCGCCAGGTCGAGCGGTTCCACCGAGTCCTTGCAGGCCAGCATGCCCATCGCGGCCACGGCCGCCCATCCCAATCGCGCGCTCATTGTACGCATCCCGTCACCGTGCCCATGGGCCGTGTCGTGGTGGACTCGCCGCTCACCTGGTCGCCGAGGCCGAACCACTCGCTGGTCTTGGAGTACACCCGCAGCGTTCCCGCCTCGGTGGTCTTCGAGACTGTCCAGCACTTGCCGCTGGCATCCCCGAGGTCGTACTCGGCCCTCAAGCGGCCGGCGACCGCACCGTAGCCGTCGACATTGCCGGACCACGACGTGTCGGATTCCACCACCAGGGTGGTCCCGCCGCAGCCCATCACGAGGATGAGCAGCGTGAGACCGTAGGGAGCGCGCATGGGAACTCCGTTCGGACGGGTGATGACGAGCGTATGGTCGGAACGGGGTAAGAATGGGAAGGGGCTGTGACAGTGCGCCCCCTGGCGGGGCAGCCGGGGCGCGGTGGCGGACCGCTGTCACAGGGTGAGGCTATTCTGGGCCGGGAGGCCCGTCGGCCATCAGAGGGGCCGGAACAGCTCCGCGAGCGAGAGGGTGAACGGCTCGGCCACGACCGGGAAAG
>JADMIO011283480.1_pt1 | contig 14202 bp, 13 predicted proteins | sample 8958161 | NCBI WGS metagenome assembly JADMIO01 (sample SAMN16585339, study PRJNA669376) | soil metagenome | isolation source: Crop rotation soil | place: USA: Cullars Rotation, Alabama | collected 2011 | reverse complement strand
GGCGTGCAGTCGCGCGTCTGGTACAACCCCGAGCTTCGGAGCACGCTGTTCCTGATTCCCGGCTTGATTTCCTATATCTCGATGATCACGGCAGTCGTGTCGACGACGCTGTCGATCGTCAAAGAAAAAGAGAACGGGACAATGGAGCAGGTACGCATGGCGCCGATTTCGATGCCGGCGTACGTGATCGGCAAAACGCTCCCGTATCTGATCCTGTCACAGGTCACGGCGATCCTCGTCGTGCTCGCGTCGATGGCGCTGTTCGGCTTGCCGATGCGCGGGAATTGGCTGGCGTTGTCGGCCGTGCAGGCGCTGTTCCTGATCGGCGCGCTCGGGACGGGACTGTTCGTCTCCACGACGGCAGACACCCAGCAGACCGCGTTTCAATCGGCGATGCTTGCGGCGTTCCTGCCGACGTTCATCCTGTCCGGCTTCATCTTTCCGATCGCAAGTATGCCGACGGCGTTGCAATACATCACGACGATCGTGCCGGCCCGCTACTTCCTGATCGCCCTTCGAGGAATTCTTCTCAAAGGACTTCCGCTCACCGCGCTCTGGGCGCCGATCGGCGCGATGGCGATCTACGCGGCCGTGGTGCTGACGCTTTCCGCCCTGAGGTTGAGCCGCCAATGAGACGCCGCGTGTGGAGCCTCATGTGGAAGGAATTCGTCGAACTCCGGCAAACGCCGCGACTGCTCGCGCTCATTATCATCGCGCCGATCTTGCAGCTCACGCTGCTCGGCTACGCCGCCACCACCGACGTTCGCAACGTGCCGATCGTCGTCGTCGATCACGATCATTCGCCGAGAAGCGCCGAGCTCATCCAGAAGTTCGACGGCTCGCCGTTTTTCGATTTGATCGGCGAGGAACCGGGAGAGGACGCGATCGATCGCGATCTGTCGCAAGGGAAGGCGTGGCTGGCGCTCGTCATCCCGGGCGGGTTCGGTGACGGCCTCAAGGGAGCGCCGACGGATTCGCGTCGAGTGGTTCAGCTCATCGCCGACGGCACGGACGCAAATTCCTCCGGTGTCGCGATGGCCTACGCGTCGGCGGTGATCGCGGAGTACGGCGCAACCGTAGCCGCGCAGTCGGGCATCCGCATGGCCAGCATCGACGGGCGCATTCGTGTGTGGTTCAACCCGACGCTCGAAAGCCGGGTCTTCATGTTGCCCGGCTTGATCGCCGTGCTGCTGCTCGTGATCACCACGAGCTTGTCGTCGATGGCGATCGTGCGCGAACGCGAGTTAGGGACGCTCGAGCAGCTCAACGTCACGCCGCTCGGACGGTTGGAATTGATTCTCGGCAAGCTATTGCCGTACGGCCTCGTCGGAGTCTTCGACGTCTGTCTCGTCATCACCGTCGTCGTCTTGTGGTTCCAGGTGCCGCTCAAAGGCAGCATTCTGCTGCTCATGGGAGCGAGTCTCGTCTACCTCTCGTGTACGTTCGGCCTGGGCCTACTCGTGTCGACCATCTCTCACACACAGCAGCAGGCGATGATGACGGCGACGTTCTTCTTCCTCGTGCCGATGATGTATCTGTCGGGTTTTGTGTTCCCGATCGAGAACATGCCGAAGGTCATTCAGTGGATCACGACGCTGATTCCGCTGCGGTACTTTCTGGTCATCGTCCGCGGCATTTTTCTCAAGGGGATCGGCTTCAAGGTGCTGTGGCCGCAGTTCGTCGCGCTCGGCGCGTGGGGCGTGACCGTGCTGACGCTTGCGGCATTTCGATCGCACAAGCGTGATTGATACGCTACGAGCGAACGCAGTGAGCGAGTCACGCGAGCAGCGCGGGGCGAAGGGCCCCCGCAAGCGAGCGTGCAGGGGGTCCGGGGCAACGCCCCCGGAACAAAAATGATTACCGTCGGGACGTCTGGTTACAACTACCCGGAATGGCGCGGAAGTTTCTACCCCGAGAATTTTCCGGCGTCGAAGATGTTCGGCTACTACTCGGAGCACTTCCGCACGGTCGAGATCAACTACACGTTCTATCGAATGCCGACGCCAAAGACGACGCAGGCGTGGCGGGACCAGGCGCCCGAAGGCTTCACATATGCGCTGAAGGCGCCGCGCAGAATTACGCACGAGCGCCGGCTGAAAGAGTGCGAGGACTCCGTCCAGTTTTTCGTCGAGGCCGCGCGCGTGCTTGGTCCGCATCTTGGGCCGTTGCTCTTCCAGCTTCCCCCGAATCTGAAATGCGATTTGCCGCGGTTCGAGACCTTTCTCCAATGGCTGCCGACGGATCTGCGGTGCGCCTTCGAATTCCGGAATGACTCCTGGCTGAACGATGACGTCTACGCGATGCTCGAAGCGCGCGGCGTCGGGCTGACGATTGCGGATTTCGGCGACAAGACGACGCCGCTTCACGTCACCGCCCCGTTCGCGTATTTCCGCTTACGCGACGAGGGTTATCAGCCTGCTGACCTCGAGCGGTGGGCGACGGATCTCCTCGATCGCGGTGACCGATGGAAGGACGCGTTCGTGTACTTCAAACACGAAGAGGAAGGGAAGGGGCCGGAGTTCGCGAAGGCGTTTGTGGAGATACTACGCCGGCGAGGAACTCAATCGCCGTAGTCTCCGCCCAGTACAGATCTTTTCCATCGTCGGACTTCCCGACGAAACCGCAATGACCGCCATGCCGCTCGACGCGCACGGTGATGTTCGGATTGTTCTTGATAGCGGGATCCTCGAATTGTGACGGAGGCACAAACGGATCGTCGGCAGCGGTAAGGATCAGCAGCGGCACTTTCACGCTCGCGGCGATGCGCAGCGCGCTCGCGCGATAGTAATAATCGGACGCGCCCTTGAAGCCATGAAGCGGCGCCGTATACGCCTCGTCGAACGAACGAATCGTCCAGATGCGGCCGAGCGGCGTCAGGTCGAATTTGCCCGGCCACGCCGTCGCTTTTCGCCGCAGGCGCGCCTTGAGGTTTCGCACGAAATTGAAGTGGTAGACGACGTTCCTGTGGCGATCGATCGCGCGCACGCAGGTGTCGAGATCGATGGTCGGGCTTACCGCGACGACGCCGGCGACCGGTACGTCGGGGGCGGCGCCAAGTTCACCGGCCAATTTAATCGCCAGGTTGCCGCCCAGCGAATACCCGACGAGCCCAACCGGACCGATGCGGTCCGTCCTCACGAGCGATTGCAAGACGATGTGCGGGTCACCGGTCAGACCGGAGTGATACAGGGCGGGCGTCAGATGTTCGGTACCGCCGCAGTTGCGTTGGTTGAGCAGCACGGCATTCCAGCCGCGCTGAAACGCCAGCTCCGCGAGGCCGCGCATGTAATGCGACGCGCTCGAGCCCTCGAGGCCGTGCAGTGCGACGAGCGTCGGCCGGCCCGCGCGCTGCGGCTGCCAATAGCAATGCGCGAGGACTTTGCTGTCGTCGGACACGGCGATGAGCCGGGCTTCTGGACCCGGCAACTCAGGGAATTGCCGATCGCGCGCCCACGCGTAGACGGTCATCGCATGGCCGTTCGACAGCCAGCGTTTGGGTGTGAACGGGTTCATCGCAGGTCGTACACCACGAATTCAGGGTTGCGGTACAGCTCCGCGAGATCCAGTTTCCTCGACGCCTCGACCACGACGACGTCGAGCGCGTACTTCGTGGCGAGCGCGCGCATCTCGGTGGTTGTCAGCTCACCGAAGTGTGCCAGCTGCGACGATCGATCGCGTACGCGCATTGCGACGTCTCGGCTGTAAATCGCCAATGCGCTGTCTTTCGTCTCTTCGAGCAGCGTGTCTCGCTCGGCTCCGAGCCTCACGCTCACACCGTACTTGCTTGCGTGGCTCGGGTGGGCCAGCACCTGCCAGGCGGTTGGCTGCGTCTTCAGCCAATTCATGACGTCCATCCAAGGCGTCGATGGCAAGGGGATTTGCACAAACGCGCGAGTCGGTTCAGCCGTTCGCAGGATGTAGATGCCGCGGACTGACGCCGCGGCGGCGACGAGTGCGATCAGCGCCATACGTATCGCTGCCGGCCATCGAATGCCCTCCATCAGTGCCCATGACAAGTAGCCCACCGCGACGAAGTCCATGACCCAAAACACGCGGGTCGCCTGGAGCTGCACCGCCAGCGCAAGGTGCAGCGCCGTGAGCGGCACGAGGACGAGAAAGACCGCGAACAGCGCGAGCACTCCGGCGACCAGTGCGCCTTCTCCCGGTCGCGCGATCGCCGTTCGCCTGCGCCATCGGTACACCAGCGCGATCACGGCGGGATACGCGAGGTTCAGGATCACCGCATACGTCGGCCACTCGAGAGGAAACAAATAGTCCTTCGCGCGGACGACCCCGAGCCACTCCTGATCCATGAGGACGAGCCGCGAGGACAGCGGACCCCAGAGCGCAATCACCGCGGCTGCGATCGCCACAGCGATCCACGGCCGTCGCCAGCCGCGCCGCCTCCATTCCATCGCCACCAACACCGGAATGCCGAACCACATCGCCGTCGTCGGGTGCAGGCAGGCCGCGATGGCGATCCAGAACAGCGCGCGGATAGGTCTTTCTCGCGCAACACTCGCGAGACCGAGAACGCCCAGCGCAAACGCGAGCATCCGCGGGTGCATGTACCCCTCGAAGGAGTTCGCCGCGGTTTTCGAGATGCGATGACGAAGCGTCAACAGCGCGAGCATCAGCGCGATCGTCCACCACGAGAATCCAAGCGCCCGGCCGTACGCGATCGCGCCCGCGAAAAGCGCGACCACTGTCACGACGTAGATCAAGAACGCCAGCGGCGGCAGATCCAGCCCGGTCCAGCGCGAAAGGGCCGCGATGATCTCATCGCACCACATCAAGCGCGACTGGGCTTCGAGGACTACGGTGTCTCTCGGGAAAAAGGTCGGATGCAAATCCTTGACGACCGCCGCCTGATAGAAGGCCTGATCGGAAATGCCGTACCGGTAGCCGCCAGAATTTGCAGTTATCAGCGCCGCAAACAGCGCGGCGCCCATCGCCAGCCCGGCCGCGCGCGTCACATCGGCTCGTCGGCTGACGGCCCGTAGAGCGGCGGCAGCGGCACGTTGTGCATGCGGAGATACACGGTCAATTGCCCTCGATGGTGGACGAGGTGCTGAATCAGATAGCGTCGAAACGCCGCGGCCTTCGGCAGCGACATGAGGACCGTGCCTTTGCGTCGAATCGTCCAGGGCGTCGCGAGCTCGCCGTCGCTCCGATCGACGAGCTTACGCCGCACGTCGGCGAGATTGGCGTCGAATGTCGCGATCACTTCCGCGCGCGTCGCATGCGCCGGCCGGCGGCCGTTCTCAGACAACTCGTAGTGATCGTGGTCGAGGATCGAGGAGCCCCACCTCGGCAGCACCGCAAGATGCGTCGCCAGGCCGCCGAGCGAGTACGAGCGCTCGTGCGGGCGCCACTCGAAGGCCTCCTCAGGGACGCGCAGCAGCAGCTGCCGCGTCGCGGCCATCTCATGATCGAATTCGGAAAGCAGCGACTCCTTCAGGGTCACACGTGACGGACTCTACTTGCCGAAATTCACCTTGGGCACGGCCTTGGCCTCCGGCGGCGCCGTGTAATACGGATACTCCTTGAAGCCGAACATCTTCGCCGTGATGTTCGCGGGGAATTTCCGGCGCGCCGTGTCGTACTCCTGAATCTTCTCGTTGTAGCGCATGCGCTCCGTCGCGAGGCGATTTTCGGTACCGACGAGCTCGTCTTGGAGGGCGGCAAACCGCGCGTCGGACTTGAGATTCGGATAATTCTCGACCACCACCAGCAGCCGGCTGAGCGCGCTGCTCTCGAGATTGGCCGCGGCGATCTTGTCCGCGGGTGTCTGCGCGCCCGCCATCTTCGCGCGCGCATCGGCGATGGCGCCGAAGACTTCCTTCTCCTGCGCTGCGTAGCCCTTGACCGTTTCGACGAGGTTCGGAATGAGATCGTTGCGCCGCTGCAGCTGGTTCTCCACTTGGCCCCACTGCGCCTTGATCGCCTCTTCCTGCGTCGTGAACTTGTTGTACGAACAGCCGCTGACGCCGCCTGCGATGACGAGGACGAGCACTGCCGTACCGAGAATTCTCCGTGTCATTGTCGGAACTCCAGGAATGACTTTACCATCCGCCGGAGGCCCCGCCGCCCCCGCTCGAACCGCCGCCAAATCCGCCAAAACCGCCACCGCCTCCACCGCCCCCGCCGCCGAACCCACCGCCAAATCCTCCGAAGCCGCCGCGGCCCCAGCCGCCGCCGAAGCCGCCGATGGTCCCGCCCCAGCCGCTCCAAGGACTCCGACGAGCGCGTCCACCCGTGAACCGTCCGGGTCCGCTGCCGCCGGTCCTTCGGAGAATCGCAATGATGATGAAGATGATGATCAGAATCAGGAAGACCGGTGGTGTCCGTGGGTTGTCGGACGTGCGCTGCGGTGTGCGCGGCACGTTGGTGAGGGTGACTCCGCGTTTATCGGCGATGCGTTGAATGACGCGGGTCGTGCCGGCCAGAATCCCCTGCGACACGCGATTGGCCCGAAATTCCGGCAGCATGTCATCGCGAATCGTCGTCCCGGAAAACCCGTCGGTGACGTATTCCTCGAGCCCGTAGCCGACTTCAATCCGGATCTTCCTCTCCTTCATCGCGACGACGATCAGAAGTCCGTTGTCGAGCTTCTTGTCACCGATGCCGGCCTTCTCGAAAAGTTTCACCGCGTACTCTTCGATCGATCCGTAGTTGCCGATCGTCGGCACGGTCGCGACGATGACGACGTCGCCGCTGGCGGCTTTGAGGGCGCGGATGCGCGAGTCGAGCTCGGCGGCCGTTGACGCGTCGATGACGTGCGCGAAGTCGTTGACGGGCTGCGTGAGCGACGGGAGTGTTTGTGCAGCGGCCGCGCGTCCAATCAGGAGGACGAGCAGCAGAACTGCACGCGCCATCAACTGCGCCATGTGTCGACGAAGGCCCACAGACGTTCGCATGCCGACAGATAGTCGCTAATCCGACCGGTCAGCGGCATTCGGCCTTCCGGGCGGGTCTGCAGCGAGAGCACGGCACGCACGAGGTCGGCGGGCATGCCGATCGTGTTTGCGGCAAACGCCGCGAGTTCGTCGTCGGTCGAGGCCTTCGTGTCGTGCAGGCGCGCGACGTTTGTCAGGAGCGCGCGCAACGGCGGCGCGGATTGCTCGATAACCTCGGCCAATTCTTCGCGATGGCCGGCGGCCTGCATCCAGCCTTGACGAAGATGAATCAGATGGCCACGTGCGGCGGCTTCACATCCGCGACGGAGATCGCCGGGATCGACGCGAATGCCGTCGAACGGCGAATGTCCCGCGATGACTTCGTGGTGATCGAGGATCGCCTGATACTCGAGGGGAAACGCATCGAGCGATCGACGGAACTCGTCCACGCTCATGACGAGAGGCGTCGCCAGGCCTTCGCGATGCCAGGATTCGACCAGCGTGCCGAGGGCGTCCAGGTCGTCGGCGTCCACGCGGTCGACAAACGCCACGCTGGCGTGCGGCGTGTACGCGACGAGCGCGCCGAAGCGCGGGCCGAAGATGCGTTGGAGGTCCGCCGCGAGGCGATCGAACGCGCGGCGGTTGGACGCGGTCACTACTAGAATTCTACCTATGCACTTGCGTGTGTTGAAAGTCGGCTGTTTTGGCGGCGGCACCGGACTGCCGAGCTTGCTCGGCGGCTTGAAGTCGAATCCCTGGCTCGAGCTTCATGCCGTGGTCACGATGTTCGACAGCGGCGGGTCGTCGGGCGTCCTCCGAGACGAGCTCGGCGTGCTGCCGCCGGGCGACGTCCTCAAATGCGCGCTCGCGCTGGCGCGCAACGAACTCGAGGCGCGCGAGATTCTGTTGTCCCGGTTGCCGATGCTCGAGTCCGGCAAGCTCGCCGGGCACACGGGCGGCAACTTGCTGCTGTCGATGATGGAGCAGTACACCGGGAATTTTTCCGCCGCCGTCGACGGCTTGCGGACGCTGCTCGGCTGTCAGGGATCGGTGTGGCCGATCACGATCGAGCGTGCGACCCTCTGTGCGCGCTATACCGACGGATCGTCATCGCGCGGAGAGCCGCATGTCGATGCCGGCCAGGCCGAAGGGAAGATCATCGAACGGCTCACGCTCGATCCGCCCGTGACGGCGCACAAGCCCGCGCTCGATGCCATCCGCTCGCTCGACGCCGTCGTCATCGGGCCCGGCAGCTACTACACGAGCCTGCTGCCGATCTTTCTCGCCGAAGGATGTCAAGCAGCGCTGCGCGCGATGCGGGGGCCCGTCATCTATATCTCGAATCTGATCACCGAGGGCCGGGGCATGGCGGACTTCACGGCCGGAAAAGCCACCGCCAAACTTGCTGCCGCGATCGGACGTCCGGTCAACACGCTGATCGCCAACGTGAATCCGCCGAGCGGCGGCGTGCTCGAGCGCTACGCGCGTGAGCACAAAGCGCCACTGCCGGTCGGTGACGTGCCGCGCGGCTGCGAGCTGGTGGAAGGGGAGTTCTGGCTTGGCGACATCGCGCGCCACGATCGGCAGCGTCTCAGCGCGGCGGTGTGGGCGGTGTTGGCGAGGGCGTTAAAAGACTAACTTCGCGCGAGTCGCGCTCCAACTTGCTTCGCCCATCTCCGCCATCGACGCCGTGCCTTTGATCGACTGACCGTCGGCGGCGACCTCGCCGTGAAACGTCATCTTCATAGGCGTGTCATCGGCGTTCATCGTGAACGAAAACTCGAGTGTCTTGCCACTGAGCGTTCCAGCGATCGGGTATTCGCCGTACCGGCCGGTATAAGTGCCGGTCACCTTGCCGCCGTTCACATTCAATACGAGCGACGGCGTCGCGGTGCCCACCGACATGTCGAGCGTCATCGCCCATTTGCCTGAGATGTCGAGGCCGCCTTTGTCTTTGACGCGCTCGGCGGTCCAATTGAGATCCGGCGGCTGGCCGTGATTCATCGTGCCCGCCAGCGTACCGTCCGGTTTCAGGGCGCCGGCGAAGCTGACTGAAATCGAGCCGCCTTGACCTTGCATCGTGAGCGAGAAGGTCAGCTTGCCGTCCAAATACTCGCCGGTGATCGGCGCGGTGCCGCGGTCGGCGTTGTCGACCGAGCCAGTCACTTTCTTGCCGTCGAGCTTGATCTCGAGCGCGCTCGTGATCGGATTCTGATCGGCCATCACCACGAGCGTCCATTTGCCCGTGATGTCGGCCGTCGGTTTCTTGTCTTGCGCGTTGGCCGAGATGGCTGCGAACAGCCCGATTGCGATCGTTGAGACGAGTTTCTGCATAGGTGTCATCTTTTTTTAGCTCTGCGTGGGGCCCCACCCCCGCGCGCTTTACGCGCGACTGCGCGCGAGGCTCGGCCTTTGGCCTCGTGGCTCTCTTCGAGCATCTGAATGGACCCGTCAGCCGCTTTCTTGCTCGCGAATGTTTTTCCTCCGGCCTTTGGCCTATGGGCTACGGCCTTCCCTTGGCCTATGGCCTTCTCCCGTCCCGCCTTCAACGCTGCAGCCTTCTGAATAATTTCGCGCAGCATCGCGCCGGTTTCGCCGCCCTCGACCGGGCGGTTCGTGCGCCAGACGTCAGGATTATCCTCGGCCAGGATTTCGTGCAAGTCCTGATTGGATTTCACGCTGAGCGGCGCGAACTCGGTGATGTCGACGTCGCCGGACCAGTCATCGCGGTGCTTGATGAGTAACCAGCTTTTGCTTTTCGCGCGATCCCCGCCGCCGTAGCCGGCGGTGCGCACCAGGACCCACGATCCCTTCAGCTTGTACCCGTCGAGCTTGAACTTGAGGTCGCCCTTCGCGAGCGCCTGGTCGACGTCTGCCGATTCCGGCTCCCACGTGCCCTGATCCCAGAGCATCACGATGCCTGCGCCGTAGCCTTCGGGAATCACGCCTTCGAACGTGCCGTACTCGACGGGATGATCCTCGACGTGCATCGCGAGGCGCTTCGTTTTCGGATCGAGCGACGGCCCCTTCGGGACGGCCCAGGACATCAGGACGCCCTCGTGCTCGAGCCGCAGGTCGTAGTGCAAGTGACTGGCGAGATGTTTCTGCACGCAGAAAAAGCGCGGCTTGTCTTTACGCGTCTTCTTCGCGGCATCCGCGTCGCCCGCGGGTTCCGGCGACCTCGTGAAGTCCCGCTTCCGCTTGTATTCGTCTAAGGGTTTCGCCACGCTTTTCTTTGGCCTTCGGCCTATGGCCTACGGCCTTCTTGAATCCTACAGCGCGTCGCCCCCTAACCGCGTCAGCGGCTTGTTGAACACGATCATCAGGAGGCCGGCCACGACCGGCGCAATCGCCACGATCGTGAGCAGCGTCGTGAGCGGCATCGATCCGTAGAACGATGCGGCTTGGCCGCCGAGGAAATTGCCGATGGACGCGCCCAGGAACCACACACCCATCACGAGTCCGACGACGCGAGTGGGCGCGAGCTTGGTCATCGAGCTCAGTCCGACCGGGCTGAGACACAGCTCGGCGATGGTGTGCACCAGGTACAGCACGAACAGCCAGGACAATCCGACTTTCACGCCGGTAATCGCGATCGCCGCACCCGGCACCAGCCACAGGAATCCGGCGCCGACGCCAATCAAGCCGAGACCGAATTTTGTCGGGTAGGACGGTCTGTTGCCAAGCTTGATCCACAGCCAGGCGAAGACCGGCGCCAGCAGGAAGATGAACATCGCGTTGAGCGACTGCCACCAGCTGCTCGGGAACGCATGCCCGAAGATCACGTTGTTGGTGTAGTCGTTGGCGAACAGATTGAGCGTCGATCCCGCCTGTTCGAACACCGACCAGAACAGCACTGCGGCGATGAAGAAGACGACGATCAGGATCAGACGATTGCGTTCGGCCGTTGTCCACTTGCCGGCCATGAACAGGAAGATGAAAAAGGCGAGCGTGATGGCGAGCAGCACGTACCCGTACGCGTCGACCACTTGGGCGACCGTGAACGGCAGCACGCCGGTGGCCATGCCGACGCCGAACAATCCGAGTGCGACGAGACCGGCGACGACGTACGTCCAGCCTTTGCGGCGATAGGTTGCATCCGCGTCTGGCGATCCAGTCGAGACTGGATTCAATCCCGCCGTGCCGAGCAGGCGGCTGCCTAACACGTACTGAATCAAGCCGAGCGTCATGCCGACGCCGGCGGCGGCAAATCCGAAATGCCAACAGGCGTTCGGGTCGATTCCCCATGACGTCAAACGCGCGCGGAAGGACGGGTCTTGCGCAAGGTATCCGGTCACGAGCGGACCGAGGAACGCGCCGAGATTGATGCCCATGTAGAAGATCGAAAACGCCGCGTCGCGGCGCACGTCCTTCTGCGTGTAGAGCTGGCCGACCATGACGCTGATGTTCGGCTTGAGCAAGCCGGTGCCGAGCACGATCAGCAGCAGGCCGAGATAGAACGTGAGCAGCGACGGAAATGCGAGCGAGAAATGTCCGGACGCGATCAAGATGCCGCCGTAGAGCACCGCGCGACGCGGACCGATCAGCCGATCCGCAATCCAGCCACCCGGCAAGTTCGTCAGGTACACCATCGACGTGTACATGCCGTAGATCGGCGCCGCTGCCGCACTCGGCATGCCCATCCCGCCCTTCGCGATATCCGTCGTCATATAAATGATGAGGAACCCGCGCATCCCGTAGTAGCTGAAGCGCTCCCACATCTCGCTGAAGAACAGCGTCGACAAACCCTTCGGATGTCCGAAGAACGCGCGATCGGATTTGGCGTCGCCGAGGCCCCGCTCTGCGGTCGCTGCTGCCACGAACTCCTCCGTTCAGCGTTCCACGTCCCGTGTTCCTCGAGGAACGAGGAACGAAGAACGAGGAACGAATCGCTACCGTGCGTTAGTGGTGTCCTTCCGGCACATACCCCGGGGGCAGTGCCGCGTCTTCACCGAAAAAGAACTCTTCCATGTGCTTCGCGACGAGGACCTGCGCCTCTTTCTGGAACGGCAGCAGGCGGTACTCGTTGAGGATCATCTTCATCCGCTCTTCCCACATCTCCCAGGCTTCCTGCGAGACGTGTTCGAAAATGCGCTGTCCGAGCGGACCGGGCCAGGGCGGGGCGGAGAGGCCGGGGAGCTCGCGCTGAAGTTTCACGCAGAACACCATTCGCGGCTCTCCAGCAAGTGCCATAATCGATTCAGGACTCCTGACCCCGAGGGCGGGTGCGCCAGCATATTACTCTCGAACGCATGCGCAATACGCGTTCCACAATCGGCCGTCGTGTTTGCACGATCTTCGCCGCGATGGTCGGTGTCGTGGTGTCCGCTCCAGCGGTCGCTGATGCGCAGTACTTCGGACGCAACAAGGTCCAGTACCGAAGCTTCGCGTTCGAGACGCTGAAGACCGAGCACTTCGACATTTATTACTATCCGGAGGAAGCGCAGGCCGCCGAGATTGCGTCGCGGATGGCGGAGCGGTGGTACTCGCGGTTCTCGCGCTTCTTCGATCACCAGCTTCGATCGCGGCAGGCCGTGATCCTCTATGCCTCGGCCGCACAGTTCCGGCAGACCAACGCCATCGAAGGCCTGATTGGCGACGGCACCGGCGGTGTCACCGAAGCGTTGAAGCGGCGCATCGTCCTGCCGATGGCTGGATCGCTCGCGGATACCGATCACGTGCTCGGGCACGAGCTCGTGCACGCGTTTCAGTACGACATGACGGGCGCGGACCCGAGCGATCACGACGGCACCGTGCCGGGCATTGCCGATTTTCCGCTGTGGTTCGTTGAGGGCATGGCCGAGTACTTGTCGCTCGGGCCGGTGGATGCGCAAACTGCGATGTGGCTGCGCGACGCGGCGCTGCGCGAGAAGCTGCCGGCGATCAAGGACCTCGATAATCCGAAATACTTTCCGTACCGCTGGGGCCATGCGTTCTGGGCCTACGTCGGTGCGCGGTACGGCGATCGCGCGGTGGCCTCGCTCGTGCGGTCGGCCGCGAATCCGCGATTCGATCTCGTCGGCCTCGCGCGCCAGCTCGGCACCGATCCCGACACGCTGACGGCGGACTGGCACAACGCGATTCTGGCCTCGGCCAACGCCGCGATTGAAAACCGCGATTCGCTCGAAAGCGCTGCGAAACAGATCATCAGCGACCAGCACGGCGGTGGCCGCTACAACATCGGCCCCCAAATCAGTCCCGACGGCAAGCTGGTCGCGTTCTTCTCCGAGCACGATCGTTTTTCAATTGATCTGTATTTGGCCGACGCGGAGACCGGAAAGATTCGCCGCAAACTCACGAGCTCAGCCACCGATCCCCACTTCGACAGCCTAGAGTTCCTGAATTCCGCGGGCGCGTGGAGTCCGGACGGCAAGACACTCGCGGTAACAGCCATGCGTAGCGGCAGGCCGGTGATTGCGCTCATCGATCCGTCGGACGGCAACGTCGAACGCGAGATCAAGTTGCCTGGGCTGGACGACGCGATCAATCCGGTGTTTGCGCCGGATGGCAAATCGATGCTGCTGAGCGGCAACAAGGGCGGCTTGGTCGATCTCTATCTGGTGACGCTCCCGGCCGGCATGGTCGAGCAGCTCACGCATGATCCATTCGGTGATTTTCAGGCCACGTTCACGCCGGACGGACGCGCCGCGATCTTCGTGACCGAGAGGTTCAGCACCGACCTGACGACGCTCGAGCCGGGCCCGCTGCGTCTGGCGCGGATCGATCTGAAGACGCATGACGTCTCGCCGATTCAGGGGTTTCTAAAGGGCAAACATCTCAGTCCGGAAGTCTCCGCGGACGGACGCAGCGTGACGTTCATCGCCGAACCTGACGGCATCAGCAATCTTTATCGGATGCCGGTCGACGGCGGACCGATTCTGCGCGTGTCGTCGTTTCCGACGGGCGTCGCCGGCATCACGACGTCGAGCCCGGCGCTGAGCGCGTCGCGCGATAGCGGCCGGCTCGTGTTCTCCGTCTTCGAAGACAGCGGGCACACCATCTACACCCTCGATGAAAAGAACGTCGTCGGTCTCGTGGCGCCGGACGCGACGAACGCGGCGGCGATTCTGCCTGGGCGCACGGCGAGCGGCCCGCTGGGCGATGTCCAGCGCTTGCTGAGCGACCCATCGCGGGGACTTCCGGCCGAGGGCACGGCGCAGCCCGGCGGGACGTATAAGCACGGCCTGACCCTCGACTTGATCGGCCAGCCGACGATCACGGCCGGCGCCAGCTCGTTCGGCGCGTACGTCAGCGGCAGCGTCTCCGCGTTTTTCAGCGACATGCTCGGCGATCGGATGCTGGG
>JADMIO010703434.1_pt1 | contig 14202 bp, 5 predicted proteins | sample 8958161 | NCBI WGS metagenome assembly JADMIO01 (sample SAMN16585339, study PRJNA669376) | soil metagenome | isolation source: Crop rotation soil | place: USA: Cullars Rotation, Alabama | collected 2011 | reverse complement strand
ATACAGCTCCATGAAGTTCTTGCGACCGAAGGCTCTTTCGGTCTGCTCCCCCATCGAGAGCAGGCCTCCGGATTCGAACAGGAACCCCTCGTTCTTCATGTGCTCGACGGTGGCGTCGAACTCGGCGCGCGTGATGCCCCGAAAGTCTGGGACGCGCGCGAGCTGCTCCCAGCAGCGCTCTGCGCTCACGGCGCCGAACTGAAGGCACATCGCCAGCAGTTGATGGACCAGCACCGGCCAGCAACGTCGCTGCTCGGCCACTCGCTCGACCCACCCTTCGCGCGCGAGCTCGATCAACGCTACTGCCTGCAGGACGGCCTCGGGGTCCTCGCAAAGGAATGTGGTGTTCGCGGTCGTGCCGGCGCGCCGGCCGGTGCGTCCCATGCGCTGCATGAACGACGACACGGTCGTCGGCGCGTTCGCCTGAAACACAAGGTCCAGGTCTCCCACGTCGATGCCCAGCTCCAGCGTAGAGGTGCACACGATGCAGGCGTTGGTTCCGCTGGCGAACCTCTGCTCGGCCGCCTTTCGCTCCTCCAATGACACGGAGCTGTGATGGACGAACACGTCGATCGACCGGCCGCGCATCCGCTCAGCCACGGTCTCGGTCAGCGAACGCGACTGACAGAAGAAGAGGCTCTTCTTCGTCGCGGCGCGCGCCGCCGCCGTGGTGGCCAGGTCAGTAACGCTGGCGTGCAGCCCGATGAAGAGCTCGCGGGTAGCAGGCACCTTCGGTGGGTCGACCACGACGCCCTCGCGCTTGGATGAGCCCCCGAGCCACGCCAGAATCACGTCGGGGTTACCTACGGTCGCGGACAAGCCCACGCGCTGGACGTCGTTCTCGCTGGCGGGCGCCAGCCTCTCGATGACCGACATCAGGTGGGCGCCCCGGTCAGTCCCCGCCAGCGCATGGACTTCATCGATCACGACTAGGCGCAGGTCCCTGAAGAGCCGTTTCGCCGGGGAACGCGGCGACACCAGCATGACCTCCAGCGACTCGGGCGTCGTCATGAGGATCTCGGCCGGCTCGCGAACAAATCTCCGCTTCGCGCTGTCACCGACGTCGCCGTGCCAGACGAAATGGCGCAATCCAACCATCTCGGCATACCCGCCCAACCGCTCGTCTTGGTTGTTCAAGAGCGCCTTGATTGGAGCGATGTAAATGACACCCACGCCGTCCGGCTCGCGCTCGACCAGGCTCGCCAGCGCGGGGAACATAGAGGCCTCTGTCTTGCCCCCTGCCGTTGGCGCCAGGACGACCACATTCTTCCCGTCCAGGATCGCTTCGCCCGCCAGCTCTTGAACGGGACGCAGGGCCGTCCAGCCCAAGCGCGACACGATCGCCTGCTGTAGCCGTGCCGGAAAACGGGCGAATGCGCTCACTCGCTCAAAACTCCAGTGGGGTGGGCGCGTAGCCCTTGTCGTCGTCGGGCTCGGGTTCGTACTCGTACGGCTTCTTCCCCTCGGCCGCCCGCTGCTCTTCTACCTTCGGCGGAAGGTCGGGCAGGTCGTTGGTCGGGTTCTCGGCGACGGTGTCGAACAGATTCACCAGTCGCCGCAGGAACTGCCGGGGAACGACGCCCACGTCCCCGCCGAAGCCTTTGCTCACCTCGTCAACCATGGCGCCGATGCGCTCCGGGGTGACCTTCTGTGCCACGATGTTCGGATCACCCATTGGATAGAGTTCGCGGAGTCGGAGCCCGACGTCCTTGAGCCGGTCCCGGTCGAACGGCTTCAGCTCTAGCTGGGGTTGCCGCATCGTCACCAGCCCCCCTTCGTTCAGGAACTGGATGCGGTCGTGGAGAGGCTGCAGTCCTGCGACCCCACGTCGGCCGTCGAAGAATTCGGGCGTCCCGGTGAAGATCCAGAGCAGCCCCTTGAAGCGGTCAGCGGCGTCGATGATCTGGCGAATCCCGTTCAAGGACTTCCCGCGCACGTCGCCTCGCATCCGAAGGATGGTCTCGGCTTCGTCGATAACGATGACCAGACCCTTGTAGCCCGCGGCCTTGACCACCTCCAGGACGCCTTGGAGGTAGGCCATCGCGTCGGTGCTCGTGATGTCGCCCTTGATGCCGGCTGCCTTCTTCTCTGACGCACTGACGTTCTCGCTGCCAGCGAGCCACGACATCAGGGCGCCGGCTTCGCGCACCTGCCCGGCCTGCTTCAACCGGAACACCTCCCGTAGGACCCGCCCGAGATCTTCCGGCGCTTTGCCGCCAGTCAGCGACGTGACGTCCTGTTCGATCCGCTGTTGGACCCGCTGGTCAAAGTCGACCGAGTTCTCGTCCGCGCCGCCGTCGATGAGCGCGCTCTCGACCTTAGCGATCCAGCGATCGATGATGTCGCCGAGCGCGCCGCGTGGACAGGAGCTGGTCCCTAGCTCCTGCACCACCTTACGGTACACGTCGTCGAACTTGTGAAAGTGCAGGTCGTTGTCTGAGACCACTACGAAGCTGGTGGCGAAGCCCAACGCCTGGGCGTCGTGCAGCGCCAGCCGTGCCATGAATGTCTTCCCACAGCCGTATCCACCCCGCAGGAACTTGAACACGCCCTCGCCTGACTTCGCTAGTTCCAGTAGGCGTCCCACCTCAGCCCGCTGCCGCTCGATACCCACCGCGAAGGCGTCCAGCCCGCGCTCGGGAACCACGCCGGAGCGCAGGCGTTCGAAGATGTGCTCGCGATCGCGCTGACTGGTCATCGGTCACCTTCCCGTACGTAGCGTTTCCCACTCTCGTTGGCCTCGATCCGCACCCGGAAGGGCAGCCTTACGAGGTGGCTCTCGAACTCCAGTGAGAAGCGGCGGAATGCGCGTGGCGAGCCGAGAAGCCCCGTTACCTCGGGCTCCGTTATTGTCCCGTGCTTCTCGATGTGCAGGAACACCCTGCGAATCCCCTCGTCGGCGATCGTATCGGCCCACGCGGAGGACTGTTGCTTCTCCACCGACGTCGCTGCCGCCGCCCCAACAGTCCCGCTGACCGCGTACCACTGGTCGGGCTTCGCGCTTCGGACGTTCTCCGTCTTGTCCGCATGGTGGATCTCGATCCGAACCCGTTCGTCGACGGGCCCTTCCAGACCGAAGAACAACTCTCCCCATGCATCTCCCACGGGAACCTGGAGGCGCCCAGACCTCAGCGTCACGGGCGCCGCCACGTCCTTCACGATCACGCGGACGGCGTCTCGATCGAGAGCGCGAACCGAAAGATCCACCGCCCTGGGCGCGGCGAATCCGAGGCTGGTGGTCGTCTCCTTGGCGAAGCGAACGCGCAGCCGCAGTCGGTGCAGACCCACCACGTCCGGCTGCGGCTCGACCTCCACAGCGTATTCGGCGAAGCCGACCTGTTCTCGTTGCTTCCGCGTCACCGTGAGCACCGGGATGATGCGCTCCTGTGGGCTGTTGCCGCCGTGGACGAAGGACGCCCCCGGCGTGCCGGTCGCGAACACGGCAGTGTCGTCGCGAAACAGCAGGTAGCCCGCAATGCCGTCGTACCCCAGCGACGAAAGCGAGACGTTCACCATCCCGCCCTCGGCGCGCGGGTGTTCGTCCAGCACGTGTCGCCGCTGCGGGTCGCGCTTGGTGCCGAACGGTTGGACGACCGTTGTCTCGTCTTGAAGCAGGAAGCCGTGATCGGCCGTGAACACGAAGTTCTTCACCCCGGCGAGCTGGAGGTGGTGCCACGCCGCTTTGATCTGGCGCAACGTCGATTCGAACGTGGGCAGCCCGACATTCGCCTCACCGGCGTCGTCGATCTCTTTCGAGTGCACGACCACGAGCTGGTGCGGCTTCACGCTCTTCGTGAGCTGGGCGGTGCTCGCTTCGCAAACCTCCGCCAGCTTGAGCAGCAAGGCCGGCTGGCCTCCACTCCGCGTCCCCATGGCGCGGGCGCGGGACTCCGGCGTCCGCACGGTGTACTCGCCGGTCTTGAACCCCTGGAAGGGGCCCGCGACCGAGAGGCGCTCACCCTTCGCGACGGGGGCCAGAACGTTCATGCCCACCGATGTGATCGTCGGCAGCTCGGCCAGCCGCGGCTTGAGGTCGACGACCGTCCCCGGCCCGGCCAGCTCCTCGACCAGCTCGGTGGCCATCTCGTATCGGAAGGCGTCGATGGTGAAGACCGCCAGCTTTTCGCCGGTCAGCGCCAGCGGGTGGACGACCTGCTCGAACAGGGTGCGCTGTTGCAGCGCCGCCGGCGGGAGAAAGCCGTGTTCCTTGCAGAGCGCCGCGAACTCCCGGGCCATCCCGTCGGCCCAGGCGCGGTGCGCGCGCCGCAGCTCGGTCGCCACCTCGCGCAGCTCACCGTAGTGGGGAAGCCGCGATTCCAGCCGCGCCAACCGAAGCTGCTCGAACCGCCGGTGGGCGCGGTCCACCTCGAACGTGCCTGCCGCGTACCGGTCGGCGGCCTGCTCCAACCCCTGTGCCCCTGCCAGCGGTTGGGGGTGCTTCGCGAGAGTCTCTCCGAAGTCAGCAGCCTCCGCGACCAGACTCCACGCCCACCGTCGAAGCTGGTCGCGCTGCAGCCAAAACGATTGCTCGCCGTGCCGCGCCTCGCACCACGCCCTCGCCTTGGACCAGTCGGCCTGGTGCAGGGCCGCCACCGCGCCGGACAACACTCGGTTTTCCTCCTCGCGGAAGGTATCGATCTGTCCCAAATCTTCGGGCGCCATCGCGGCCAGTTCGTCCGCGAAAAGGCCCGCCACCTCGTCGGCGATCTTCTCGTACGCGTCGCCGCCCTCGCGACGGACCTGGGCGACGATGTCGCGGCAGGCCTTCACCAGCGGCGGCGTCAAGGCGCCGAGGCGTTGCAAGTCCGACCGGTGCGGCGGCCGGCGCAGGTCGTGAACGTACTCGACGCACAAGATCCAGGCGGCAAACGCGTTAAGCACATTATCCAGCGTCGGCGACGCCGTCGGAGCGAAGACCTTGAGCCAGGCTTCGTCCATTCCCGTGAGCCTGTGCAGGTAGGCGTTCAGCGTGTTCAGCTCGCCGACGCCCGCCACTCGCGCCGCCAGCGTCCCCGGCTGGGCGAGCGCCTCCGTCAGCATCCTGGGCCCGAATTCGTCCAAAGCGGCGGCCAGCCCGAAGGTTCCCTCCGAGACGGCGGAGGCGAGCCAGGCATCCGCTTGCTCCAGGCTGGGCTTTCGGGCGATGAGCGCCTCGACCTCGGCGGGCGCCACGCGGGCGACGGCGGCTTCACGGATCGCTGTATCCAGCGCCTTCCGAAAGCGGAATCCCGGAGCGTACAGCTCCAGGACAGGGGTCTTGCGAATGGACTCCTCGTTGAAACCCGGCATGTGGATCAGCAGCGGCTGCTTGTCGAGGCCGCTGCCATAGGGTTCGAGCTGGAACAAGAGATCCAGAAAGCTGCCGCGAAACCCCACGACCGGAAACTGGAAATCGCCCTTGGCTTGCCGCGCGGCCAGGTTGTCGACGAAACGGTTGAACGACTGGTCCTTGTCCAGCCAGACGACGATCCCCTGCCGCCGAAGCTCGCCCAGGACCTCCTGCTCTATCGCCGTTGAGACGGGACCGCTCACCCCAGACATCGTGCACCAGACGCCCCCAGAGCGTCATCTGTGGCGGGGTGTCGAGAGGTGTCGGAAGAGCGGCTCATTCGTCGGCGGCTTCGGCTACTTGGGCGTCTTCCGCGTCATCGAACAGCGGGCCGTTCTCGCTCTCGTCGTCGCCCTTGGCGGCCTTGCGGGCGCGGCGTTTGATTTCGTTGGCGCGGATCTCGGCGGCCTCGCGCTCGTGCTCGGCCAAGAACCGGGCTCGAGCAGCGTCGGACGCCGGCTCGTCGATAGTGAAGTCGGGGCGGATCTCGTCCTGCAGGCGAAGCTCCCAGGCGTAGGCCTTTGTCGGGTGCAGCTCCCAGAAGCACTTGTGCGCGACAGCCAGGGAGGGGTCTTCATGGCACTTTTCTCGGACGCGCCTCGGGAAGTAGCGGGCGGCCAGGTGCGACCAGTCGTAGTCCTTTTTCCCCTGCGCCGCCGCCAGCTCTCGCCACCACTTCTTCGGATCCTTCCACTGCGGATCCAGCAGCGACCACAGCGCCGCGCTGTTCACCATCACGCCGTCGTCCAGGTCAATGACACAGCGGGCGTCGACCTCACGGCGGGGCGTCTTGTCGTCCGGCGGAAGCGGCCCGTGTTCGTCGATCTCGGTGACCGTAGCGATGAAGTCGTTCAGCTCTTCGAGGAGCTTCTGCACATCGGTGAAACGCCGTTCCGTTTTATTCTTGGCGGCGCCAGAGCTGCGTACGGAGCGAAGGTCTTCCAACTCTCCCTCCAAGCGCCGCCGTGCCGGAACTAGGTGATCGGCGAGCAGAACACCGAGCGTGTCGTCTCGCCAACGGTGGATGTAGACAAAGGCGACAAAGCTCCTCTTAGCCGACGAGAGTGGGAAGTAGATGGGCCGGTTCTCATAGAGCTTCTTGTGGTAGTCGAAAAACGATTTGCGAAAGTAGGTACGGACGTCGTCGCCTCCGCCGACGGAGGAGACGTACTCGTCCCACGCAGCGCGGAGGGCGACACAAGCTGGATGGTCGAGGCTGTCGCCGGCCTCGACAGACACCAAAAGGATCCCACCAGGCAGCGAACTGGGCGGCGGAATCTGAAGTACGCCATCGCCGTTCCTATCGAAACGGCCAAGAGCGACACCGACGGCAAAGGAGAGGTACTGCTCGGGCGCAGCATTTTGGTAAACGACCTCGAGCGGCGGAAGTGCGGCACCGTTCTCCCGGTCGACTGCGCGCTGTGCCCATCGCTCCACACATTCCCAAGAAGAGGGCCCTGGTCGGCTGAACTCGATAGACGTCTCCCTAACCGATTCGTGTTCCGAGAAGGCGGCGTCCGCACGATCGACTATTACCTCCGCGTCCGCGATCGGATAGTCAGGGAGACGGTTCACATCGCCGATCTGAAAGTTAACTGACGGATTTAGTGACTCGAGGATGTACCTGGCCCGGGCGCTATTCATCAGAGCGAGAAGCGGTTTCCAATTGTTCGGAAAGCAGGAAGACCCCTTGCCATCCATAACACTCGCGTACCTATGGACTCTGGCCGAGAACGCGTTTCCCACCATCGTGAACGCGACACCTCTTCGAAAATAAAGGTGTTCATTTCGAATCTGGCGCGAGACGGTGCCGTAGTCGTGCTCAGATTTCAGCCTGACGGCAAGGCCGGCTGGGCTCCAGGACAATATCTCTTTCAGGGGCTCAAACCACACTCGCCCTTTTCCACCCAACACAAATGGCACCCACGCCGCCGCCGCCGCGGTTTGTCTCGCTTCCGATGGCTTCAGATTGTCGTCCCAACGTTGGAATGATCCCCCTGCGGTTTCCCACCAGAATCGAACAAACCGTCCATTGTCTCCCGAGATCAGCCCAGCCCGACCAGGACTGGTTTCTCCAATTTTTGGAGTGCGGGCATATTCCTCGATGAACTCACGCCTCCACCAATAGAGAAGTGGCCGTCCGTCGATGACCGAAAAATCAGGAGACGAGAACTCGAACCTGCCATCTTGTACCAGGAGCGCCGCTCGCTTTCTCTGCGTTCGCTCGCGGTCGTAGGACCTGTCAGAAAGCGGAGTCGGCTGGAGCGCTACGCTTCCTGTTCCGCTGGGCGGACTCTTTCGGAAGACCGACATAACGACTGCGAGTAGCTCATTCGGCACCTCGTCGAAAGCTCCCCGATCAACATCTCCAACAACCCGCAAATCAACATTGCTAAGGAGAACCGTCCTCAAGAGTTCGAACTGACCGAGGAACATCCAACCTCGCATGGTCAGTAGCGCGGAGACACCGTTGTCTCGTGCAAGCTGGAGGCTTCGCTCCAGAAAAGCGGCGTACAGATCCGCCTTCCCTGACGGGTACATGCGACCGAAATAGTCACCCGCGGTCAGTCTTGTGGTGGCTTGGTAAGGTGGGTTCCCTATCACGACGTCGTACGTCCCCTCGTGCGCCATCCGCACGAAGCGTACGCCTGCCGCAAGTTGCTGGCCGTCAAGGCGCAGGCCGAGGTCCTGGGAGCTGGAATGCCGCGAAAGGAAGTCTTCTACCCTGTCCAGGATCGTGGCCTTGGCATCGCCGACTGAGAGCCGAGCTTGCCGGACCGGGAAACCACCGCTGAGCAGGTCCCCCTGGCTGCCACCTTTTTCGAAGTCCAGTTCCGCAGCACGGATCGCCTCGTCGACGGCGGCGTCGACCTTGAGCAACGACCCGAGGTAATCCACGCCAGCGAGAGCTGCGATCAGTTTATCGGTCAGTGCCTCTGGGATCCCAACCTCGCGCTTCAAATCGCTGCGGAGCTGCGCGCGCGCAGGATCGTGGGGCGACAGGTTCCCTAGTTGAAGTACCGGGGCGACTAGGTTCATGGTCCGGGGCCGCGCGTCCTTGGCCAGGGACTTGGCCTTTAGGTACAGGCCTGCTGCTGCGATTTGAATGGCGCGGGGATCGATGTCGATGCCGTGCAGGTTGTTCTGCAGGATCGACTCGGCGATTTCCCGGTCCGTGGTCCGCTCGCCACGGTGCCTGGCCTCCTCGCGGTGCAGCGCCGCCAGCATCCCGAAGGCGATCACCAGAAAGTGCCCGCTCCCCACCGCCGGATCGAGGAGCTTGAGCGCACGCACGGAATCTGGCGCGGTCTTCACAGAGTCGTCGGGAATCGGCTGGGGCAAGAAGTACTTCCAGTGGTCTTCCAGCTCGCCCTCTATCGGCATCAGCGCGTCCAGAGCCACCTCTCCCGCATCGCGCCGCCTCCTCCAGTCGACCCGCCGCGCCTCTAGCCGCGGCAGCACCTGGTTCGCGTCTGGCGTCCAGCCGTGCTTTTTGCAGATGCAGAGCCAGGTGAGTCCCAGGCTGTTTTGCAGCAGCCACTCGACCATGTATCGCTCGGTGAACATCTGCGTCTTCGACGCGATTTCGTGCGGCGCGATCTTGCCGCCGTCGTTGATCTTTGCGTCCAGCGCCTCGCGATCGGGATCGTTCCAATACTGATAAACCCAGCCGAGCGTCGTGTCGTCGGTCCACGCCGACGCGAGCCCCGGATCGTCTAGCCGCTCGATCACCTCGCGCAGCATCGCAGGCGGGACGGCGAACAGGCGCGTCAGGCCGACGTCGCCGTAAAGGCCCGGAAGGTCGGCCGCCAGCTCGTCGAACAGGAGCTGTAACAGCGTGGCGTAGCCCTCGGTCGCGTCAGTCGTACCGTTGGTACACAGTGTAGGAGCGAACTCGCGGAACTCGCGGTAGCCCCGGCTGTTCCAGCCCCCTGTGACCACTGCCGGCCGCGACAGCCCCAGAGCTTCGAGCTGACGCAGGAGCACCAGGCGGTTGATGAGCGTCGCTGCCGCTTCCTTCTCCGCCTGAGCGAGCAGACGCGCCTCGACGATGACGCGCTCCTTCTCACTCCACTCCTTGCCCTTCGGCTGGCAGGCCCGGACCTGCTCGTCGATCCGGGCCGCGATCCGTTCGCGCCGCCGGCGATGCGCCTCATCCAGCCCCGCATCCGCGATGCGCACCGAAAGCCGGTACCGCCGATCCGCTTCGTCATGGATCGCGCGCAGGAGCCGGGCCCGCAACCCCTTCTCCGGCGCCTGCGCCGTCCCCCGGATGGTCTCGGCGAGCAGGTTCTTAGCGTCTCGAGTGAGCGGCACGGGCAACGAGTCCTCAGACGATGCGGACGCGCGCGCCCTGATCCAGCAAGGGGCCGATCCGTTCTTCTAACTCCTTGAACACCGCTTGGAGCTGGTCCCGACTGGCGACCTCGCGTCCTCGCAGGTGGGTTTCGACCTTCACCACCTGGAGATCGGTCTGCTTGCTCAGCTCTTCATCGAGGCGATCGTTCGCTTGCTCCTCGGCCTGCGAGATGCGGCTGGCGAAACGGTCGCGGACTTCGACCAGCGTCGGAGAGATCGCCTCCTGCGTAGTGTCGACCATCGCTTCGGCGATGGGGCGCAGGATGCGGTGGGCCTGATCAGCGTCGAGTTGGGCGAAGCCGGGGCGGGTCTTCACGCGGCTGCCTGCCTTCTCTGCCTCGGCGCTCTGCTTGTTCAGCACTGCTCGCCGGACCTCGACGTAGCGGGCGCGGACGCGGGTGACAGCCGGGGCGAGCTGGTTGACCTCCCGCCAGGGACGATCGACGGCCAGGTGACGCGTTAGGGCGGCATCATCCTCTTCCAGCCCGGCCAGCTCCTGCATCTGGCGAAGCTGCGCGAGCTCGTGGTCACGCGCGCGGGCGGCTTGGTTGACACCGTCGACGGCCTCGGGCGTCAGCTCGCTCTCGCAGATCCCGAGCTGCTCCAGCCCGTCGCGGAGCGCTTCCAAGTTGCGCTTCACCTCGACGACGGTCTTCTGCACCAGCCGCGAGCGGCAGCAGTCCTCCAGTGCCCGCCCCAGCTTGGAGAGCGCTGGGGGGAGACCAGGGCGCCCGGGGAGCCCGTCGAAGCGCCGCTCAACTTCGCGCAGGCGCTCGCGGTAGGGAGGGAAGTAGAGGAACGTTGCATCGGCAATCGGCTCGTCCTCCGGTTCCATATCGATTCGCAAATAGGTCTGGAACATCTTCCGGATAGCCACCCGGTCTCGCCCTGTGACCTCGCCCTCCATGGCCGGGAAGAACTCGGCGCGGCGAAAGTCACGGTCGCGGGTGAACAGATCGCGCACGCCGGGATCCTGGTAAGAGGTGATGTCCTCGCCGTGCTCGGGACGGATGCGGACCCTCTTGGCCCGCAGCAGGCCAGCGCAGCAGGCCTTTACCAGATCGGGCGCGTAGCCGTACGGAGGGCTGACGAACGTCGCCACCAGCGTCTGGCCGGACAGGCCGCCGTGCTGCTCGATCTCCTGCGCGACGCGGGATGGATAGACCCCGGCACAGGTCGCGACGTATTTGCCGGCGTCGAGCGACAGGATTCCCAGGCCTCCGTCCATGAACTTCGTCGAAGGGCCGGTCAGCTCCTTGTCGAGGAGTTGATTGAGCTCCGAGGGCGAGATCGCGATCTCGGAGAAGTGGGGGTAAAGGTCAGGCAAGAGGCGGGTCGCCATGGCGCCCAGGGCGGTGGCGAAGCTGCTACCCGCGTCACGAGGCCTGAGCGGCTGACCGCGGAAGTAGGCCGCACCTTCGAGGAAGGCCTCGCCAACCGCGGTGCGGACACGCCCCTCCAGCTCGTCGAAGCGCGCCTCTTCTTCGATAAGCAGGAGCTGCTTGCCTCGGGTCAAGGACTCGCGGCGCGGCCGGTACCGTTCCAGCATGCGCTCCGAGCGGGCGAGCTGGCGCGCGGCGTCCTCGATGCCCCCGGATTCGCTGACGACCCACAAGAGGCGGTTGCGAAGCTGTTCCTGATCGCTCTTGGGGACCCAGGTGGTGGACGCCCGATCCTCCTTCTTGCCCAGGAACCGGAAGTCCACCGCGACGGTCGAGTCTTCGCGCGTGTCCTGCAACTTGACGTCGTTGGCTTGACGCCCATCGGAGAACCAGAGGGTCCAGGGAAAGTTGCGCCCTTTCCAGCGCGGTCTTTCCTGCATTGATCCGACGAGGCCCTTCAAAGACTCCTGGACAATCTTGCTGATCTGCTCCTGCGCGACACCGATGTCCTCGCGCTCTCGCTGCCACTCTTGGCCTGCAGAGCTCTGGATCTTGAAGCCCTGCTTCTCCGAGTAAGAGAGCAGGCCCAGGCCACGCAGCTTCTCCAGGGCGTCCGTGACGGCAGGAACCCGGTTGCCCTCGCCGAGGCGCGCGTACAGGCACTGCGCCACCAGCACCGGCGTGGTGGGGGTCTGTTCCTGTATGAGCTCCAGTAACGCGACCGCCTTGGCCACGCGCTGGGCCAGGAGATCATCGCGCACTTGCGGATCGGCGAAGATGCGCGACAGCGTCGTCTGCACGTCGGCGTCGAGTGCCGAGTGCTGGACCTCGAAGATGGCGTCCAAGGTGACCAGGGCGCCGATCTCGCCGTCCGCCAGATTCTGCTCGCGGAACAGCTCGCCCAAGAGCTGGAGCAGTCCGCGGATCGCGTGGTCGTCGCCCTGCACGCGGGTCGAGCGCGTCCGAAGGTTCGAGGTGATCCGCATGAGGAGATCGATGTGCCCGGGCAAGAGCGGATAGACCTCGACGAAGTCCTCTTCGGTGATCTCCTCGCAGCCGTACGCGTACAGTTTTAGGTCGCTGCGGTTGGTCGCGAAACGCTCACGAAGGTCCTTCTCCCTCTCGGATTTCTTCTTGAGCAGGCGCTTGTGGACGACGTCGCGGATGTTCGTGGTCGCCAGATGAACGCGCAAGTGGGCGGGGAAGCGATCCTTGAGCTTGCCGATGTTGTCGTTCTCCGAGGACTCCTCCAGCTTCTGTTGGCCGGTCGCGAACAACCAAACTCGCCCCTTGAGGCGCTGGCCCAGCTCCGAAACGAATGACTGGAGACCCAGCATTCGGCCCTGGTCCTGGTGCACGTACTGGCTCACCTCGTCGACGATGATGAACAGGGCAGCGGCTTCCTCGCGAATGCTCACCATGGCGTCGATCGCCTCGACGACTTCGCGCACGCTGGTGCCGGCCCCCGTTCGCGAGCCGGCGCGGCTGTCGATCCAGCTCATGGGCTCGGGGTACCGCTCCGGCTTCAAAACGTGGAGGACGTGCGAGAAGTGGTCGTCGGCCTGCTCTTCCTCTTTCGCGATTCGCCAGGGCTTGCCCAGCGTCTTTTCGGCCGTCGCAAGGAAGACGTTCCACTCGCCGTCGCGTTCGAGGCGGAGCTCGTAGTCTGCGACCAGGTTGCTCTTCGAGCAGTAGCCGAGGCGCGCCTGCACCTGCCGCAGGGCCGCTGAATGGATGTGCTCGTCATCGCGCGCAACTCCCCCGATGTCGAAGACGACGGCTATGGACTTCATGTGCTTCGAGAGCGCGGTCCAAGCGTCCGCAAGCTCCTGGCGCAGGGGTGAGTCGTCCCGTTCAATCAACGCGGTGGCGAGCGGGGTCCCGCCGGGAAGAATCAGGCCGTCGAGAGAGAGGCCGAGGAGCTTGGCGAAGCTGGACTTCCCGGACCCATAGAAGCCCGATATCCACGAGGCGGGCAGCTCGGGACCGCTCTTCTTGTTCACCTCCTGGAGGACTCCCTTCAGCAGGCGGACGAACTGCTCGTGAATGCCCGACTTGACCCGCTGGTGCCGCGGATCTTTCTCGGGATAGCCGCCCGTGACGATGTACTCGCGGACCTCGGCCTGGACCTTCTCGGGGCTCTGCTCGTGAAAGTAGACCACCGGCGGGATATCGCGCGTGACATCGGCCAGGAACAGGTCACGGATCTTCATGAGGGCCTCACGGGTAGATTCGGGGTCGGTAGTCGCGATCCGCGTCCAGCTCGCCCATGAAGGAGAGCGCGGTGGTGTCCTTGCGCTCGCCGGGGTAGAGCAGCACCACCGGAATGTTCCGGGTCTTGCCGTCGATGTGTTTGAGCAACGCCGATGACCGGAAAAACGGGTACAGGGCGCCAGCCCGTCCAATCAGGACCAGCGTGTGGTCGGCACGGTCCGGATTTGCCTCCGCAAACTCGGCGATGAGGCGGGCGACGTCGGCGGCGATGCCGTCGGGCCCCTCGATGTGAGGCGCTATCTTGTCGCGCAGGTGCGCGAGCGCCCGCTCCGGATCCTTCTCGTGCAGGCGCTTCTCGCGGGCGACAAGGGCGGAGATATTCGCTTCGCCAGTGGCGCGGATGCGCGCCAGGAGGATCTGCTGAAGCGAGATCGGAAGCACCCCCCAGCCCTGGGCGTGGAGATCATCGGTCAGTCGCCGGATCAACCGGCGAAGCTTGAACTCCTCCTGCGGGCGATAGGGCAGGATCGCGAAGCGGTAGTTTCGCATGGTGCTGATCTGCGGGCCGGCCTCCGCGAGCAAGTCGTGTCTCAGAGCGGCGACGGCCTCATCCAGTGAGCTGTTCTGGAAGAGCGGCTCGGTCATAGGGTCGCCTCCGCCCAGGCGGTCAGGGTGGCCGCGTCCCAATCCATCTCGATGAGATCTCCCATGCGCCGATAACGAAGCCCGGGCAGCGTCCGGAGGCGCTGGTCGAGAAACCCGTTCGCCAGGCCGACCGACGCGAGATAGGAGTTCTCCGCGAGGGTGCCGACGAAGCGCACTGCCCGCAGCACGTGGAGGAAGTAGGCCAGAGCGATGTCGGGCACCTTCGGCAGAAGAAGAGCTCGCGGATCGCGCCCCCCCGAGACGAGACCCGCC
>JADMIO011130909.1_pt1 | contig 14203 bp, 13 predicted proteins | sample 8958161 | NCBI WGS metagenome assembly JADMIO01 (sample SAMN16585339, study PRJNA669376) | soil metagenome | isolation source: Crop rotation soil | place: USA: Cullars Rotation, Alabama | collected 2011 | reverse complement strand
CCATGGTTCGCAGCGAGGTGAGCTCGTCCGCCATGAATTGCGCCGACAGCATCCGGTCCCGGCCATAGGCCCCACGGCCGCCGTGCCGTTCCAGCAGGCGATCGATCTCGTTGGCGACCAGGCGTTCATTCGCGCCAGGATCCAGCACCATCACGACGTCGTTGAATGCGCCGTCGAGATCAAATGCCCGTGCCAGCGCCTCGCGTCCCATCCACAGCACGCCGAAGCGTTCCGGTTCCGGCAGCATGGCGCCCGGCGCCACCGCGAACACGAACTCCGGGCTGCTGGCAATGCCGACGATGGTTATCTGACGTTTCTTTCCGTAGATCAGCGCGTCGAGCCTGGCGCCTGGCTGGATGCCGTTCACTTCGGCGAAAGCTTCGTTGACCAGCACCTCCTCCGCGCGGGCGATGCGGGGCATGCGGCCGGCGCGCAGCACGAGATTGTTGACCCGCGGTGCGCGATCGGCTGGCAGGGATATCAGCCGCGCCGACACCGGGTCACTGCGACCTGGCATGTCGAGCAGACCCACGCCTGCAACGCGCGCCTCGAGGGCGCGGATGCCAGGCACCGCCTCCAGTTGCGGCACCAGGCTCAGTGGCGCGCGCACCACGGCGGCGGCCATGTCGGCCATCCTGTATTGGGCGTAGTACCGGTCGCGCGCGCGCTCAAGGGAGTCGTACATGCCGTTGGCCATCACGGCCAGCACAACACCACAGGCCAGCACCGCGCTGACCGCGGCCATCTGCATCTTCATGCGCAGGAGGTCGCGCAGCAGCTTGCGGTCAAGTTTGGAAAGCGCGGCAATCATCGCAGGCTACCAGTGGAGATCCTGCGGTGTGCGACGCAGGGCATTCTTCTCGTCGCTGCGGATGGCGCCATCGGCGAACCGCACGACTCGATCACCGATCTGCGCGATATCGGCGTTGTGCGTGATCAGCAGCGTGGTGGTGCCGAGTTCCCGGTTCGCCGTGACCAGCGTGTCGAGCACGCGAATGCCCGTGGCGACATCGAGAGCGCCGGTTGGTTCATCGCAGAGCAGGACCTGAGGGCGCTTGGCGATGGCGCGCGCAATGGCGACGCGTTGCTGCTCGCCACCGGAAAGCTGCGCCGGAAAATGGTGGGCGCGCGGCGCCAGGCCCACCAGCGCGAGTGCATCCATGGCCGACATCGGGTCGTCCGCCACTTCGGTGACCAGCTCCACGTTTTCCTCGGCCGTGAGGCTCGCGATCAGGTTGTAGAACTGGAACACGAAACCCACATGATGCCGACGGAAGTGCGTGATGGCCTCATCGGGGGCTTCGGCAAGATCGAGCTCGCCGAACCAGGCATGCCCCGCCGACGGACGGTCGAGCCCGCCCAGGATGTTGAGCAGCGTGGATTTTCCCGACCCGGATGGTCCGAGCAGCACGATCAGCTCGCCCCGCGCCACGCTGAGATCCACGCCGCGCAGTGCCAGCACGGCTGCCTCACCCTCGCCATAGCGTTTCTGCACGCCCTCGAGGCGGAATACACGGTCTTCGTCAGTTGCGGACGGGATCATGAGATCCATGATGCGCGATAGTTTACAGTCGCGGCAATCGTTCCCTTGAACACCGCGGAGCCTTGAAGCATGCGACTGGAAGCCCTGCCGATCGGCAGCAATCCTCCCCATGAGGTGAATGTCGTCATCGAAGTGCCGGTTGGCGGAGAGCCGATCAAGTACGAGATGCACAAACCATCCGGTGCGCTGGTGGTCGACCGGTTTCTGTATACCGCGATGCGCTATCCGGGTAACTATGGCTTCATTCCCCACACGCTGTCAGACGATGGCGATCCCTGCGATGTGGTGGTGGCCAACCAGCGTGGCCTGATGCCGGGTTCGGTCATCGCGGTGCGTCCCGTGGGTGTGCTCTTGATGCAGGACGAAGCCGGTGGCGACGAGAAGATCGTGGCCGTGCCTGTGCCGAAGCTGACGCAGCGCTACGAGCATGTGCACAACTACACCGACCTGCCCTCGATTGCCGTGCAGCAGATCCAGCACTTCTTCGAGCACTACAAGGATCTGGAGCCTGGCAAATGGGTGAAGGTGGTGGGGTGGGGTGACGCCGCCGAAGCCCGCCGGCTCATCAGCGCAGGTATCGCGCGATACGCTGCTCATCAAGAGCGATGAGGTGATCGGCGCGATCCGGCATCTCCGCAAGAATATGCCGGGTCACGCGCTCGTAATGCGCAACAAAGCGTGCAATCGCGGCATCGCTCATCACGCGACTGGCATCTCCCCCTTCACGCTGCAGCTTTTCGCGCAGCCGTCGCTCCTGCTCGGTGCGCCAGCGCTGCACCACTTCAAAGGAAGGCGCGCGCAGCAGAGTCAGTGGTGACAACCGGTCGAACAGCGATCGATAGGGGCCGGTCAGCGCGGCGTTGACGTAGCCACGCCAGCTTCCGTCCGGATCCTCTTCCCGCTCCAGGTCGTTGACGGGGGTGGTCAGTTGCTGCGGCTCCTGCGGGCTGGCGCCGACGCACCAGCCTTCGAGTATCACCACGCGCATCGGCCCTGCGCAGCTGCGCCACTGCTGCCGCGGTCTTCTGTCATCGGTGGCTTTGTCGAATGATGGCAGCAGCGTGGGTTCGCCCTCGGCAAGCGAGTCGATGGTGGCCTGCGCCAGTTCGACATCGTGTGTGCCCGGCACACCACGTGTGGTCAGCAACGGATGAACGGTCCGCGCCAGTGCCGCCCGTTCGGCCCGCGGCAGATAGAAGTCATCGATGGACAGCGCCACCGCCGCCAGATCGTGCTGTTGCAGAATCTCCACCAGCGCGGCGGCGGCCGTGGACTTGCCGCTGCCCTGCGCGCCGCACAGGCCTGCCACCACCATGCAGTCGCTCAACCGCGCCCGTTCGACGATGGCATCGCCAAGCGGCAGCAAGGAGCCTGCAATCGTGAGCCGATAAGCCTCTGGCAGTCGCTCCCGTTGCAGGAATTGCCCGATCCAGTCGCGCATGGTTCGCCGCCAGGGGCTTAAACCACCGGATCGCGCAGCGGCTTTCCCGCAAAAAACGCTTCCAGGTTCTGCGCAACGCGCATGCCCATGGCGGTGCGGGTTTCCACAGTCGCGCTGCCCAGGTGCGGCAGCAATACGACGTTCTCCAGTCCGATCAGATCCGGATGGACTCGCGGCTCATCCTCGTACACATCAAGCCCGGCCGCAGCGATGCGTTTTTCGGCGAGCGCGGCGGCCAGCGCGGCTTCATCGACCACAGGTCCGCGTGCCGTGTTGATCAGGACAGCGTGGCGCTGCATGAGCCGAAGCCGTTCGGTATTGATGAGGTGAAAGGTTGCCGGGCCGCCCGGACAGTGCAGCGACACGGCGTCGCACGTGGCCACCAGCTCGTCGACGGAATCGATGAACTCCGCGCCGGTTTCCTTTTCGACCGCGGCGCCAGCCCTGCGGCGGCTGTTATACGCGATTCGCATGCCAAAGGCCTGATGGGCCTTGCGTGCGGCCGCCTGTGCAATCCGGCCGAAGCCGATCAGTCCAAGGGCCTTGCCTTCCAGGCTCTGGCCCATCATGTGCGTGGGTCGCCAGCCCGACCAGCGGCCGGCTCGCAACTCGCGTTCCCCTTCGCCGGCACGCCGGGTCGTCATCAGCAGCAGCAGGATGGCGAGTTCCGCGGTGGAATCCGTCAGCACATCCGGTGTGTTCGACACACGCAGGCCCACGCGTCGGGCCGCTTCGATGTCGATGTGGTTGTATCCCACGCCGAAGTTGCCGATCAGCTGGACACGCCGCCCCGGGACCGACAGCACGGATTCGTCGATGCGATCGGTGACGGTGGGACAGAGGGCATCGTAGTCGCGCATGGCGGCGCGCAGTGCGGCTGCATCCATTGGCGCGTCGTCACGGTTGAACGTTACTTCGAACTTCCCAGACAGATACTGTTCGACTTCTTCGGTCCAGCGGCGGGTCAGCAGGATGCGGGGTCTTGATAGTGGTTCGGCGCTCATCGGTATTTCATCGGACCGTGGTCCACACAGTCGCGGCACTATATAGTGGCTGCCCATGCATAGGTACCATTCCGTTACGGGATGCCTGCTGTCTGGTGCGATGGTATTGGCGGGGTGTTCCGTGCCCACGCCACGCGACAACATGGAGGCCGCCGCAGAACTGGTGCGACCCCGTACGCGCGCGAATCTGGAATGGCGCCGCGATCCGGCAGCCGATGCCTTGGCACGTCAGCGCGCAACTGAGCTGCTCACCGCAGAGCTGACGCCCGACGCGGCCGTCAGCGTGGCATTTCTCGTCAACCCCGGCCTGCAGATCGCCCTCGAGGAATTGTCGATTTCGCGTGCGCAACTGGTGGCAGCGGTGACGCCTCCGAATCCAACCGCCGTGATTGGCGCGCGCAAGCCGGGCGGCGATCTGGCTGTTTTCTATCCGGAGCGCGCGGTCAGCATCGGTGTGCTCGTCAATGTCATTTCCCTGTTGAACATGCCGGACAGGGCGGCCATCGCCAGACTGGATCTGCAACGTGCGCGATACGCCGCAGCCCAGCAGGCGGTGGAGCATGTCGCGAAAGTGGTGCAGGCATGGGTCGAATACAGCGCCGCGCTGCAATCGCTGAAATTGCTGGAAGACGGTGCGGAGCAGGCAAGCGCGGCAGAACTGATCGGTGCGGAGCTGACGGCTGCTGCTACACGCGCACGGCTGGGTGAGCTCATGGGGGTCACAGGCTGGCGCGACGACTGGAGAGTGCCTGCCGTCCTGCCGCCTCTGCCCGACAGCGATCCGGACTCAGCCATGATGGAAGCCAACGCCCTGAAGCAGCGGCTGGATCTGCAGGCGGCGTCCAAGGCCGTGGACGTGCGACTGCGGACACTGGCCATGCAGCGCCGATTCCGCTGGGTCGCCAATTTCGACGCAGGCCTCTTTCGCGACAAGGTTCTTGGCGGAACCTCGTTCACCGGTCCGAATGCCATGGTGGAGATTCCATTGCTGGATCAGCGCATCGGGGCGCTGCTGCAGTCCGACGCTGAATTGCACATCGCCGTCCGGCAGCTGGAAGCAGCGCAGATCGCGGCGCGCACGGAAATCCGCATCCACCTCGCAGAACTCAAAGCCACGCGCCGGCAACTCGAGGCCTTCGGGGATTCCGCGGCCGCTGCGCCTGACGTGCCGTATGTCCTGGCGCTGCAGGAGTATTGGCGAGCGCGCTCGGCTCTGGCCTTCGCGACTGGTGACTGGGCTGCCATCAGCGGCCTGTAGAACCGCGCAGCTATCCGTTGCTCCATCATGCGCATTTAACAATGCGCGCGACGCGTTGCACGTGAGCAACAACGGGTCGCAGATGATTGGCAAATACAACAATATGCAATGCGGTATCGAGGTTCTGCTGTTTCCGATCCGGAGTTCAGTCAGTATAAATATAATTATCTTAACAAAAACAGTGATTTAATAAATATTCTTGCGAAGAAACAGCGCTGTGTGGATGCCAAACCACAATAGGGCTTTTCTGCAACATCCCTAGCTGTTAGGCTAGTCGCCACGCAAATGCGTAGGGTGCTTACCACAGGCGCCTCCCCAATCTTCAAAACTCAGGAGAGTTAACAAAATGATCAAGTCTCGAATTGCTGTTGTCGGGGCCCTGCTCGCCGTCACCGGCGCAGCAAGTGCCGCCGGTCTCACTGTCACTCCGACCATTGCGACTGACTACGACTTCCGCGGCGTTTCGCAGACCAATCCGGACCAGGATGGCATCGACCCGGCTTTCCAGCTGGGCGTGAACTATGGCTTCGAAAATGGCGTGTATCTCGGCCTCTGGGGCAGCAACGTCGACTTCGGACCTGGCGATCCCAGCATCGAGATCGACTACACCGCGGGTTATGCCGGCGGTGACGCCAACGAAAGCTTCGGTTACGACGTCGGCGTGACGTACTACACGTATCCCAGCGCAGGCAGCATCAACACCGCCGAAATCTATGCTGGCCTCAGCAAGGGCTGGTTCTCCGGCAAGCTTTGGTACTCGGATGATTACTACAGCACCGACAACTCCGGCTTCTACCTCGAGGGCAATGCGTCGATTCCGCTGCCGGTCGAGGGGCTGAACCTGCTGGCGCACGTCGGCGTGTTCGACATGCAGCATGCCAAGTCGGTGACCGACTACTCCATCGGTGTGGGCTACAACTTCGGCAAGTTCGCCACCACGCTGAAGTACATCGACGGGTCGGACTTCATCCGCGATGCCTCCGACGACATCGACAACCATGTCGTGCTGACCGTCTCGACGACCCTGCCCTGGGCGGAATAAGCCCCGAGGGTCCGTTGGCCAGCCTTCAGGGTTGAGCCACGTGAAAAAGCCCGGCGACGACGCCGGGCTTTTTCATTGCGACCGGGCATCTTGATGCGCGGGCAGGCGCGTTGCGCAAGCCCAACAGACACCGGCCGGGGGCCGCCCATACACGGTTAATCGAGGCGCAGTCTTTACACGACACTGGATACTGGTAGGCTAGGCGCCAAGCCAAGACGTAGGGTGTCTACAACAGGCGCTTGGCACCAATCTTAGATTGAGGAGAAATCTATAATGATAAAGTCCCGAATTGCCGCGGCTGCGGCCTTGTTTGCCGTGGCGGGGGCCGCGAATGCCGGTTTTACTCTTACCCCGGCCCTCACGACGGACTATGACTTCCGCGGTATCTCGCAGAATGATGAAAGCGAGACCATCCAGCTGGGGTTGAACTATTCGCTCGACAGCGGTTTTTATCTCGGCGCCTGGGGCAGTGAGGTCGACTTCGGACCGGGCTCCCATGCGGTCTGGGAGCTTGATCTCATGGCGGGCTATGCCTGGGGCGATGCCAAGGAAGCCTTCGGTTACGACGTTGGCGCGATCTGGTACACCTATCCCAGTTCGAGCACCGAGAAAGATGTCTATGAAGTCTATGCGGGCGTCAGCAAGGGCATGTTCAGCGGCAAGGTCTGGGTTGCCCCTGATCTGAACGACGAGGTTGGCATCTACACGGAAGCCAACGCCGCCATTCCCCTGGCTGGTTTCACGTTTGGTCTGCATCTCGGGTACAGCTTCGGTGATGCGTGGGACGGCGCCGAGCACATCGATTACTCCGTCGGCGTGACGAAGAGCCTCAGCCATCTCGATCTCAATCTGAAGTACGTGAACAGCAACGATCTGGCTGGTCCGGCCGGACGCAATGCGTGGATCGGCACGATCTCCACCACGCTGCCCTGGATGGATTGATCCAGCGCTGACATTGCCGACTGCGGCAATTTCAATGAAAAAAGCCCGGCACTGCCGGGCTTTTTTTTCATCCACGAAAGCGGCGGCCTACATCGCCTTGATGACCTTGCCCAGCGTTTCGACCAGCTGGTCGATCTGCGCTTTTTCAATGATCAATGGTGGCGACATCGCTGTGATGTCTCCGGCGGCGCGCACCAGGATTCCGGCATCAAATGACTTGAGGAATGTTTCGAAGCCACGCTTTCCCGGGCTGCCCGCGATGGGCTCGTATTCGATTGCAGCAACCAGGCCGTAGTTGCGGATGTCGATGACGCCCGGCAGCCCTTTGAGGCTGTGGACGGCGTTTTCCCAATACGGCGAGAGCGACTTCACCCGCTCGAATATCCCTTCGCGCTCGTAGATTTCCAGCGTGGCGATGCCCGCTGCGCACGCGGTCGGGTGGCTGCTGTACGTGTAGCCATGGAAGAGTTCCACGGCCGCTTCGGGGCCGACCATGAACGCATCGTGGATTTCCTTCTTCACGATCACCGCGCCCATGGGCACGGAGCCGTTGGTGAGGCCCTTCGCGCAAGTGATGAGGTCCGGCGTCACGCCGAATTCCTGCGCGCCGAAGGCCGATCCTGTGCGGCCGAAGCCCGTGATGACCTCATCGAAGATCAGCAGGATGCCGTGCTTCGTGCAGATTTCCCGGAGGCGCTGCAGATATCCCTTGGGAGGGACCAGCACCCCGGTTGATCCGGCAATGGGCTCGACGATCACTGCCGCGATGCTCGATGCGTCGTGCAGCGCGACCAGCTTCTCCAGTTCATTGGCCAGCTCGACGCCATGTTCCGGCAAGCCCCTGGAGAACGCATTCTTCGCGATGTTGTGCGTGTGCGGCAGATGGTCAACGCCCGGCACCATCACCGGTCCCCAGGCCTTGCGGTTCGGAACCATGCCGCCCACTGAGGTGCCGCCGATGTTCACGCCGTGATAGCCGCGTTCGCGGCCAATCAGCCGCGTGCGGCTGGCTTCGCCTTTCAGACGCTGGTACTGCAGCGCAATCTTCAGCGCGGTATCGACCGCTTCCGAGCCGGAATTCACGAAGAACACATGATCGAGGCCGGCAGGCGCGATGGCCTTCACCTTGTTGGCCAGGTCGAATGCCTGCGGATGTCCCATGTTGAAGGGCGGGGCAAAATCCATCTGCTCCAGCGACCGCGCCACCGCCTGGCTGATTTCCTTGCGTCCGTGACCGGCATTTACGCACCACAGGCCCGCCACGCCATCGAGAATCTGGCGGCCGTCCGCGGTCCAGTAATGCACGCCCCTGGCATGCGACAGCAGGCGCGGATTTGCCTTGAAATGGCGGTTGGCACTGAAGGGCATCCAGTGCGCCTCGAGCTCCTCGCGCGTCAGGGCGCGCGGAGCGAAATCGGTGGGGCGGGCGTTCATGGGGACTCCTGGCAGACTCAGGCGCCGATGATAAGAAAAGTTGACACTTCGGGCGACACATACCCAAATAACAACGGTTTGTCGATTATCATGAACACCATGAACATCGATGTGGGCGCGCGCCTGCGCGCCATCCGCCAGATGCATGCGCTCTCGCAGCGCGAGCTGGCGCGCCGCGCCGGCGTGACCAATGGGCTCATTTCGCTGGTCGAGATGAACCGGGTGAGCCCGTCCGTCAGCTCGCTGAAGAAGCTGCTGGATGGCATTCCCATGTCATTGGCGGAATTCTTCACCGGCGATTTCAACCAGCGCACTCCGGTGTTCTATGGCGCGGATGAGCTGCTGGAAATCGGAAACGAAGACGTGTCGCTGCGTCTGGTGGCGGCCACGCGCAGCGGACGGCAGATGACGGTGCTGCATGAACGTTACGAGCCAGGCGCGGCCACCGGCGAGGAAATGCTGGTGCACAAGGGCGAGGAGGGCGGTGTGGTGGTGCGCGGCCGTATCGAGCTGACGGTGGCAGGCGAGACCCGTGTGCTGGGCGCCGGAGAGGCTTACTACTTTGCGAGCAACCTGCCGCATCGGTTTCGCAATCCAGGCCGCGAGGTGTGCGAGATCGTCAGCTGCAGCACGCCACCGACTTTCTAGAAGAACCTTGAACAAGGAACGAGAATGGAGCCTGGCAGCAATCCGTACCAGCCGCCGCGCAGCAATGTGGCGATGCCCGCAGCGGCGCGCGAGGTGATCGCGGTCGGGAAGGGCAGGCGATTGGGTACATTTCTGGTCGACTACTTGGGGTTTCTCGTCCTCGCTGCAGTGTTCGGGTTCATTGTGCAGATGATTTTCGGCGACGCCGGATGGGAAGCCCTCGATCGCGTTCCAGATCTGGTGTTCGGCTCGATTTTCTTCTTCCTCTATTACGGATTTTTCGAATTCATCTGGGCGCGCACGCCGGGAAAGTGGCTTTTCCGGACAGTGGTTGTCGACGAGCATGGCCTCGATCCCTCGCTGCGGCAGGTGCTGCTGCGCACGGCCTGCCGGCTCATCCCCTTCGAGCCATTTTCATTCTTTGGGAGTGCGGGTTGGCATGACAGGATCTCCCGCACAAAAGTCGTCAGCTCGCGACGCCCTTGAACTTGCCGGAGACCAGATGAACTCTTCCATTGTGGATTGGCACGTACGTGCCAGGACACTGCACCCAAGAAAGCAACTGCTGATCGGCGGGCGGTTTGTGCCTGCGCAATCGGGAGCGACCTTCGAGTGCACAAGTCCCGTCGACGGGCGGGTTATCGCCAGTGTTTCCGCCGCGGACGGGCAGGACATCGACGCGGCCGTCGCAAGTGCGAGGACAGTGTTCGAGCGCGGTGACTGGTCGCGCGCCGCGCCACGACATCGCAAGCAGGTGCTGCTGCGCTTTGCAGAGGCACTGCGCGCACATGCGGACGAACTGGCATTGACCGAGACGCTGGATGTGGGCAAACCCATCTCCGACAGCCTCAGCGTCGACGTGCCCGCCGCGGCCAATTGCATCCAGTGGTACGCCGAGGCGATCGACAAGATCTACGACGAAGTGGCGCCAACCGGGCATCAGGCGCTGGCGCTGGTCACCCGCGAATCGCTGGGAGTGATCGGGGCCATCGTGCCGTGGAATTTCCCGATGATCATGGCCGCGTGGAAGCTGGGCCCGATACTCGCTGCGGGAAATTCCGTCGTGCTGAAGCCCTCCGAGAAGTCGCCGTTGTCGGCATTGCGCATGGCTGAGCTTGCGCTTGAGGCAGGGCTGCCGCCAGGCGTGTTCAACGTGGTGACCGGGTACGGCCACACTGCTGGCAAGGCGCTGGCGCTGCACGGTGATGTGGATGGCATCGGGTTCACCGGCTCCACGGCCACCGGCAAGCTGATCATGGCGTACGCCGCGCAGTCGAATCTCAAACGCGTTTCGCTTGAGTGTGGCGGCAAATCGCCCAATATCGTGATGGCCGATTGTGCCGACGTGGAACGCGCTGCGCGCGCAGCGGCGTATGCGATCTTCTTCAACCAGGGCGAGATGTGCTCCGCCGGCTCGCGTCTCATCGTCCACCAGACGCTCAAGGACCAGATGCTGGATGCAATCGCCAAGGTTGCCCGCGAGTTCGCACCAGGGGATCCGCTGGATCCTGCGACGAAGCTGGGCGCGATCGTGGACGCACAGCAGATGCAGCGCGTGCTGGGCTACATCGACGCAGGTCGCGCCGACGGCGCGCGGCTCGCATTTGGCGGCGCGCAAGTGCGCAGGGAGAGCGGCGGTTGCTTTATCGAGCCGACGGCATTCGACGGCGTGCGGCGCGACATGCGCATCGCGCGGGAAGAGATCTTCGGACCCGTGCTGTCGGTGATGACGTTCCGTGACGAAACCGAAGCGGTCTCGCTCGCCAACGACACGCACTATGGATTGGCTGCGGCGGTCTGGACCCGGGACCTGAACGCCGCACACCGCATGTCACGTGCCATCCGCGCAGGCATGGTCTATGTCAATTGCTATGACGCCGACGATATCACCGTGCCGTTCGGCGGATTCCGTCAATCCGGCATGGGGCGCGACAAGTCGCTGCATGCTTTCGAGAAATTCACGGAGCTGAAGACGACGTGGATAGATCTGTCATGACGTGTTGCATTGGATCCGGTTCGCGTCATGACTGATCATCGCTTTGTTGCGACAGTTCCAAGAGGATTCGCCGACCTGCTCGCCACCGAGATTGCAGCGTTGGGTGCTTCCAATGTCCGCGAGAGCAGTGGTGGGGTGAGTTTTGAGGGGCCGCTGACGATTGGCTATCGCGCCTGTCTTGAATCCAGGCTGGCGAGCCGCGTGCTGCTGGAAGTCAGGCGCGCGCCGGTGTCCACGGCGGATGACCTTTACTCCTTTGCGCACGGCATCGACTGGCGCGAACATCTGGATCCCCGGGGAACCCTGGCCTGCGAATTCACCGGCAAGCATCCGGCCATCAACAACACCCACTTCGGCGCGCTCAAGCTGAAGGATGCAATCTGCGACCAGCTTCGCGAGACGACGCGGCTGCGCCCCGATGTCGAAACCCAGCGTCCCGACCTGCGCGTGCATGCGCACGCACAGCGAGGCGAGGTCAGCCTGCTCATCGATCTCGCCGGAGACGCACTCAGTCGTCGTGGCTACCGGCTGGCGGGTGGCGAGGCGCCGCTGCGCGAGAACCTTGCGGCAGGCATCCTGATTCGCGCGGGCTGGCCGCGCATCGCGGCCGCGGGCGGTGAGTTCCTGGATCCCATGTGTGGTTCGGGCACTTTCGTGATCGAAGCGGCCTGGATGGCAACTAACACCGCGCCCGGGTTGCTGCGGGAATTCTGGGGATTCCAGGGATGGCGCGGTCACGACCGCGATCAATGGGCCGGCGTTGTGGCCGAGGCCAGGTCGCGCCTGATGGAGCAGGTGCCCGTGATCATCCGCGGATCCGATCGAAACCGGGCAGCCATCGCCACGGCGCAGGCCAACGCGCGGCGCGCCGGGGTGAGCCGCGACCTGATTTTCGAGCACTGTGATATCGCGGAGCAGAAGCCGGGGAATGAAGCGCCAGATTCGCCCCCGGGCCTGATGTGCGTGAATCCGCCCTACGGCCAGCGCATTCCGGGTGGCGACGACGCGGCCGATGCACATCGCGCCATTGGCACCGCATTGCGTGAACGCTTCAGCAGCTGGAACGCCGCGGTGATCACGGGTGAGCCGCAGCTGGGCCAGCTCATCGGCGTGGAGGCATCGCGGGTGCACACGGTCTGGAACGGCGCCATCGAATGCCGTCTCTTGCGCTTCAATGCGGGTGAACGCAAGACGCGACGGGAAGCCACGCGCGGCATCGTCATGGACGACCCGGCGACAGCACTCACCCCCGGGGCGCAGATGTTCGCCAACCGCCTCCGCAAGAACCTGCAACGACTGGGCCGCATCGCCCGCCGGGAGAATGTGACCTGCTGGCGGCTGTATGACGCCGACATGCCCGAATACGCGCTCGCCATCGACCTGTACACCGGCGCAGGGGCGGATGAGGGCCGCCGCTGGCTGTATGTCCAGGAGTACGCGCCGCCCGCGACAGTGGACATGCAGAGCGCCAAGAGGCGGCGCGAAGAGGCGCTCGCAGTGCTTCCTGAGGTTACTGGCATCCCGTTCAACGACATTCGCCTTCGTGTGCGTCGCAGGCAGAAGGACGGTGGCCAGTACACGCGTCAGGGGCACAGCGAGGAATTCCGTGTCGTGGAGGAGGCCGGCGTGAAGCTGCGCGTGAATCTGGATGACTACCTGGACACCGGGCTTTTCCTCGACCATCGACTGACGCGGCAGCTAATCAGAAGGCATGCGCAGGGACGGCGGTTCCTGAATCTTTTCTGTTACACCGGCGTTGCCACATTGCATGCGGTCGCCGGCGGTGCAGCGTCTTCACTCAGCATCGACATGTCGCGCACCTACCTGGACTGGGCTGCTGCCAACCTGAAGCTCAATGGGTACGGCGGGGCACAACACGAGCTCAGGCAGGCGGACGCCATCCGCTGGCTGGCTGATCAGCCCGATGGAGCGAACTTTGACCTGATCTTCCTTGATCCCCCGACCTTTTCGAATTCGGCGCGCATGCAGGATGTTCTCGACACGCAAAAGGACCACGGCGTGCTCATCGAACACTGCATGCGCCAGCTTTCGCCACAGGGCTTGCTGGTCTTCTCCACCAACGCCCAGCGCTTCGAACTGGACGCCGCTATATCCACCAGATTTCGCGTTACGGATATCTCCGCAGCGACGCTCCCCTTCGACTTTCAGGGCAACCCGCGCATTCACCGCTGTTTCGAACTCCAGCGGCGTTGAAGCTGTCAAAACAGCCGGTTATGCTCGCTCCCGCCTGCGGGGTCATCCATTCTTTATCAACTATTTCCGGAAGCGGAAGGGCACCATGCCAAAAGTAAAATTGAACGTTAACGGCAAGGATCACGAAGTCGACGTGGCGGATGATCAGCCGCTGCTGTGGGTACTGCGTGACGAGCTGAACCTGGTCGGCACCAAGTTCGGATGCGGAATGGCGCAGTGTGGTGCGTGCACCGTGCATGTCAACGGAACGGCTACACGTTCGTGCCAGCTGCCCGCCACCTCGGCCGTGGGCATGAAGATCACAACCATCGAAGGCCTCGCGCAGAACAACGCGTTGACTGCCGTGCAGAAGGCGTGGATCGACCACGACGTTCCGCAGTGTGGCTATTGCCAGGCTGGCCAGATCATGAGCGCCACCGCGCTCCTGCGTGACAAGAAGAATCCAACCGATGCCGAAATCGATGGCGCCATGCAGGGCAATCTCTGCCGCTGCGGCACCTACGTGCGCATCCGCGCAGCCATCAAGTCCGCAGCAAAGGCCCTGAACGGGAGCGCCTCATGAGCACCAACGTCCTGAATCCCTCGGATTACGATTACCTGCCCCAGTCGGTCATCGATGCGCTGGGCGCGTCACCAGCAGGTCAGGCGGTGGCGGCCATCGCCGAGCCGGTTTCCCGCCGC
>JADMIO011216423.1_pt1 | contig 14204 bp, 13 predicted proteins | sample 8958161 | NCBI WGS metagenome assembly JADMIO01 (sample SAMN16585339, study PRJNA669376) | soil metagenome | isolation source: Crop rotation soil | place: USA: Cullars Rotation, Alabama | collected 2011 | reverse complement strand
GCCGCGACTTCAAGTCACGTGAATTCCAAGCTTCGGATCCCACTGTGCTGGAAAGGGCCCACGCCGAGCTCGGCGAGGTCGTAGCTCGAGGGCGGGACGGTCGCGAGGTAGGCCCACACGAGCTCGTCCCACTCCGTCTGCCCGAGGATGCCGCCGACGCCGGGAAAATCCTCGACCAGGGAGTCGGTGTGCCGGAGGAAGAACTGCTCGCGATAGATCTCGAGCTGCTCGACCGGTGACAGCCGGGCGTTGCCGGCAAGGTGCAGCTCCGCGAAGCGACGTGCCTCCTCGTCCTTCGCGAGATCGCGCGGACGCCTGAGAAATGCGGCCATTTGCCGCTGGAGCTCGGCGGCGCTCGTCACTCGGCGGCCTCGGTCGAGTCGCCGGTTGCCGTCGCGCGCTCGCTCTCGCGCGGGCCGCCCTGACGTGTGCCGTGGCTCTTCGTCGTCGTTGGGCGTGCGGGTGCGCAGGCGGCAGCGCGGACCCCTTCGAGGGTCTCGGCGTCGAGCGACGAGATCCCGGCGGCACGCGCCGTGAGTGCGCGGTCGCGCTCCGCCTTTGCCCGCGCGGCCTCCGCGAGCAGGACCTCGAGCTCGGGGATCTGGTCGTCCCACTCGATCAAGGTCGAGACAGGTCCGGTTCGCTCGATGGTCATGCGGTAGAGATCCCACACCGGCTCGATGACGTGCCCGTCGTGGGTGTCGAGGATGTGGGTGCCGAGATTGGTGTGGCCCGCGAGGTGGATCTGCACGATGCGCTCGGCCGGGACGCGGCGCACGAACTCCACGGGATCGAGGCCGTGGTTGTACGCGGTCACGAACACGTTGTTCACGTCGAACAGAAGGCCGATGTTCGCGCGCTCCGCGATCTCGGCGATGAACTCCCATTCGGCGAGCACACTCCCCCGGTAGGTGAGATAACTCGAGGCGTTTTCCAGCGCGAACGGCACACCGAGCGCATCCTCGATGCGGCGCGCGCGGTCGGCCACGGTGCGCACGAGCTCGGGGGTGAACGGCAGCGGCAAGAGGTCGTGCAGGTGCGCCCCGCCCGCGCCGCACCAGCAAAAATGGTCGCTCACCCACGGCGACTGCGTGAGCGCGGCGAGCTCACGCAAGCGCTCGAGGTACGTCGCGGAAGGTTCGTCGGGTCCGCCGATCCCGAGCGACACGCCGTGCTGCACGACGCGATACGTCTCGAGCGCGCGCTCGAGGTGGTAGCGCGGCCGTCCGCCGGCACCCATGAAGTTTTCGCTGATGACTTCGACGAAGTCGAGCGGCGGGCGCTCGGCGAACACGCGCCGGTAGTGCGGCACGCGGAGCCCCACGCCGATGCCGAGATCCGGCAAACCGAGGCGCGGGGACGTCATGCTCGAACTCTACCGGGTCCTCTCAGGCGGATGAAGCGTGCTGCGCTCGAAGCGTTCTGCCGGAATCCGCCGCCCGCCACGCCGCCCGACGCTCGGTGTCCTTCGAAAAGGAGACGGCCGCCGCACCGAGCTTGGGTGACGGCGGCCGCTCGTTCACGTGACGCTCTTCACTTCGGGCAATTGGCTTTGCAGCCGCCCTTGCCCTTGCACTCGTTCTTGCCGGCGCAGCCGTTCGTGTCCGTCTTGCAGCCGCCCTTGCCCTTGCACTCGTTCTTGCCCTTACAGCAGGACTTGCCCTCGGCCGCGGCGGCCGGTGCATCGCCCGCGGGCGCCGCCGCGGAGTCGGCAGGCGCTGCCTCGGCGGGCGCCGCTTCGGTCGCCGCCGGTGCGGGCGGAGCATCGGGCGGAGGAGTGCTGCCACCGCAAGCCGTGATCGCGCCGAGTACGAGCCCGGTTGCAGCTGCCGTGGAGAGGGTCTTGGAGAGATTGAAAGCCATGTGTGGATTGTCCTTTGTCGATGGTTTGCCGTGCCCGCGCGGCGCGAGAAACCCGGACGGTTTCGCGCCACGCCGCTCCTATGCTGGCCGGGCCCCGATGGTTTCCGGCGGCTTCGGCGCGGCAGTCTATCTGCTACGCTCAGGCGCCCGCCAGCTTCCAGCGACTACGACGCGCGAGCGATCTCGGATCGGCGAAGGACACCATTTCGATGTGGCCGGAATCAACCCCTGTTGCTGCTCTCAAGGCTCGGCGCGAGCGACTCGCGTCGAAGCTCGACGGTCCTGCACTTCTCGTTTCTGGCCTCGCGCGCGCACGAAATTATCGCGGCAATCGCTATCCGTTCCGCGCCGAGAGTCACTTCCTCTACTTCGTCGGTCGTCCGCTCGAAGGCGCAGCACTTTTGATCAGTCGTGAGGGAGCGACGCTTTACGCCGAGCCTCCCGACGCGGAGGAAGCGTTGTGGACCGGTCCACAGGCCACGCTCGCGGAGCTTTCCGAAGAGCTCGGGCTCGAGGTAAGGCCGCTCGAAGAGCTGTCGATCGACGAGCCGACGGCAACGCTGCCGTCCGCGGATGCGGACACTGCTTTCTTTCAGAGTGAGCTCGTCGATCGCGAGATCGAGCCTGCCTCCGGGCCGGAGCTCGAGGGCATCGACCGCGCGCTGGCCGACGCAATCATTGCGCTCCGGCTGGTGCACGACGAAGCCGCGATCGCTCAAATGCGCGCGGCGGCGGCCGTGACCGACCGCGCGCACCGCGCCGGAATGCGCGCCACGCGACCCGGGCTGCGTGAGGCCGCCGTCGTCGCGGCCATGGATGCAGAGATCGTGGGCGCCGGCTGCTCGCACGCCTACCTGCCGATCGTGACGCGCGAGGGGGAGGTGCTGCACGACGAGCGCCATCATCGCGTGCTCGCGGACGGCGACCTCTTGCTCGCGGACGTCGGCGCCGAAACGCCGGGCGGTTGGGCTAGCGACGTCACGCGCACCTGGCCCGTGAACGGTCGCTTCTCGCCGACGCAGCGCGCGCTGTACGAGGTCGTGCTCGCCGCGCAGAGTGCCGCCATCGCGGCCGTGCGTCCGGGTGTTCGCTACCTCGACGTGCATCGCGCGGCTGGCAAGAAATTGCTCGAAGGATTGCTCGCGTTCGGGCTCTTCCGCGGCGACCTCGAGGATCTTTACGCGCGTGGAGCGGCCGCGTTGTTCTTCCCGCACGGCATCGGGCACCTGCTCGGCCTCGACGTGCACGACATGGAGGATCTCGGCGATCGCGCCGGCTACGCTCCCGGCCGCACGCGCAGCCGCGGCTTCGGTGATCGCTACCTGCGGCTCGATCGCGATCTCGCGCCGGGCATGGTCGTGACGATCGAGCCCGGCTTTTATCGCATCCCGTACTTGCTCGAGCGTCCGGAAGAAGTCGGAGATCTCGAGCCCGCGCTCGATCGGCGCGTGCTCGCCACGCTCGCCGACGTGCGGGGCATCCGCATCGAGGACGACATCCTCGTGACGGAGACGGGTGCCGACGTGCTCACGGCGAGCATCCCGAAAGAGCCTGACGCCGTCGAAGCCGCCATGCGCGGCTAAGGCTGGCGAAGAGGCTATGCGTGGCTGAGGCTGGCGAAGCCAGCCCGACACGACATGGGAGTCTTGGAAGAGCTGATCGACAGGAGATCAGCCGGAGCAACCTATGCGACAAACCGGCGAGACCGGCGGCTGACCTCTCTCACGCTGCGGAAGCGACGCCCTACCTAGATGCGCAGCCCGAAACAAACAAAAATTCATGCAATCCCGCGCGCGACCCGATTTTCGGCTTCCGCAACGGCTTCTCGCCACGCCGGATCAACGGGTGTCACGAGCTCGACGAGATCCTCGGGGCGCGCGCCGGTGACGAGCGCTTCGCGCGCCTTGGCAGAGCCCGTGAGGAGGTCGAAGGCGGGGACGGTCGTTTCGAACTCGTACGGTGAGGTGCGAAACTCGAACTCGTTCGGGGCTTGGGCGCGCGCGAGCGCAATCAGCGTGAGATACGCCGCCATGGGCCGGAAGAGCTCCGGGCTCGCGACGTGAAGCATCACGCCCTGGCAGCGCTTGCCGGCGTGCTTCTCGAAGCTCGGCTGGAACGTGACCGGTCGAACGAGCGCACCGGGCATGCCGACCTCGAGCAGACTCTTCACGAGCGCGGGCCCGTCGAGGAACGGCGCGCCGACGATCTGGAACGGCGCCGTCGTGCCGCGACCCTCGGACAGGTTCGTGCCTTCGACCAGGCAGCCCCCGGGGTACACGAGCGCCGTCTCGAGCGACGGCATGTTCGGGCTCGGCATCACGAAAGGCCGGCCCCAGGCCTGGGCGGTGCGATAGCGCTCCCAGCCGAGCACGGGAGCGATCGAGAGCGCCCCGTCCGCGCCGAGCGCGTACCCATCGCGCTCGAAGAAGAGCGCGAGGATTTCACCGAGCGTCATGGCGTGACGCACCGGCAGCGGCTCGAGGCCGACGAAGGACAGAAAGCCGGCCTCCTGGGGCGTTCCCTCGAGCGTCGCCGGATCGCCGGAGATCGGGTTCGGGCGATCGAGGACGACGGTGTGAATACCGGCCTCGCGGGCCGCGCGCGCGGCGAGGAGCGCCGTCCACACGTACGTGTAGTAGCGGGAGCCTACGTCGGCGAGATCGATCAGCAGCAGGTCGATCTCGGCGAGGTGCTCTTTCCGCGGGACGAGCTCCTCGCGCGTCTTACCGTAGAGGCTCACGACCGCAGGGCGGCCCGTGCCGGCGTCGGACTCCGACGTCGCGACGGGCACCTCGGCCTGCGCGTCCGCGTCGAGCCCGTGCTCCGGCGCGAACACCAAGCGCGCCGAGACGCCGAGCTCGTCGAGCACGTCGATGAGGTGCCGCCCACGGCGGTCGACGCTCGCCGCGTGCGTGAGCACGCCGACGCGCGCGCTGCGTACGCGGCGGCGGAGGGTGGACGACGGACCGGCGAGCAGCTGATCGACTCCGCACAACATGGGCCCCGCGTAGCACGACCCTTGGGGTTAAAGGGGGCCTTGCCCCCGCGGCTCGCTTCGCGACCGCTCCCCCGCCGCCTTCGGCGTGCTCGCTCCGCTCGCGGCTCGCTTCGCGACCGCTCCCCCGCCGCCTTCGGCGTGCTCGCTCCGCTCGCGGCTCGCTTCGCGACCGCTCCCCCGCCGCCTTCGGCGTGCTCGCTCCGCTCGCGGCTCGCTTCGCGACCGCTCCCCCGCCGCCTTCGGCGTGCTCGCTCCGCTCGCGGCTCGCGCTGGGTCTGCCGAGCTAAACGCGGCGAATCAGGCCCCGAGCGTGAAATGATTGCGGTGCCAGGGGGTGGGAGTTAGCATTTTTTTCACAGTGCGCCGCGTCCTGGTCGTCGACGACGAAGAGAATCTACGGCTCGTGCTGCGCACGTTGTTGCGCCGGCACGGCTACGAGGTCGAGACGGCGCCGACCGGTGAGGAGGCGCTCGGTCTGGTCGATTCGTTCGGTCCGGACGTGGTCCTCACCGACGTGCGGATGCCCAAGATGGGCGGCCTCGATCTGCTCGCGACGCTCAAGGCCAAGGGCAACGAGGCGACCGTGATCGTGATGAGCGCCTACGGGAACATGGACCTCGCGATCGAGGCGATGAAGGGCGGCGCGTACGACTACGTCCAGAAGCCGTTCAAGCCCGACGAGATCGTGCTCGCCTTGCGCAAGGCGGAGGAGCGCGAGTCGCTGCGCCGCGAGAACCGTGCCCTGCGCGACGAGATCCGCAAGGAGCACCGCTTCGAGGACATCCTCGCGAAGAGCGGCAAGATGCAGGACATCTTCCGCACGATCGCGAAGATCGCCGAGTACAAGACGACCGTCCTCGTTACCGGCGAGAGCGGCGCCGGCAAGGAGCTCGTCGCTCGCGCGATTCACCGTCGCAGCAAGCGCAGCGGCCCGTTCGTGGCCGTCAACTGCGGCGCCATCCCCGAGAACCTGCTCGAGAGTGAGCTTTTCGGGCACAAAAAAGGCGCCTTCACCGACGCGCTCCATGACCGCCACGGGCTCTTCGAGGAGGCGACCGGCGGCTCGCTGTTCCTCGACGAGATCGGCGAGCTGCCCTTGGCGTTGCAGGTGAAGCTCCTCCGCGTGCTCGAGGACGAGAAGATTCGCCGCTTGGGCGAGAGCCGCGACGTCCAGGTCGACGTGCGCATCATCGCCGCGACGCACCGCGACTTGCCGACCGAAACCAAGGCCGGGCGCTTCCGCGAGGACCTCTTCTACCGCCTGAACGTGCTCCCGATCCATTGCCCGCCGCTCCGCGACCGGCGCGAGGACATCCCGCTCCTCATCGACCATTTCCTCGCCAAGAACAACGCGCGCCTCGGCACCAACATTCGCGGTCTCGACACGGAGGCGCGGCGCCTGCTCTACGAATACGCGTGGCCCGGTAACGTGCGCGAGCTCGAGAACACGATCGAGCGCGCCATGGTACTCACCGAGGGCGACACCATCACCGCCGCCGACCTACCGGAAAGGGTGCGCGAGGCGCGCGATCCCGTGCAGATGCAGCTCGCGAGCGGCGAGCTCAGCGTCAAAAAGACGATGCGCATCATCGAGGAGATCCTGATCCGCCGTGCCCTGCAGAAGACCAAGGGCAACCGCACGCGCGCCGCGGAAATCCTCGAGATTAGTCATCGCGCGCTGCTCTACAAAATCAAAGATTATCAGATCACGGATCTGTGAGCCGGCGGTCTTCAGGGATCGCTCAGCACTTGCGTCCAGGCGATGCCGTCGGGGCTCGAGTACACGCCGCCGTCGCCGGCGATCAGGTAGACATCGTCGGCTTTCAGCGCGGCGTGCGGGTAGTGTGGGGCGCCGGCAATCGGTTGAAGATGGTCGCAATCGGGGCCGGTCGAGGTGTGGTTGGGACTCGAGCTGATGCAGAGCGAGCCGTCGTCGAGCACGGGTAAGCTCGTGAGCGAGCTCACTTGCTCGGTCGTCCAGGTGGCGCCGTCGGTGGAGCTCAGCTGGTAGTATTTGTTGGTGCTCGGCAATTCGCCGAAGCAACACACGTTCGCCCCGTAGCCGAGGAAGTGATCGCCGTACCCGCGGACGGCGATGTTGGTGACGAGCACGTCCGTAATCGTGAGCGGTTCCCAAGTCTCGCCCGTTCCGAACAACGAGCCATTGGTGGAAGCGACCACGAAGTGGTCCGACGCGAACGCGACGCCTGCCCAGCCCACCGTTTGTCCGGTGGTGTTCCAGGTGACGCCGTCCACGGACGTGTAGAGCGTGTTGTTGCCCTGAGCCACGAACAAGCCGTTGCCGAAAGCGAAAGGGAGTCCTTGATAGGTGGTCGGGTTGGTCCCCGGGTCCCAGTGAACGCCGTCGTGCGAGACGTAAGCTCCCGCCGTTTCGTCGGAGGAGCCGAAGACGACGAAACGATCGTTGCCGTATTCGAGATATTGGGGCGCGATCGGCAGATCGCTCATGACCTTGGACCACGATTTCCCGTCGGCCGAGTGAAAGATCACGCCGGCCGAATCCGAGAAGTCCGGCAGGTACTTGCTGCCGACCGCGACGTAGCCGCTCTTCCCGCGAGCCAGCGCCGCGAGCGTGAGCAACGGCTCCGGTTCCGGTGGCTCGCTTCCGGTCCCCGCGCTTCCAGCGGTGCCGCCGGAGTCGGAACCCGACGTCCCAGTGCTCCCCGCGCCAGCGCCGGACGTCCCAGTGCCGCCCGCACCGGCGCCGGACGTACCGCCGGCGCCCGCACCGGCGCCGGACGTACCGCCGACGCCCGCGCCGCCGCCTGACGTGCCACCCGTCCCTGTGTCGCCGCCGCGGCCGCCGGCGCGGTCCGACGAGCCTTCGTGCGCGCTGCTCTGCCCGCCGCACGCCACGGCGACGAGCAGTGCCAACGTCGCCGCGGCGTTCTCGACGCGCCTTAGGCCACTCGCGGTTTTCATCGGCGAGAACGAGAGCAAGAAGCCTGCCGGGAGGCAGGCCCCGAAACGTCGTGGTTTCGCGACTTGCAGGGCGCGTCGTTCGAGCGGCGCGGCACGGATTGGCACGCGAGCGGCGACAGTCGTGTCAGGCACACCGCGAAAGCAGCGAGAATGGCCTGGCGGCACAGGCGCCACTATAGAATGCGAGTTGTCTTTTTAAGTGGACATGACCCCACTCGCCTGTCAGGTTGAAGGCATGTCGCTCGTCCTGCTGCTCGCGCTGGTTCCCGTCGGACTCGTCTTGGCGGTGGCGCCGGCGATCGCCGTGCAACTCGCGCTCCACTATTGGTACCGACCTGCCGTGCGCATCTCGCTCGAAGAGGCGTGGTCCGTCCGCTTCGAGGACCGGCTGCGCGAATTCTCGGCGACGGTCGCTTCCGGCGAGCCCGTGCACGACTAGGTCACCGTGGCGGCTGACCTGGCGCGGGCCAGCCATGATAAACAGTGCGGCCGCATGCCGCAGACGACCGACAAGTCCAAAGCTCCGGCCACCAAACGCGTGAAGGCGACGCGCAAGCGGGCGCGCACCGGGAGCGGTGACGACGTCGGCGCCGCCGAGCTCGCCCGACGAGTTGCCGATGCGTTGCGGCGTTTCCGGCGCGACCGGCACCTGTCGCTCGACGACCTCTCCGAACGGAGCGGCGTGAGTCGCGCCGCGCTATCGCAGGTCGAAGGCGGCCGGACCAACCCGACCCTGGCCGTGCTGTGGAAGATCGCCGTCGGGCTCGAGATCCCGGTGCACGATCTGCTGGGCACGGGCTCCGACCAAGCCGCGCGCGTGCTGCGTGCCGGGGACGCCATCCCGCTCCGCAGCACCGACGGCCGCACCGAAAGCCGCCTGCTTTCTCCGGGCGGCGCCTCGAGCGACACCGAAGTCTACGAGCTTCGCCTCATGTCGAAAGCCGTGCACCGCAGCGATCCGCACGCGCGCGGAACGCGCGAAACGTTGATCGTTCTGACGGGCTCGTTGCGGCTCGGCGCCGGCGAGGAAACGTACGACCTTTCGCCCGGCGATTCGGTGTTCTTCCGTGCCGACCTCCCGCACTATTACGAGAACCGAAGCACGCGCGAAGCGCGCTGTATCGACGTCATCCATTACGCACGCTGAGCGTCGCTGCCGTGGACAGACGACTGTCCCGTTAAATGGAATTCGACAATCGCGATGTCGGGCTTGCGCTCCCTGTCACGGCACGCTTCATCACGGCGCGAGCCGCATCGATGCGCTCGTTCCCGTCTTGCCCGGCGACGCCATCTGCTTGAGGCGCTCGGCGCCGTGGCTGCGGACTAGGCCCGCGATCAGCTCAGGGGAACGAATACGCCGCGCATCCGCGCGAGCGGCTTGACAGTCGTCTAACAGTATACTAGCTCTATAGAGTAACAAGAGAACGCGAAGCAGCAGAATTTAGGCCATCCCCATGCATATCGGACTGATTGGCGGCATCGAGCGCGGTACCCACCACTATGAAGCCCTGGCGGCTCTGCGGGGGCACACGGTCGAAGTTCATTCGGGGCACCTGGCAGGCCGTGGCGTCGAGTCGCTGCACAGCTTGGTCGACCGCGCCGACCTGATCGTCGTCATCACCGACGTGAATAGTCACGGTGGGATGTGGAGCGCGCGCCGGATGGCGCGGGCCCGCGGCCGGCGCTGCGTGCTCGTCCGCCGCATGGGTCCGTCGCGCTTCCGTGCGCTGCTCGGCGAGCTCGATGAGAGCGCCGCCGAGCCGCACTGTCCGGCGCGATGCGCCTGACGAGCTCCTTCGTCCCGGTGGACGGCGCGGTCCGACCCCATACGCGCGCTGGGTTCGACTCCCAGAGGGAGCGCTGAGGCTCAGAGGAGCCGCTTGATCTCGAACGATGGTTAGACAGGAGAGACACGATGCTTGAATTGAGTCGAAAGAAAGCCGTGGCCGCGCTCGCGGGAGCGGCGCTGTGCACGGTGGCCCCGGCGGCCTTCGCGGCTAACTGCGACGACGTTGCTTTGGGATTGGAGAATCCCATCTACGGCGCCGGCGGCAGCGCCGAAACGCAGACGATCCGCGCGGTGGCGATCTACCTCCGCAGTCTCGCCGATCACCCCATCACGATCCTGTGGGACGACACGCTCGGCGCGTGCGGCGGCTACAACGAATACCTGCAGAACGTCTTTACCGTCGCGCAGGTCACGTACTGGGACGCGAACGGCACGGCCCAGAAATGCACGCCCACGGGCGGCGTCGATTTCGCCCACATGGGCAACGAGCACGATTTCTGCGTCGCGGGTGGGCTCGTCCCGCCGAGCGGTTATCCGACTGGTTTCGGTACGGTACTCGCGCCCGTCCAGACGCTCAACATCATCGTCGACAAGGACTCGAGCCAGAAGTCGATCAGCGCCGAGGCACTCTACTACATCCTCGGCTTCGGAGCTGGCTCGACGGGGCACGAGGTCGAGCCCTGGACGAACCCTGCGCACATCGTGACGAGGAATCCGACGTCGTTCGCGAGTCAGTTCCTCGCAGCGTCGATCTTCGGTGACGACAAGAGCGGCCGCGCCGTCTTCGACGATCCCGGGAAGAACGGCTCGGCGGCGACGGCCCCGCAGCCTCCGAGCGGTTACAACGGACGCTTGGGTTTCCGTGGGGGCACCCAGACCGACGTCATCACTCAGATCAGCCTCTTCGGCGACACCAACGCGGAATCGCCCATCGGCTACGTGTCGGGCTCGGCCGTGATCTCCGACGAGAAGGCGAGCGGAGGTCGCAAAACCAAGGTGCTCGCCTACCAGCACTACGATCAGACTTGCGGCTACTGGCCGAGCTCGACGGAATCGTCGCACGACCAGGCCAACGTCCGGAACGGCAAGTACCACTTCTGGACGCCCGGCCACTTCTTCGCGCACGTCGACGAGGGCAGCACGCCCGACATCGAGCGGCTCGTGAATCCCGACGTGGCGACGTTCTTCAACGCATTCGTGGGCTCCGACAACACGGACGTCCTGAACCTCGTCATCGACAACGGCGACGTGCCGCTCTGCGCCATGAACGTGAACCGCGAGGGGCTCGACGGCCCGATCAGCTCGGTCGCCCCCGGGGATCCGTGCGGCTGCTTCTTCGAGTCGCGCGTCGCCGGCACGGCGCAGTGCGACTCCTGCCGTGACGGTCACGACGAGGATTGCAGCGAAGCGGGCGCCGTGTGCCGCCGCGGTTATTGCGAGGCTTACTGAGATGAACACTCTGCATCGACAGCAATGGTCCAACTACGCCGGGCTCGCCGGCTTCCTTTTCGCCGCGGTCGTCGTCACCCAGGGTTGCGGCAACGACGAAAATCCGGCTCCGGGCACGCCCACCGTCACGGGAGGCACGAGCTCCGGCGGTAGCGGCTCCGGGGCCAAAGGCGGCAAAGGCGGTAAGGGCAGCGGCACGGGCGGCGACACGACGAACGGCGGTACCGAGAACATCGGTGGCGGCGACGCCGTGGGCGGCACGAGCCCCACGACGGGCGGAACGGGCACGAACGGCGGTTCGGGCAACAAGGGCGGCTCGGGCAACAAGGGTGGCTCGGGTAACAAGGGCGGCTCGAGCAGCGTCGGCGGCAGCGGCAACGTCCCGATCGGCGGCTCCGGCGACGAAGGCGGCACCGGCCCCATCGTCACCTGCGATCGCGAGGGCGATCCGCTCTGCTACCCGTGCGCGCCGCACGACGGCAACAGCGAGGAGTTTTTGAATCAATGCACCAAGTCGAAGTGCTCGCACTTCGACAACGCGGATCGCATCCCGGGCCTGACGAGCCCGCTGCCCGAGCTGCCGTAAAACATGGCGAATCGACCTCCGGTCGATTGGCAGCTCGGCGACGACGTCGTGATCCTGCCTTCGCTGCAGGAACCTGCCGAGCTTTCGAGGCTATTTCCCGCCGGGTTCAAGACCGTGCGGCCCTACCTTCGCATCAGGCCGCCTCCGCGATGACGCCTCACCTCGAAAAGCACGCGCGCTGGCGCACCCGGCGTCGCGCGCCCGAAGGCGCGCACTGTACCCAGGCCGGCGCGGCCGTTTGACCCACCTCTCACCACACTCGCGCCGGCCTGGGACACTACATCGGAGCTTTTACAATCATGCGTTATCTCGTAGTCGCCGGCGTTGTCGGCACGATGGTCCTCGGCTCTCACGCTGCACGAGCTGACGTGGTCACGGACTGGAATGCGACGGCGGTCGACATCGGGCGCAAGCTCGCCTTGGGTCCGAACCCGGCCAGCCGCTTGGTGGCCATCACGCAGATCGCCGTGTTCGAGGCGGTGAACAGCGTGGGGCGCGAGTACGCGCCGTACCACGCGTACATCACCCCGAACGGCCCCGTGAACCTGGACGCTACCGTCGCGCAGGCCGCGCACGACGCGCTCGTGGCCCTCGCGCCGTCCAAGACGGCGGATCTCGACTTCGAGCTATCGAACACGCTCGCCGACATTCCCGAAGGCCCCGAGAAGACGAATGGCATCGAGCTCGGCTTCCTCTCGGCATCGAGCATCTTCGTGCGGCGGTTGAGCGACGGCGCGACCGCGAGCGTCGCCTATGCGGGCAGCACCGACGTCGGCAAATGGCGGCCTACGCCGCGAGTTCCGGAGTTCACCGACGCGCCGACGAACAGCGTCGTGAACCCGCCGCTCGCTGCCGCCGACCCCCAGTGGGGAGCCGTCGTGCCCTTCGGCCTGATCAGCGGCGACCAGTTCCGGCCCGCCGCACCCCCACTCCTCACGAGCGAGGCCTACGCGACGGCCGTCAACGAGGTGAAGGACGTTGGCTCCGGCGCGAGCGCGACGCGCACGACGGAGCAGACGCAGATCGCGAAGTTTTGGGCGCAGCAGACGCACATTCCCTTCAACGACGTGGCGCGCACGGTCGCGAACCGCAAGCACCTCACGATTCCGGAGAAGGCGCACCTGTTCGCGCTCCTGAACATTGCGCTCGCTGACGCGCGCATCGCGGTGTGGGAGGGGAAGTATCAGTACGGCTACTGGCGTCCCATCACGGCGATTCGCAGTGCCGATCTCGACGACAACGCGGCGACCGACGTCGACGCCACGTGGAACTCGCTGCTCGATACGCCTAACCACCCCGAGTACGTGAGCGGTCACAGCGCGACCGGCAGCGCGGGAGCCACGGTGCTTGCCGCCATCTTCGGCGACGCGAACGGGTTCGCGCTTCACTCCGACTCGCTCGTCGGCGTCACGCGCGAGTTCGATAGTTTCAGCGCAGCGGCGGCCGAGAACGCGTTGAGCCGGCTTTACGGCGGGATTCACTACCGTTTCAGCAACGACGCGGGCCTCGCGCTCGGTGCGACGGTGGCAAGCTACGAGCTTGCGAACAAGCTCGTGGCGGTGCCGGTGGTCATTCCCAGCGGTGAAGGTGGCGCGGCGGGCGTTGGTGGCGACGGCGGACAGCTCGGCGAGTCCGGTGCCGCAGGCGCGCTCGGCGCGACGGGTGGAAGCGCCGGCGCGAGCGTCGGCGGAACGAGCAACGCGAGTGGTGGCGCAGCCGGCGAACTCAGCTCGGGCGGCGAGCCCGCGGCTATCGGCGGTACCGGCGGATCGTCGACGAGCGGTCGCGGTGGCACGAGCGGCAAGGGCGGCACCAACGCGACGGCTGGCAAAGGCGGCACCACCGCGCAAGGCGGCGAAGCGGGCGAGCCGGCGACGGGCGCCAAGGGTGGTGCTGCGGGAAAGGGCGGCACGAGCGGCAAGGGCGGCGGGGGAGGCACGGCCGGCGCGGCGAGCGACGACGACTCGGGTTGCAATTGCGCCGTTCCTCATCAGCAAAAGACGTCGAGCATGCCGTGGCTCTTCGCCTTGGCGCTCGCTGCCTTCGGCAAGCGGCGGCGGGCCCGCGCTAGTCGTTAGCGCAGCAGTCCTCTTTGCAGCGTGGGCGCGTCGCCGGATCGACGCGCCCACGCGCGTTTAACGCGCCTGCGGAGCCCCGTCAGAACCGTCGATGCGATTTTCAGTTGACTGTTCTCTACAAACAGCCCATAAAGTCTATGGGTTTGATAGAGAAATGCCCAAGTCGCTGAAAGAACTAGCTTTGCTGGCCCTAACCGCCTCCCTGTGGACCCTCCCCGCAGCGGGGCAGGGGGCTGCCCCCGCACCGGCCGGATCCGCGCCGGTACCAGCTCCCGCTCCGGCGGCCACGCCGGCTGCTGATGACGATCTCGAGCTTCCCGCGAAGCCCGCGGGCAGCGCCGCTCCGGCGCCGTCCGCGCCTACTGCGCCCGCAACGCCGACGGCACCCGCGCCGTCCAGTGCCGCAGCGGGCTCCGCGAGCGCCGCCGCAACGGCCGGTGCCAACTTTCCAGCACATTGGGATCCTAAGCTTAGAATTCCACGTGGACAAGTTGTCGC
>JADMIO010846065.1_pt1 | contig 14204 bp, 6 predicted proteins | sample 8958161 | NCBI WGS metagenome assembly JADMIO01 (sample SAMN16585339, study PRJNA669376) | soil metagenome | isolation source: Crop rotation soil | place: USA: Cullars Rotation, Alabama | collected 2011 | reverse complement strand
CTTTCCCTGTCGTGAATCCACGAAAGCAGCGTCGGCCCGAAGTTGAAGCTCGTCGTTTCGTAATTGTTGACGATGTCGACGATGTGTCCCTGGTCGTCGATCACGCGCGCGCGGGAATTGGGAAGGTAGCACTCATAGTGAATCCGCTCGTTCCAGTCGTGGAAGGGCGCGGCGCTTTCCTGCCGCTCGATCCCCTCGATCCAGGGGTTTTCGCGCGGAGGTTGATAAAAATGCCCATGGATACAAAGACACAAATTGCTTTTCATGAAAAAATCCGCCTCGGTCCGCCTAGACGGTTGAGCGCCCAAGGATCAGGACCGTTAACTCTCGTGTTTTAGAATGACCATCCCTAATGGAGGTAATTGTAGCAGAAAGGACACGGGACGGTGATGATGCGGGATCACTTCGGTGGTCTTGCGGCCCAGGTTGCCGATGCCGCTGCCGCCGTATTCGGCCGCATCGGTGTTGAGAAGTTCGCGGTAGGTTCCGGCGCGCGGAACGCCGATTCGGTAATCATGGCGCGGCACCGGAGTCATGTTGCAAGCGGCGACGATAAGCTCCTTCCAGCCGCGCGACCACCGCACGAAGCTGATGACGCTCGCATCCCCGTCCGAAAAATCAATCCACTCGAACCCTTCAGCGCTGAAGTCCACTTCGTACAGCGCCGGATTGTCGCGGTACATTCGGTTCAGATCCTTCACCAGATTGTGAACGTGCTGATGCCGGTCGAAGTCGAGTAGGTGCCAATCGAGCGACTGCGTCGCGGACCATTCTTGCCACTGACCGAAGTCGCATCCCTGAAACAACAATTTTTTGCCCGGGTGCGTGAACATGTAGCCCAAAAATAAACGGAGGTTCGCCATTCGCTGCCAGTCGTCGCCCGGCATTTTGTCGAGAAGGGATTTTTTGCCGTGAACAACCTCGTCGTGCGAGATGGGAAGAATGAAGTTTTCGGTGAACGCGTATAGAAGTGAAAAAGTGATCAGCCCCTGATGCCACCGGCGATGCACCGGCTCTTTAGAAAAATACTCAAGCGTGTCGTGCATCCAGCCCATGTTCCACTTGAGGCCAAAGCCCAGCCCGCCCAAATATGTCGGCCGCGACACCCCCGGCCATGCGGTCGATTCCTCCGCCGCCGTCACGACGCCCGGAAAGCGCTCGTACACGAGCTCGTTGAAGCGCTTCAGGAAGTCTTTGGCTTCGAGATTTTCGTTTCCACCGAACATGTTGGGCGACCACTCGCCGTAACTGCGCGAATAATCGAGGTAAATCATCGACGCCACCGCGTCCACGCGCATCCCGTCGATGTGGTACTTATCGAGCCAAAACAACGCATTCGCGATCAAAAAATTCTTCACTTCCGGCCGCGCGTAATCGAACACAAATGTGCCCCAGTCCTTGTGATCGCGCTTTTTCCAGTCTTCATAGGCAAAAATTTCGCGGCCGTCGAAGTTGGCGAGGCCATGCGGATCCTGCGGAAAATGTCCCGGCACCCAATCGACGATCACGCCGAGCCCATTCTGGTGACAGTGATCAACAAAAAACATGAAGTCTTTGGGACTTCCGAAGCGGCTGGTGGGAGCGTAGTAGCTGACAACTTGATAACCCCAGGATTCGTCGAGTGGGTGTTCCATCACGGGCATCAGTTCCACGTGGGTGTAACCCATTTTTTTGCAGTGATCGACAATGCCCCGCGCGAGATCTTTGTAACTCAGGAATTCAACGCCGGTCGGACCGTTGCGTTTCCAGGAGCCCAAATGCACTTCGTAAACGGACATCGGTTTTTGAAGCGGGTCGGTCTGCCGGCGGCGAGCCATCCAATCCGAATCGCTCCAGGCATAATCGTCCAACCGCGCGACGCGGGACGCGGTCTTCGGCCGCAGCTCCGCCCAAAACGCATACGGGTCTGCCTTGAAGCGCACGACGTCGTCGCAACCGCGCACCGCGTATTTGTACAAGTCGCCTTCTTTGAGACCGGGAATAAAAAGAGACCAGATGTTCGAGTTGCGAACGCGGCTCATTGGATGCGCGCCGTCCTGCCAACCATTGAAGTCGCCGACGACGCTCACCGCCTTCGCATTCGGAGACCATACGGCAAACAAAACACCCGCGACGCCATTCTCTTCGCGCTCATGTGCGCCAAGAACGTCGTAGCTACGCTGATGCGTTCCCTCCGCTAGGAGGTGCAGGTCGAAGTCGGTTATGTAAGATGACATAAGATAATCTTAAATTTTGGGCCACATATTTTAACATCTTTTATCAAAAAAGTCTCACTTTACGAATTTGGTTTTCTCAAATTGGGCTTTGGAGTTTCTATCCATTCTGCAGAACTTGTGCTTAAAGAACAGCGCTTAGCTCGTTACAGATGAATTTAGAGGGTGAAGCTTCTTCGAATGCTCTTGAGCAGGTTGGGGCGGTAACCTTAGTTCAATAATAAACATCTTAAAGGGAGATAGGCCTGTATCGTATTTATGGATGAGAAGATTATCTATATGGGCAAAGGCGCGTACTGGGACCGCAGAAGAAGAGCTTGGATGCACTTCATCTGCATAAGCAGGAGTTACCGGCATAAAGAGTCTTAGTAAATCATTCGTAAGGCGTGAAGCGTATGCTTCAAGGACCGCTTGAGTGAGGAGGGAAGGAGGAGTTATCCGAAAGAGCCATCCTGTGTTGTGACCGGAATCGGTGAGGTTAAATCCGATTCCATTAATAAGGGTGGAGTTGATATTGGTTGAGTCTTTGACGTCTAGGTAGCTTACCGTGCGAGTTCCTTGGGGGTCGATGTTCCAGGTAGAGCCGTCGAGTGAGCTTCTGAGTGAAAGTAAGTTATTGGAAGAGCCTTCTAGGTCTAGGGCATTTAAGACGGTTTGGGTGGTGCCTTGAGTGAAGTTGAGAGTTCTGGCTGTGGAGACAGTCTTTGTGAGGTTGTAGAAGGTGGTAGAGCCGTCTAGAGTTTGGTCGGCTCCATCGAGTAGCACGGTGTAGGTTCCAGGGTTAAAGGTGCCTCCTGACTTAGTCCAGTTGCCGGATACGGTAAAAGCTCCTGAAGGAGCTGTAAAGCTTCCTGAAGAGAGAGTCACATTGCCATTTACGTCTAGAGCTTGGGAGCCTCCGGTAAAGGTGCCTCCATTTATGGTTAAGGCCCCTGTTGTGATGGCTCTTGCTCCTTGGGTAAGAGTGCCGTTTGTTACGGAGAGAGTGCGGGTGCTTCCTAGGGTTAGGGCGTCTCCTAGTTGGAAGGTGCCTCCTACACCGTTAAAGGTTAAGGGGAAGTCTAGGGTTTTACCGCTAGTCGTGAGGGTTTTAGTGCCGGAGGTGGCTCCAAAGGTTGTGATGTTATTGCCTGAAGAAAGAGTCATGCCGCCTGAAAGAGTGAGATCTCCAAAGAGGGTTCTTGTGGAGTTAGTGAGAGTGCCTGAGAAGCCGGTGAAGTTTAAGCTTCCTGCGGCAGTTCCTACGGTTACTGTGTCTGAACCCGCTGTAATGTTAAAGCTTGGAGCTTTGGATTCGGTAGCTCCTACAGAGAAAGTTCTAGTGCCTACGGCACCTGCGTAACTAGAGACTACTGCGTTACCTAGATTCATGGTGAGATTCGTATCGGTGGAGGTGTTCCAGATAGTTGCGTTGTTGCCTGTTAGAGTCCAAGTTCCTGAACCCATGGTGAGGGTTCTTGTGTTGGCGTTGGAGGAAGAGAAGAGTCCTAGGGAGAGATTTTGATTGTTAGCGTTAAAGGTGCCGTTAGTGAGAGTGAGGGTCTTAGTAGATCCTGTGAGTAACGCGTCAGCGAGTTGCCAGGTGCCTCCTACTCCGTTAAAGGTGATGTCGGAGGCTAGGGTGATGCCGTTTGAGGTGATGGTTTTAGTGCCGGAGGTGGCGGTAAAGGTAATAGCTCCTGTGTAGAGGTTAGTCATGCTAGACCCTAGTGTCAGGCTTCCTCCGAGACTAGAGCTTCCGGATCCTGACCAGGTGGAGTTAGTGCCTAAGACTAGGCCTCCGGCGCCTGTGATAGTGGCAGTTCCTTGGCTTAGAGTGCCGTTAACAGTCAAATCAGAAGAGAGGGTTTGGGTGGTGCCGTTTGAGAAGGTGACGTTGTTCCAAGTGATGCCGTTTGTGTTGAGGGTAGTGCTTGCAGCTACAGAAAGAGTAGAACCCGCTGTCGTTACCGTTCCCGCTGTATAAGCCAAAGTCCCAGTGTTGTATCCAACCGTACCTGATATGGTGACTGTGCCGGCCGTGTTGATTGTGAGATTGTTGCGTAAGACAGAGAGGCCGCTCCCTTGTGTGTGTGACCAAGTTCCCGTACCATTCATCACAATATTGGTTGTGCCATTTACAACACCTGATGCATTTCCACCGGACGAAACGTTCAAATTGCCAGCAACGTTTATTGAAAATCCATTTAAGGTGACAACATACTGATAATTGTCGAATTCTAATTTGCCATTTACGGTGGCATCCGCAGTAAGAGTATAAACATTCGTGCCGCCGTCGCTCGGACCCCACAAGGTGAGATTATTCCAGGTGATTTGAGGTAGAGTCTGCGAAGTAGAGGTGCTGGTATAAAAATACACGGTGGATCCAGCCGTGGCGACGGTGCCGCCAGTGTACGTAAATGCCGAACCACGATATCCAACCGTTCCTGAGATAGTTATTGTTCCAGAGGTATTAATTGTGAGAGGGTTGAATAAACCAGAGTTGGTTTGATTGGTCGCAACTTGAGACCAACTGCCAGTGCCATTGAGCACGATGACCGTACTACCGGAAATGACACCAAGACTGTTCCCTCCCACATTCACGTTATTAGCAAAATTACCCCCTATATAAAGAGTGGATCCATTAATTGTTGTGTTACCAGCCGTTCCTCCTACATTTAAATTGCCGGCAACCGTCATATCACTTGAAAGAGTGTAGGTTACCGCACCGCTCATTGTTACGTTATTCCAACTCATCCCATTGGTGTTAAAGGTCGTTGCCGTAGAAGAAACAAGCGTAGAACCGGCTGTTGCGACGGTACCGGCGGTGTAAGTGAGAGTGCCCGTGTTGTAATAGACCGTTCCCGAAACAGTGATGGTTCCCAAAGTATTTATCGTAAGGTTATTTCGCAATTGTGCGGTGCTGGCTCCCCCGTTATCGGACCAAGTGCCTGTGCCATTTAGAACAATATTGGTGGTCCCCTGCAAAAGCCATCCCGTGCCATCAATTCCAATGGTTAAATTTCCGCCGACATTCAAAGTAGAGCCATTGAGTGTGGTTGCATTATTTCCATGAGCTCCGGCAGCAAAATTACCGGTCAGAGTCGTATTACTAGCTAACGTTAATGTTCCGCCATTGCTAAAAAACGAAAGATTATTCCAACTTATGCCATTCGTATCTAGGGTGGTGGTCCCTGAAGTTGTAAGAGCTCCAATAATCAATGTGGATCCCGCTGTGTTAACGGTTCCTGCAAGGTAAGTAAGGGTGCCCAAATCATAACCAACCGCTCCCGATACGGTAATTGTCCCAGATGTATTTATCGTAAGATTGTTTGTCACGTAGGAGTTAGAGTTGCCCGATGACCATGTGCCCGTGCCATTTAATACAAAATTGGTCGTACCTAATAACTGAGCTCCTCCGTTGCTATTACCATTTATCAAAAAATCTCCGCCGATATACATCGTGTGTCCATTTAACGTTGTGCTTCCATTGCCTTGGGGATCGAATCTAAAACTTCCTACCGTCCAGTCATCCGCAAGCGTATACGTAAAAGTGCCGTTTCCAACCCCATTAATGTAAAACTGATTAGGCCATGTTTTTCCATTAGAAGTAAGAGTGGCGGTGGTGGCGGTGCTCAGAACCAGAGCGGAAGCTCCCGCAATCGTCATCCCCGACCCCAAAGTCACATCCCCTGCCACAGTCAGAGCCGCATTCATAGTGAGAGTTCCCGTGTAGGTTGCAAAGGTCACTGATTTAATGGTGGTAGTCCCCGTGAGGGTTGCATTGTTGTTTGAGACACTTCCATTAAAGACCGCGTCATCACTTGAACCGGGGGTGGTGCCTCCAAGCCAATTGGCATTCGTGGACCACGTGGTGGAGGTCGTTCCTATCCAGGTGAAGGCGCTGTTTGTAGAAAAGGCCCAGTTAAGGTCGTTACCTCCGTCTGTAACGGTGTTGTCGGAGTATTTATTGATGAGAGTGCCTGAAGTGTTGTTGGAGTCGGTGACAGTTGCATTGTCGATCACGGTGCTTGCGGCATTGATGTTCCACCTTGTGGCAGGGCTTGAAGAGACTAGGAGGATCTTGTCGTTACTGTCTAAGCCGTCTACCGTCCAGGTGTGAGTGACGGTGGTTGTGGTGGAAGCGGGAAAGGTCCAGGTGGAATTCGTGGAATCGTTTGTGGTTTCGGATTTGGTGAGGTCGTAGAAGGTGTTGGTGCCTGAGATGGATTGATTCACACCATTAAAGATGACAGCACCGTTTCTTGCGGTGAAAGTGCCTGAGTTAGACCAGTTGCCTCCTAGAGTGATCGTGTAGTTAGAGCCGGAGGCGTCGAGTGTGCCGTTTGTAATGGTGAGATTGTTGGTGCCTAAGGTGAGGTTATCCCCTAACTGCCAGGTGCCTCCAATACCATTAAAGGTGAGGTTGGAGTTTAGAGTGATGCCGTTGGATGTGAGAGTTTTGGTACCAGAAGTGGAGGTGAAGGTGATGTTTCCAGTGTAGGAGTTGGTCATGGAGGAGCCTAAAGTAAGGCCGCCGCCTAGACTTGAAGTGCCAGAACCAGTCCAGGCGGAGTTTGTGCCTAGCACGAGGCCTCCTGCACCTGTGATGCTGGCTGTTCCTTGGGTGAGAGTGCCATTCACTGTGAGATCGGATGAGAGTGTTTGAGTTGTGCCATTTGAAAAGGTGACGTTGTTCCAAGAGATACCATTGGTGTTTAGGGTGCTAGAACCAGTGAGAAATAGGGTGGATCCCGCGGTAGTAACAGTGCCTGCGGTATAAGTCAAAGTGCCTGTATTATAACGATCTGATCCAGAGATAGTAATCGTGCCCGCTGTATTGATTGTGAGATTATTTCTTAACGTGCCACTGCCTGAGGAAGACCAAGTCCCTGTTCCGTTCAGCACGATTGTGGTTGTGCCAGTGACGGGATTGCCTCCATTTCCACCGGATGCTACGGTAAGGTTTCCCGCCGTCGATAGACTGAAGCCATTGATTGTGATGGCAAAACCGTCACCAGCACCTCCAACTAGCAAGTTTCCCGGAACGGACAAATCTCCTTGGAGGGTATAGGTTGAGTTGCTACCCGTAAGCGATAAACTCCCATTAAACACGTAATTTGAAGGGAGTGTGTAAGTGGCACTGGCTCCATTTAAGGTTAAGTTGTTCCAGGTTGTTATTCCAGTAGGCAAATCGTTAGCAATCTTTCCAATTGTGACATTGGATCCCGCGGTGACGACTGTTCCAGCGGTATAAGTGAAGGTGCCGGTGTTATATAAGATCGTACCAAAAGTAATCGTGCCCGCTGTATTGATTGTGAGATTATTTCTTAACGTGCCACTGCCTGAGGAAGACCAAGTCCCTGTTCCGTTCAGCACGATTGTGGTTGTGCCAGTGACGGGATTGCCTCCATTTCCACCGGATGCTACGGTAAGGTTTCCGCCAACAGATAGATTAAATCCATTGACAGTGGTTGCAAGTCCATCTCCCGAGCCTCCAACATATAAATTGCCACCAACCGCCATATCGCTCAAAAGTGTGTAGGTGACATTATTGCCATTCATAGTCACATTGTTCCAACTCATTCCGTTGGTATTAAAAGTTGTGGCTGCCGAAGAAACGAGTGTAGATCCCACAGTAGTAACAGTGCCCGCAGTATAGGCTTTCCCGCCCGTGTTGTAATAAACAGTACCCGAAACTGTAAAGGTTCCCGCTGTGTTAATGGTAATGTTATTACTCACAACTCCGCCTGAACTGGACCAAGTACCAGTGCCGTTAAAAACAATATTAGTAGTCCCCATAAGGGTGGCAAAAACACCTCCACTAAATGCAAAATCTCCACCAACATAGAGCTTGTGTCCATTTAAATTTGCGTTAACGTTACCGACAGCGAGAGATCCATTTAGTGTAGTGTCTCCGTCTAACGTTAGCGTTATATTGCCTATTGTTAAATTGTTCCATGTAATAGCGGAAGGAAGCGTGTTACTTCCGCTTATCGTAAAAGTAGAACCGGCCGTAACGACGCTTCCAGCGGTATAAACGAAGCCAGTCCCGCCATAGTAGACAGCTCCTGAAATAGTAATAGTTCCTGCAGTATTTATAGTCAGCGGATTAGAAAGTAGAGCAAATCCTGACCAAGTTCCAGTGCCATTCAAGACTATAGAAGTGGTACCGCCAAGAGTGGCATTAACGGTTCCGGTAAATGTGAGATCGCCGCCAACATAGAGTGTGTTGCCATTTAAAGTTGAATTAAAGTTACCGAAACTAAACGATCCAACTGTCCAATTGTCGCTTAAGGTAACCGTCGATGAACTTCCTATTGTTAATGCGTTTGGCCAAATCTTGCCATTAGAAGTTAAAGTAGACGTAGAACTAGTGGTCAGTCCCGACGCCCCCGCAATCGTCATCCCCGATCCCAGAGTCACATTCCCGGCAACGGTTAGGACTGCGTTCATAGTGAGAGTGTTGGTGTAGTTTGTGAAGTCGACAGATTTAACGGTGATCGTGGCAGATACGGTTGAGTTACTGGCTCCTGTTCCCACTCCATCAAAGATCACGTCGTCACTAGACCCAGGAACAGAAGAGTTGTCCTGGGTGTTAGAAGCACTTCCCCAGTTGGTGTTACCTACCGCATTCCAGTTAGTGCTTGATCCTCCCCCCACCCAGTAGCGAGAGGCGTTGTGGAGAAGTAAGCCTCCTGAGACGTAGGAGTGATCTCCTGAAAGAACAAGTCTTGTCCAGTTAGAAGACTCTTCTACCCTTTGGAGGCTTTTCACCTCAATGGCTTGGCCTTCTGAGGTGTAGATCGTGTCTCCGGGGGTAAGCTCTGACACATGCACCACCCGGTTATTGGACCAGATGGACTGATCGCTTGAGAACTTATACTCACCGTTAATGTAGTAAAAGACACCTTCTTTAAGGGTAGAGACTTCTTGGACGGTGTTGGTCGTCGTTTGACCTGTAGGAGAAAGTGAGAGGACTTCATCTCCTACTTGGATCTGGGAGAGGTCCTTGTAGCCTGAGGGAGTAAGAACCGTGAGGCTTTCAGGAACGAAGTAGAAGCCTGAGACTTGGGATTTCTCGGAATGGAAGATTTGGACTGGGGGGCCGTGGTTTAGGGTGTGAGTCATGCCTTGGAGATTGATGAAGTCGATTTTGTAGTCTCCTAGGATAGAGACGTTTACAGGAACTTGGAGGTCGGAGGACTGGATATTGAGTAAGTTTGTGCTACTGCCTTCGAGGGTGAGAGTACCTGTGAATTCTTGGGTGCTTCCGGCTTGGAAGGTGACTTTCTTGTGGTAGGTTTCGCCTAAGGGGAGCTTAGTCTCGATCTTAAAGTCATGGAAGGTGTTGTTGCCTGAGATAAAAGAATCTAGGGAGGACTCAAAGCTTACACTTGAGTCAGAGGCTTTAAAGCTTCCTAGATTCGTCCAGTCTTTAGTTAAGAAGAAGTCAACTCTTTGAGAGACTCCTTCAGCCCCTGGAAGGACAGAGCTCATAGCTTCAAGAGTCGTGTTCTCACCTATCAGAAGAGACTGGGCTTGGACCTGGGAAGTGCTAGCTTCCTTATATATGGCACCTGGTGTGGAGGCTAGATACGAAAGAGTGCCTCCGACGGAGAGATTAGAAAGAGTGGAAGTTTCAGAGGCGATTAGGGTGAGATCTCCCGTGGTTGAGATCTTAGAAGAAGCTTCTTGAGTGATCTTTCCTTTGCCGTCGTGGTCGGAGTCTGCTTTAAGCTTTAAGTCGCCTGTTACGTTTAGGTTGCCTGTAACACGGATATCGTTTGTGGCTTCAAGTTCAGTGGTCTTGGCTTTTAGGTCCCCTTCTACTTCAATGTTGTCGGCTACGAGTAAGAGTTTACCGTCTTTTTCAATGAGTTTAGTGGCTTCCATGCGACCTTTATTCACGATAAGAGACTTAAAGGTCGTGTCTAGGGATTTAGCGGTTAAAGTCACCTGTCTCGCCTGGATAAGAGCGCTACTTGTGTTCTCAATAGAAGGTTCAAGTGAAGCTTTCGTTCCTTCATCTACCACAATATTCATGAGGCCATTTGGGTCTAAGGACAAAGAAGCTTTGCGGCTTGAGGCAATGACGACGCTTCCTAGAGTTGCTTCTACTTTTCCTCCGTTTTTTACAACGTCAGAGAGAAGTGCGACATAACCATTTTGACCGGTGGCGATGATCTCACCTTCATTGTGGATGAAGCTAGTCTTGTTGTCAGGTCTTTGGAAGTTTAGTTTATTGGCTAAAAAGTCAGCGTTTGAGATGGCTAGAGTCGAAGCAATGAAGGAGTTGGCTTGGATGTGGGCGGTAGATCCAATATTGATTCCTGAGAGATTACTCCAGATGAGATTAGCATTAGATAGAAGAGTGCCGTTAATATCGCTAGAGACACCACTTTCGTCTTTAATTAAGAGATTAGAATTTGAAGAGGGTTGAGTGATTTTAAGGGTAGCAAGTCTCCCTAAAGAAGAAGAGGCAAAACGGATCACGGTGCCGTCAGAGGCTAGGATGCTGAGTAAGTTAGGAGTTGAAGTGTCGAAACTAGCGGTTCCCGTCTCTACGACCCAGCCGGTGGGAAGCTCGTAATCGCAGTTTTCTTGGGGAGGACAGGCATAAACTAGAGAGGGAGTAAGGAGGGTTAAACACAGGAGGCTTAAAAGAGAGAAGCTCTTCAATTTGAAGAGGGACTGGGGAGTTGATTGAATCAGTTTAGGCTTATTCATATATGCTTAGAACTGATTAATTCTACCCTAGGATGATTAGGTGTGGCAAGGGAATAATTCGGCCACCAATTGGCCCGACAAACTACCTCCCGAAAGTGCGTATCCGGTAAAATTACATTTGCTTAGCGAGGTCGTCCGCGGCTTTCATTGCGGCCATTTCGTCGGGAGTTGCGGGACGGGGTTGGCTCGGAGCGGCAGCTAGGTCGATGGCTTGGCCAACGTTGAGCATGACGGTTTGATTTGTTTCTTTTTGCGTGACTTCCACCGCACCTTCTTTAACGGCGAAGGTGGTAACGGTTGTGTTTTCCTTGCCGGCGACGCGGCCCCAAAATTGCGTGCCGCGTACAGCCGCAACGCAGGTCGGGGTGTCGACGGCGAACTTGGTTTGGGGATCGAGTTTCTTGACGTTCAGGACAATATTGCCTTCGGCGATTAGGAGTTTGATATTTTTTTCGCGCAGGCTGCCGATGACGGCTGTCGTGTTGGGAAGCAAACGACACGCCGCCTGCCCGTTCACCATGAAGTCGAGTGTGCAGCCTTCGTGAGTGACGATCATGTCCCCGGCCTCACAGGCCATTCCGGCTTTAACTTTTTGAATCGAATTCTTAGTGGCTATGTAAGCTTCTCCGGTGAGATCCAAAATTTTTCCTTCTCCCGCCCATGCCGTGCCGCCCAACATTCCGATCACGAGACCCATTCCGATGATTCTGAGCTTTTGCATAAGTTCCTCCGTTAATATTCGGGTTCGAGTCCGACGCGTTTCATGATTTCGTTGCGGCGGGAGTAGTATTCCGATTCGCTGATTTGTCCTTGCTCAAAACGGTACTCCAGGTCATTTAACTCCCTTTTTTCGTTGGACGAAAGACCTCTGACGGGCTTTTGGGGAAGACCGTCCGGACCCAGCTTTACCGGGACTTCGATCCGCACGTCGTCATTCTTGCGAACGGTGCCATCCTTTGGGGCGCTGTCTTCCTTAAAAAGTTGACGATGATTCTCCGACGTGCTCTCCCCGGACACGTTGGTTCCCGAATCAAAGTCTCCCGCAAAGGCCGACGCGGCCGAGATCCCGCAGGTCATCGTGATGAGCGTGACACCGAAACATTTTTTCAGGGTACGACCCCTCAAAGAACAAATTTTATTTTTCTTCATAATTATTTTTTCCCATAAAGAGAGCAACGCAAGAACTGCAGCCATCGTTTTGCTCATCTCATCCGGAGGGCGCTTCGCCCGAAGGATCCAAATCCTGTGACTTACTTCTTATATCCTCACTTCTTTAATTTTCCACTCACTCGAACAAATCTTCCCGAATCTCACTTTTTTCCTGCAAACCCGAAACGCCCAAGCCAAGCAAACGAACGGGTTTTTTGCCGGCTTGCGTTTTTTCGGCGAGCAATCGGCAAGCCACGCGATACAAGTCGTCGGGGCCTTTTAGCGAACCGCTCAAGGTCTGGGACCGAGTGATCTGCTGAAAATCGTAATACTTAATTTTGAGCACAACGGTCCGTCCGGTCAAGCCTTCTTCCCGGAGCCCTCCCACCACCTCAGCCGAAAATTCCCGAAGCTTGGTCTTGAGCCGCTCCACGTCCGTGACGTCGGCGCGGAATGTTTCCTCACTCGAATGTTGACGCGGCATGCCCTCCGGCTCGACCGCACGGTCGTCCCGGCCGTTGGCCTTCTCCCAAATCTCGATCCCATGCTTGCCAAACGCGTCGAATAACTTCTGCCGGCCCGCGGCGGCCAAATCCCCACACGTCACGAAACCCATTCCGATCAATTTTTTCTCGCTGACCGGGCCGATGCCCGGCATTTTGCGCACCGGGAGGTCCTTTAAAAAATCCTGGATCTCGGTCGGGCCAATAACGGTGAGTCCGTCGGGTTTTTTCTGATCGGAGGCAATTTTGGCCAAAAAGCAATTTACGGACACGCCCGCGGACGCCGTGAGACCCGTCATCGCATGAATAGACTGTCGAATCATCTCGGCAATTTTGACGGGATCCGCGCACTTGAGGCGGTGTTGCGTCACATCCAGGTAGGCCTCGTCCAGAGAAACCGGCTCCACGAGATCTGTGTGCTGACGCAAAATCGCCATCACACGCGCCGAAATTTGAGAATAACGATCGAACCGGGGGCGGACGAAGATTCCCTGCGGGCATAATTGCTTGGCTTGGAAGGCGGGCATCGCGGACCGCACTCCGAACACGCGCGCTTCATACGAGGCCGTGCTCACGACTCCGCGACCGCCCGGCTCCCCGCCGACGATCACCGGCTTGCCGCGAAGCTCCGGCCGGTCCTGCTGTTCTACCGCCGCAAAAAAAGCGTCCATGTCCACATGAATAATTTTTCTAGGCCAAGCGGTCTGTTGAAAAATCCGCATTTGCATCGTTGCTCGGGAGCTTGATGGCGCGTATGCGCGCTGCGGAATGGCTACGCCACGCTCCGTCGCGCCTAGTATCTGCGGCTTTTTAAACCGACCGCGCCTAAGAGTCATGAACTTAAGCGGCCATCAATTTTTGAAAATCGACTTTTTTAAGGAGGCCTAGAATTTCGGGATCGCGCATCACCGCGCCGAATTTGGGATGCCGCTGGAGCGCGGTCATGTCCTGTTTTTTCATGAGTACCATGAATTCCGGGTCCTTCATGAGCTCCTGCATTTTGGGATGCGAAATAAATGCTTTAAAGTTGTCATCCTTCATCAGCTTCTGCATCATCTGAAGCTGTTTCATCATGTCACCCATTTTTCCAAACATTGTAACGTTCCTTTCGGTTGGCAGTAATTCGCCGATTATACCCCTCTTTTGCGCGAATGATAAATCCCTCCATGCCTCGCAAAAAAATAACTGACGCCGCAGGCGATACCGGCATAGATTCCAATGCCGGGACTAAAGATTTCCATAGCCATGATGGTGCAAGCGATGGGAGTGTTCGCCGCACCCGCAAAAACCGCGACCAGCCCCAGGCCGGCGAGAAGCGACATGGGCAAATACAGGAAGTAGCTGAGAGCGTTTCCCAAAGTCGCTCCGATGTAAAAAAGCGGCGTCACTTCCCCGCCCTTAAAGCCGGACCCCAACGTGATTGCGGTGAACGCAAATTTTCCACAAAAATCCCAAATCGGGAGTTTTGTCTGGAAAGACTCGACGATGGTCGGAATGCCGAGGCCGATATATTGGGTCGTTCCGACCCAATACACGCCGAGAGCGACGAGGATCCCTCCGACAAATGGCCGCAGCGGCGGGTAAGAAATTCGATTTTTGAATTCCCGTGATACGACGTGCGTCGGGAAAG
>JADMIO011406801.1_pt1 | contig 14207 bp, 15 predicted proteins | sample 8958161 | NCBI WGS metagenome assembly JADMIO01 (sample SAMN16585339, study PRJNA669376) | soil metagenome | isolation source: Crop rotation soil | place: USA: Cullars Rotation, Alabama | collected 2011 | reverse complement strand
GCGACTTCAAGTCACGTGAATTCCAAGCTTCGGATCCCACTGTGCTGGAAAGTCTCTATTCAAAGAAAAAGTCTTGCAAGCTTTCACCGATCATCAAAAAAAAATTGCTGCAATTGCTCTAGTAGTCTTTGCTTCTTTAGCAGCTGTGTATGTCATCACTCGGGTGTGTTTCAAAAAGAAAGTGGTAAAGTTATCTGAGGAAGATCCAGCTAAACTCTTAAGCGATAAGAAAGAAGAAGATAACATTCCCCCCTTAAGTTCGAAGGATGAAAATGCTAAAATCTTAAATCAGATTATGAATTCTGGTAATATTTCCGAATTATTCACTTATCTTTCTAGTCATGGAGAAAGCATTGAAAAACTCGATCTCATGATATTTAAAATTCTTAATGACAGTGATCTGGAAAAAATTATTGAATGTTGTCCACAATTAAAAGAGCTTCATCTAGAAGCTTCTCAAATCACTGTCAACGGAATTCAGTTATTGAAACATCTTCCTTTGCAAGTTCTTTCTTTAAAAAAATCTCCCCTTGGCGATGCCGTTTTGGAGACAGTACAAGAGCTCTCTGCTTTACAGAAATTAGATTTAAGTGAGAACAACAATCTCACAAACGAAGGCTTAAAGCATCTGCAAGTGCTGACGGCATTGCAAACCTTAGATTTAAGCTGGTGCGAGAACCTCACAAATGAAGGCTTAAAGCACCTGCAAGTGTTAGCGGCATTGCAAACCTTAGATTTAAGATGGTGCAAGAACCTTACAGCTGAAGGCTTAAAGCACTTGCAAGTGCTGAAGGCATTGCAAACCTTAGATTTAAGCTGGTGCAAGAACCTCACAAATGAAGGCTTAAAGCATTTGCAAGTGCTGAAGGCATTGCAAACCTTAAATTTAACCGGGTGCCAGAAACTCACAGATGAAGGTTTAAAGCACTTGCAAGTGCTGACGGCATTACAAACCTTAGATTTAAGCTGGTGCAAGAACCTTACAGATGAAGGCTTAAAGCACCTGCAAGTGCTGAAGGCATTGCAAACCTTAGATTTAAGGTGGTGCGAGAATCTTACAGATGAAGGCTTAAAACATTTGCAAGTGCTGAAGGCATTGCAAACCTTAAATTTAAGCTGTTGCTATCAACTCACAGATGAATGCTTAAAGCACCTGCAAGTGCTGACGGCATTGCAAACCTTAAATTTAAGCTATTGCTATCAACTCACAAATGAAGGCTTAAAGCACTTGCAAGTGTTGAAGGCATTGCAAACCTTAGGTTTAATGGATTGCAAGAAGCTCACAGGTGAAGGCTTAAAGCACTTGCAAGTGCTGAAGGCATTGCAAACCTTAGATTTAAGCTGGTGCAAGAACCTCACAGATGAAGGCTTAAAGCACCTGCAAGTGTTGAAGGCATTGAAAACCTTAGATTTAAGTGGGTGCGAGAACCTTACAGATGAAGACTTAAAGCACTTGCAAGTGCTGCAGGCATTGAAAACCTTAAAATTATTGGGTTGCAAGAACCTCACAGATGAAGGCTTAAAGCACTTGAAAGCAAGCATGCCTTCTGTGTCGATTTTGCATTAATACCAAGTTCTACGCTGAGGAAAAATACCCTCTTAAAGAAGAAAATTGTTATCTAAAGATTTTTCCAAGAAATTCTTGCCTCAAGAGCCCGATGGATTACTTTTGCTATTTGAAGATCTTCAATGGCTAATCCTGTAAGATCTGCTACTGTAATCCAACTGAGATGTCTCTTTTGAGGTTTCTGTATCAACTTTCCAAGTTCAATGACTGAGCCTAAATCAATGTTTTTCGCATGTGAAAGATCACCATAACTGGAACATTGTGCTAAGCTGTCTACTGCAATTAAGTCCGCACAATCGAAGACGCTTGAATCAAGCTCCTGTTTGCCTACATCATCAGCACCGACAGCAGTGATATGGGTGCCTGGTTTTAATTGGGGTCCAAAGAGTAAAGGATGTGAAGAAGTGGTTGCCGTAACAATCAAATTGCAACTCTGCGTTATTTCTTCAATATTTTGAGAAACGACAATGTTAAAGTTTTTAAGGTAAGGATCTGACACAAACTTCTTTGTCCTAGAAGGGTCTCTTCCCCACACTGAAACATTTTTGCATGGCGTTACATGCTGAAGATGAATCAGTTGCTCTTTTGCTTGAGTTCCTGTTCCAATAATACCGATCCTAGTGATAGGAGAGGGTGCTAAATATTTAGCTGCAATGGCTCCTGCAAGTCCTGTTCTTAAATCTGTCAGTCTTCCTTCATCTAGAAGGATCGTGAGCAGTTCCCCTGTTTTTTGAGAAAAAAGGAGCATAGCTCCATTGCTACTGGGTAAACCCAAAAGAGGATTTTCATAAAAACCTGAGGCAATTTTAACTACATACATTTCGCCATCTGAAAAAGCCCCTGATTTGATATGAACATCCCCTTTGGGTGATTCAAAATGCATGAAACTAACTGGAGCACTGATGGCTTTTCCCTTACTGGCTAACCGAAGCCCATCCTCTATTTCTTGCATGAGGAAGGGAATGTCGATGGCTTGCTCGATTTCATTTTTTGTATAGATTTTCATAGGTAATCAAAAATTGTTCGAATCGATTTAACACATCAGGTATATCCTTTCGCCCAAATCCGATACGGAAGAAATTGCCAGGGCAATCAAAAATCGTTGCAGGCATAATCAAGACACCTTTCTGGTCCACTAATTCTTCAGTAAACTGGTCAATGGAAATGGGTAAAAGAAGTTCTAAAAAGGCGATAGTTCCGCTTTCAGGACGGACCCATCTAATGGAATGAGGATGTCTTTTTACAAAGGCGTCTAAAAGTTCAACGTTGTGCAAAATAATTTCACGATTTCTTTTTAAAATCCTGTCCTTTGACTTCAGGGCTATGAGAGCTAAAATTTCACTCGGCGCGCTGTTACAGATCGATGTGTACATTTTATAAGAATTTGCCTTCTGTAAAAGATCAGTGTCCCTTGAAGCAAGCCAACCGATTCTTAATCCTGCTAAGCCAAAAGATTTTGTCATGACATTTAAACTGATTCCTTTCTCATAGCCATCTACGATAGCAGGCAATCGTTTCGATTCATCAATTTCTAAAAACCGATAAACTTCATCACAAAAAATATAAGCCCCTGTTTTTCTGGCAAGAGAGATCATTTTTTCATAAACATCTTGTTCTAATAATGTTCCTGTTGGATTATGGGGGCAGACAAGAATAAGAAGTTTTGTAGAGGGTCGCCAAGCGGATTGAATTTGGTCAAAGCTAAGCTTCCATTTATTTGTCGATTGGAGATGGATAAAGGTCGTTTCTGCTCCCAATACTTGAGGGAGGGTTTCCAAAGATTGATAAGAAGGGGATACAATGACGACATGGTCTCCTTCAGATATTAGAGAATGCATGGCACAATAAATCCCTTCTTCGGCTCCTGCTGTCGTCAAAATATGATCAGCCTCTAAAGAATCATACAGTTGAGCAATCTCTTTTCGAAGAAGGGGAAGACCTGGGCTTTCTGTATAACCCAGGGATAAATTGTCCCATAAAGCTTTGGTTTCCGAATCCGCCATAGCTACAATGTCTTTAAGAAGCCAAGTTTCAGCATCGGAAGGACAAAGCAAGTAAGGAGCTGAAAATTCGTATTTCTTCCAAAATTCTTCTAATTTAAAAATAGGAATATCAACCATTGCCGTTTACCTTTAAATAATTATAGATTGTTGCACGAGAAAGATCTAAAACGTCACCAACATAGTTTGCTGCATTCTTTGCTTTAAACGCCCCTTCCTTATGAAGAGAAAGAACTAGAGCCTTTTTTTCTTCTCTATTTAACTGTTTAAGAGTGGTTCTCTCTCGAGCTAAATAATTAGCTACATACGCATTAATTTTCTCTCTCCAATCATCTTTAAATAATTCCTCTGGTTGTGATTGGGTTGCATTGTTTAACCAGCTCTCCACAAAATGGTGAAACTCTTCCCATTTTGAAAGATCTAAATTAATACATAATAGACCGATTGCTTTTCCTTTCTGATCTCTCAATGTAGAGGAAATGGATTTGATTTTTCTCCCATCCCAGTTGGTTTTAAGGTAGACAGGAAAAACATTTGGAAGTTCCTTGTAAGATTCTATTTCTTCTAAGAGTGACTCATCTCCAATTTTTCTTTTTGAGAAATTATTATAAATGGCGGCTATAAGTCCTGAATCAAGGTCATGTAAGATGACTTCTGCATGAGGGTACAAAAGAAGGTTTATAGCTTCAGCGATAGAAAAGTACAAGTTTAAGCAAGACATGGTTTCTCTCTTTGAATTAGACATTTTGGTGTAAATTAGATTTTTTTGTCAATATAAAAAGCCAGGAAGGGGAGTGTATTAGAAAGAAAAAGAATTATCTTACGGAAAGTGCATGACAAATAATGGTCAGAAAAAAATGTTTTGTCTGCTAGGGTGTGTTTGCAAAATGATAGCGCCCTAGATTCGGGATTATTTTGCCCTCAGTTGAACTTTCGATTTGAGGGCAATATTAAGTCAATATTGCCCTCAAATCGAAAGTTCAACCGAGGGCAAAAGAACCTCGAAGCTAGGATGCTAGCATTTTGCAAACACACCCTAGGCTTACATCTATCAAAACCTTCTGACTCGAGGTTATTTCTATGTCTACAGCTCCATTATTGAAACCCTTTTCTTGTAAAAGCTTGAAGTTAACTAACCGTATGGTAATGGCGCCAATGACAAGAAGCCTATCAAAAAATAATATCCCGGGAGAAGATGTTGCTAAATACTACAGAAGACAAGTTGAGGGTGGAACAGGATTAATTATCACAGAAGGAACTTCTGTTAACCATAAAGCAGCGCAAAGCTATCCAGATGTTCCAAATTTTTATGGCGAAGAAGCCCTCAATGGTTGGAAAAGAGTTGTCGACGAGGTTCACCTTGCGGGGGGGTCGTATTTTTCCCCAACTATGGCATGTCGGAAGTGTAAGACAACGTACATCGAAAACAACTTCCGGCGTTGATAATCCTTCTTACCGCTATTGCAATAAATATTAAAAGTAATTACAATGTAATTACATAGGAGTATAATATATGGCTCATCTTATCCGTATAGGGAACTCATTTGGTGTGAGAATTCCTCAAGCAATCCTTCAAGAAATAGGGTTCAAGAAAAACATGAATCTTGTTTTCAATGTCACTGAAGATGGGTTATTAATCTCATCTGAAAAACAAGCTCGAGAGGGATGGGAACAAAGATTTAAATCTTCTAAAAAAAGACTGGAAAACCTCTCTTTATTGGGCGAGTTTCCCAATGAATTTGACAAGGACGAGTGGGAATGGTAAAGCAATTCGAAGTTTACCTGATAAATCTGGATCCAACAACTGGAAGCGAGATTAAAAAAACACGCCCTTGCGTTGTTATCTCTCCAAATGAAATGCATGGCTTAAATACTGTCATCATAGCGCCTATGACTTCAACATGTAAGCTATACCCAACACGTAATCCTGTATCGTTTGAAAAAAAAGAGGGGTACATTGTTTTGGATCAGATCCGAACGGTAGACAAATCTAGACTGGTAAAGATGCTCGGAACAATTGAAAAAGAAACTGCTCACAATGTTCTCAAGATATTGCAGGAGATGTTTACCTAAAGATGGCCCATTCTGCTTCTTGAGGAATCTTCATCATTCATCAAAAAGTTCTTTTACTATTACTTCTCCATCAATTAACTAACAACCTGAGTTTTGGGTTTTTCTCTTTGGACCTCAGGCATTTTGCGGCGAAGTTTGCCTTGTTTGCTGGGAAGCCATATCCAATTAGATATTGCCCCCAAGCAAACAAGGCAAACTTCCCTCACAAAACATCCTGATCTCCAAGGATAAAAACCCAAAACTCAGGTTAACAAGATTTATGTCCAGGAGCGGAGTCCAATAATACCCCAATAGGCAAAATAGGTTGTAGCAATCATTAATGCTAGGGTCACAATCATCGAATAGACGCGCATACCGTGACGAACTCCTTCTGATGGGACTCGCCATAAGGAGATCACACTAGTCAGTGAGGCTATGGCAAAAATAAGGGTGTCTAAAAATAAAGCGAGAGACCAACTTGTCAATTGTCCGAAGCGCGCGATGAAATTGGTAGAAGATGAAATGATTAAAATACCCATGACAATTAGGGTGAAGGCAGCAACGAGCGGCCAAATCCTCAAGGCGTGCTCTGCAGGAAAACGATGAGTTCTACGAAGAGCACTTAAAAGCCAGATAGGCGCATAGAGTAGAACTGATAGAATGGAGAGACAAACAAATAATATAAGTCCAATTTCAGAGATAGCATACCAAGCTGGGATATTCTTCATCATCTGTGGAATGCCTATACCAATCTGAATAAAACGACCTTCTTCATTGGGCTGGAGAAGTGCAACGGATGGGATGGGATCAGGAAATTCACCTTCAGGAATACGTCGAAACTGCATACCATCAACTGGAAGATACAATGCATTGAATTTTCCAATAGAGCTAATCAATAGCTTGCCGTCTTTAAAATGAATATAAGCTATTCCCAATAACCGCTCTAGAAAATGTGCTAATTCAAGACGTGGTGAATCGGGTTCATACCAACCTGTATATTCAGAAGCATTTGAAGGCAGTTCAGCCGGTGGAGGAACAGGTGGGCGGGATAGTTTTTGAGTGATATACGATCGAAGCTGTGTGCCGATTTTGAGAAAGGCTTCAGACTGTGTGGAATTAATACTATAAAAGTAACCAATTCCTGATTCTGGCATATAAGCTAATTCGGTAAGAGCTCCCTCTAGATTGCCATAGTGTCCATGATAAACAAATCCATCATAGATCGAGTAGTAGTTAGACAGTCCATACCCCACTTTCATCCCTTCCTTTGCTCCCCAAGTACTTGTGGGTATTTCCATACGGTCAACAGTAGTGCCAGACACAATTTGCTTACCATTGACATTGCCTCTGTTGAGATAAAAAAGCAGATAAGCGGCCATATCCTGAGCCGAAGCGTTGATAGAACCGGATGAGCGCATGATGAAATTCCAGTAAGGATATCGCGTGACACCATCAGGATGATATGTCATCGTCAAATCAGAATTCGTTTGAAAGTAAGTTGCGGTTTTCATACCCATGGGTCGAAAAAGATTGTATTCGACATACTCTTCGAAACTTTTTCCGGTTATCTTCTCTACGATATATGCTGCCACTGCTGGGCCTGAATTGCAGTAAGCCATTCGCGTGCCTGGTTGCCAGCGAGAAATTCGTGATGTATGGTCATATTCAAAGGCGTTCAATAGGTCTATGGTTGCATCATCTTTAGCATATTCTCGAAAATGACAATCATCCCATCCTGTCGTATGTTCAAGTAGATGCACGATACGAATTGGATTTGTGTTCTCCCACTTGTTCTCAAACCAAACTTCTGGGACCAAATTGCGCACACGATTGTTAAGAGAAAGCTTGCCTTCTTCAACCAACTGTAAGATTGCAAGTGCGGCGAACGCTTTCGATATTGATCCGATACGAAATCGAGTTGTTGCAGTTACAGGGCACTGATTAGAGACATCTGCAAGTCCTATTCCTTCAATCCATTCTGGTCCATCGCGATGCACGATTGCTACAGACAGACCCGGAACATGAAATTCTTGAAGAGTTTGCTCTAGTTGTTTTTTTAATTCATTAGTTGATTGGGCAATAGGTAAATTTTGAGAAGCATGACTCGAAATAAAGAGAAATAGGAAGAACACAAGAAGTATTGGGCTTAGAAACCTCATAACATTCCGATATGACGGGACTTCGGTATATACTCCTTCCACTTCAAAAGTGTGATTTTGAGCGCGTCAAAGCCTCGGGGTTAAAAGATCAAAAGTGGGTTCATATTAATAATATGGACCCACTTTTGATCTTTTAACCGCGAGAGCTTTCACGCAGCTCAAAATCGCACTTTTGAAGTGGAAGGAGTATATACCTGCTCTCTTCTATTAGTCGCAACCGTTGACACACATCTAAAACACCAGCACATTCCGTAGCAGATCGTTTGGCCATGCGATAGAATCGAGCTTTTTCATCTACAGCATATTCACCCGCTCCTTCTGCGATATTCAATGGTAATGAAGTTTATATTAAAAAAATAGAATTATAGAAAAGTTGCTTTTTGATTTTTGGGCAAGGGCACGGGCAAGGGAATGAATTATGCAAGATGTCTACTGAGTGCCTTGATCACAATTCATTAGTTCGACTCCATTTTCCATTTTCTAAAGAAGTGCTTGCAACATTGAATTAAGAGTGGTTTCTGAGTCAATTATTGGTATAGGGAATTCCTTGAAAGCTTTAACACGGAAAATCTTGACTTCCTAGTTTTTCCGTGTTATTTTCCTAGTTGAATTTATCAACCAATGTAAAAAGATGTTAGACGAATATTTATCTAAGAATGAAGGTAAAACTTTAGAATTTAAAGAAAATACTAATTCTTTATCAGGGATTATTAAAACGATTATTGCTTTCGCAAATACATCGGGAGGAATTCTCATTGTTGGAATAAAGGATAAGGCAAAGGAAATAGTAGGAGTTGCAAATGCTTTACAGGAAGAAGAAAGAATTGCTAACGCTGTTAATGATTCTATTGCTCCTTTAATTATTCCCGATATAGAAATTCACTCTTATAGAGGACGAGAGCTCCTTATTATTCGAGTTCCGCATGTAGCTGGTCCCTTTTATTTGAAAGCGGAAGGTCCAAAAAATGGAGTATATGTTCGTTTTGGCTCTACAAACCGTATCGCTGATTCGGAGATGTTAGACGCTCTCAAACTTTTTTCGGAGAATCGCACTTATGATGAGCTACCTGCTCCAAAAGGTGTGATTAATGAGAGTGCAATCGAGCAAGCATTTGCAGCAGTAAAGAAATCTCTCACAAAAAAACATTTGGAAGCTCTTAATATTTTAACAGAACATATTGGGAAGTCGATTCCTACAATTGGGGGAGTTTTATTATTTGGAGATAACCGTCTTGTTCTATTTCCAGATGCAGTTATCCGCTGTGCAAGATTTAAAGGAACCACGAAAGAGAAAATTATCGATCATAAAGATGTTCTTTCTTTTCCTCCTCTTGCCATATCTGAAATCTTAGCCTTTATCGAAAGAAATACCCAAACAGAGGGAAAGATTGGAAAAATATATCGACAAGACATTTCAGAATATCCTTCCTTTGCTTTAAGAGAGGCTGTTATCAATGCAATTCTTCATGCAGATTATGCAATGAAGGGATGTCACATTCAAATTACTATTTTTGATGATCGTATTGAGTTTACGAATCCTGGAGGATTGCCCTTTGGTCAGACCATTCAAAAAGCTTTATCTGGATTTTCAAAGCTTCGCAATCGTGTTATTGGTCGCTTATTTCGTGAACTCCAACTGATCGAGCAATGGGGATCAGGATTACAAAGGATTCTTGCAGTATGTAAAAAAGAAGGTTTAAAAGCCCCGCTAATTGAAGAGCAAAATAATCATTTTCGTTTAACTTTATATGCTAAGCGCATTGAAGAGCGTCAGTTGTGTGAATGGGAAGAAATATTAATGCTTCATTTACAAGAGAATGCGTTTGTGACCACGAAAGAAGCCGCACACGTTTGGAGTGTTACAGATAGAACAGCTCGCACTAGGTTAAAAGCAATGGTTGAGCGAGGCATGCTCCAAAGGATTGCAACGTCTGAAAAGGATCCATTAGCAAAATTTATTATGAAGAAATAATACCCACGCATAGAGATTTAAAATGAATAGCTTAACGATTTTATCCTTGTTACGGCAAAGACAGTATGAGATTTGGCTAAGCGTGCTAAAGAAATCTTTATGAATTCGAAGTTAGCCGAAAAACAGCAATTACTGAATTTTGTTTTTTCGAACTTAAAAATTAGAAGGGAAAAAGCCGTCCGTAACACTGCGTGAGATGTTTTTGACCCTATGTTGTAGGATCACATCAATGAGTGAATCTCCGGATGCAGGATTCGAACCTACGACCAATGGATTAACAGTCCACTGCTCTACCGCTGAGCTAATCCGGAATAAGAAGCATGATGATAAAAAATCAGGAAATTTAATACAATGTTTTTTGTTTCAAAATGTAAGGAATTAGGAAGACTATGAAGTTGTTATTTTTGTTTCTTTTTGCATGTATGGGATTGGCTTTTGACATCTCCTCCGAAGAGGTAAAGAGAAGTTTTTCATTCCCACAACTTATTGAGACAGAAACGATTGAAGAGGTAATGAAGGAAGTACAACCCCATACGTTCGTTTTTATCGATATCGATGATACTCTTATCGATTTCGAGACTCACTTAGGATGCAAACGATGGAGAACTCGCATTAAAAATTCCCCTTTAAAGGAATATCATGATCTATTCACACTTTACATTGCCAAACACATACAAATGAGTGCTGTGGATCCTAAGATGCCAGAATGGGTACAAGAGCTTCAAGCTAAAGGACATTTTTTATTTCCCTTGACAGCACGAGAAAGGGATTGTTGGTACGATCTACAGGGGGTTTCAGGCGTTGATGAGCTTACTTATCAAGCCTTACTATCTGCAGGAATGGATTTTGCCAAAACTTCTTCACCTTTCTACGTTAGCTATATGAATCAAGAGCATTTTTATGGTGGGATTTATTTCAGTAAACACCCTCTAGAGGGTGAAAAGACGAAAGGAGAGACAGTTCAAGACATTTTATCTCCTCTCCTCGCTTTGCCTCACGACCATCGTCCCTCTATCGAAGTGTTCATTATCGATGATAAAAAAGAGCAATGCGAATCGGTTATCGCAGCACTGAACCAAGTGGGGATTCCTTGTAAAGGTTATTGGTATCGCGCTGCAGAAAAGAATCATCTCGAGTTTGACTTTGCTATTTCACTGATACAGCTTGACGCTCTTTTGTTTGATCAGGAGGTACTCTCTAATCAAGAAGCAAGCGAACAGCTCAAGCTTAGAGGACCAATCGAAGAAAAGGAACTGATCGAAGAGATCCTTCGTCGATTTTTTAAAGAGAGCGCATGCTCTTTAGGGGAATATAACCCACAATTCCTTCCTGATTCATCACTTTTACCCAATCTTTTTCCACTATTTGTAAAATAACGACCTTAGAACCCACCTTTAACGGTTGCTTCGTTAATTGAGGCTCCTGCTGGCTTGGAGCTCGGTAAAATCCTGTAGCAGAAATGAGCATTCCTTCTAAAGGGGTAAAGTAATAAAAGAATAATCCATTTGCAATCACGAGAGAGAAAAGAAGAACAGATCCCATAGCTATTCTATAAGTCCATTTTTGAGGAAACCAGATGGCAATTGAAATGGCCACAAAGGCCAATAAAAGAGTCCCAAAGAAGGGGAGAGGGTGTTGAGAAAGAGTCTGAAAAAAATGTTCCATCCTATTTTTTTGAGGAAAAGGATCTGTTAAACCTAGCTTATTTTGGACATTAACAAGCTGAGCGTGTAGGGCTTCATCTTCCTTTTTCTTTAAAGCACGGGAGTAGTAAAAAAGTGCCCACGGATATTCATTTAGCTGGAAATAGGTGTCTCCAAGAGCATGGTCTAGAGTAGGAGAGGGAGATATTTCTTTTTCTAGAGAATCGTATAAGAACAAAGCTTGATTGAAAGCGAGCCTTCTTTCTTCATAGGTAGTTGCTTTTATCCCTGCCTCGTAATTTGTATGAGCTTCTTTCCAAAGTTGTGTTTGAGAAGAGGAAAAGAGGGGATTTCCCCATAGAGGCATCATAAAAAAAATAATCGTTAATTTTACAACAACTGTCATCACAAAATGATCCATAATAAAATCCCACTCGCAATTGCCAAAATGAGGGTGGCGATCACGAGTCCCATAAAAGGAATCCCTTGTTTAGCAGGAAGGGGTAACTGACGATAGGTTTTGTAATAGCTTAAGAGAGCTAAAAAGAAAACAGAAATTCCCCACCCAATAAGAATTTTGCCCGCTAAATGGGCTAATTGTTCATGGAGAACATTTTGAAAAAAAAGAAGACGGACAATAGCAAGTCCAAGCCCAATGCTTGTGATGCCAGTGCGAATCCACGATAAAAATGTCCTTTCTATGGCTAATTTTGTTCGCTGTTGCGCCAATGAATTGCGCTCTATCTCTAATCCATTTGAAGGAGGAATGAGAGGATGGTTCATATATACTCCTTCCAGAAATAGCTCCAAGCTATCATCAATAAAATTTAAAGTGCAATGCTATGTTTCTCAACGAATAAAGAGTGTTTGAATCAATATTTGTTTTGTTTACACTTGTAAAGTGAATTAATTATAAAAATAGGAGATAAGCAATATGAAATGCGTCGGTTCATTGAGACTCACTATGGATTTTTCTCAACTGAAAATAGATCAAAAATCTCTTTCTAGGGGTGGTGAGGAGTATGTATTAGCCAGAGTAAATGATCTTATCAGGCCCACGTTAGAAAGCACGCTTCCTCCTGGCATGGAGATTTCATCTTCACCCACCAATTTCAAGACTAAAGAGACCTGCCCGATAGAAAGATCAGATCTGCAATCGTTAAGTACCCAGGATGCATTAAAAAAATTGTCAGAAGTGTGGGATAAGAAGGTTAAACATATACAATCTGTTTTCGAAGAATTCACTAAAAGCACAAATGAACAACAAGAAGCTGAGAAAATTTTGAAGGCTAAAATTCAACAAGCCAATGCTTTCATGGACCAGCTTATAGCAGAAGAAAAGCAGAATTCAAAAAATTTTGTTGAAGGAAAGAACTCTTCTCAAATTGGAAGAAAGAAGAAAAAGAAAGTAAAAAACTCGAATGCTTCAATAAAGGGTTTTATTTCATCAAAAAAAGAAGGTGCTCCAGTTACAAAATCTTCTTCGGTTGCAAATAAATCTTCTCTCGGGGAAATTGATCGAGCCATTTCCCTGCAGGAAGAGATTCTTGCAAAATTTACCTTAAATCTTTGGAAAGGACCTTCAAATGTATTCCAAGAGGCTCGTATTGAACGTTGGAAAATAAAAGAGTTGGGGAAAATCCGCTTCTTTCAGGATAAAGATCAAGAGGGTAACTTTATTTTCCGCTATAAAGATTTAGACGATGAAGCTATTTTAGAGCAGCGTGCACGCCATTTTCTTCCTGGTACAGAGCGATTATTACGTGATCCTTATCGCTCTATTTATACTTTTTCGACAAACCGTGGATATGGAGCCATTGGTCAATTAACGCATCATCATCAACTCCACGATGGCGTTCTCTATTTTGGAATCGATAAAACCCATAAAATATTCCATAAATATTTTGAAAATGCTAATTTTAAGCAATTAAGTCCCAATGTTTTTGAAGATAGAGCGCAAGTTTTTGACTCTGAAGATAAAATTGAAAGAGACCCTCAATGGCAAGTTCAATCTGATTTTAGAGTTGAGGTTTCCGATAAAGGAGTCGTGTCCTTCTTTTACTCGGATGATCATCAAATAACACTTTTCCCTTTAAATAAAGATCTTTTTAATAAAGCTCTTTCTAAGAAGGTGTTTTCCACTTCATAAGTTCTTATTTATTTGCAAAAAGGAGGCAAAGATGAAATCTAAAATATTACAGGATCAAAAAATTCTCATATTTATTGAAAATGTCTTTGAAGATTTAGAGCTCTTTTATCCCCGTTTTCGTTTAATAGAAGAGGGAGCAAAAGTCACCATAGCCGGCCCTAAAGCTCAAGAAACTTATCAAAGCAAGCACGGTTATCCTTGCCAAGCCGATATTGCTTTTCACGAAGCAAAAGAAAACGAATTTCATGCTCTCATTATTCCGGGTGGATATGCACCTGATAAGATGCGTCGGAATTCAGCAGCTCTTGAGCTAGTGCGACAATTTGATCGAAAAGGGAAAGTCATTGCCTTTATCTGTCATGCAGGTTGGGTTCCTATTTCAGCTAATGTCCTGAAAGGAGTGAGATGCACTTCTTATGTCAGTATAAAAGACGATATGATCAATGCGGGAGCCAATTGGGTAGATGAGCCTGTTGTTATCGATCGTCACTTTATTTCTAGTCGGACACCGGATGATTTGCCTTTTTTTTGCCCTGCGATTATTGAAGCTCTCCATAGGAAATTAAAGAGTTAGAACTTTAGAGGTACGTCCTTAAAAAATTATGGCAATACTGGCTTGCTGCGATGGCCATTTGACTTGTTTCGCTCCTCGACCATAGATATTG
>JADMIO011081519.1_pt1 | contig 14208 bp, 12 predicted proteins | sample 8958161 | NCBI WGS metagenome assembly JADMIO01 (sample SAMN16585339, study PRJNA669376) | soil metagenome | isolation source: Crop rotation soil | place: USA: Cullars Rotation, Alabama | collected 2011 | reverse complement strand
CTACATCTGGATCGACATGGAGCACAACCCCATGGACATGGAAGCGGTCGCCCGCTTCATCGCCTACTCCAACGACCGCTCCTACACCGCCAAGCGCGGCGATACGCAGCCGAAGATGGCCATCGTCGCGCGCTTTGCGCCGTACCCGTCGGACAATGCCGCGTGGATCGCGAAGCAGGGGCTCGACATGGGGCTGATGGGCATCGTCTACAACACCGTGAACACGAAAGAGGAGGCGATCGCGGCCGTGCGGCAGATGCGATACGCCCCCCAGCGGAACGACCCGGGAACGCAGAAGGGGCCGGCCGGGATGCGTGGCTGGGCGCCTGGCGGGGCCGTCTGGAACTGGGGGATCACGACGCCCGAGTATCAGCGGCGGGCCGACGTGTGGCCGCTCAACCCCAACGGCGATCTGCTCAGCATCTTCCTGATCGAAACCCCTGAGGGCGTTCAGAACATCGACGCGATTGCGTCGGTGCCCGGCGTCGGCGTCATCAACGCCGCCGCAGCCGGCGACCTGTCGAACGCCATGGGCATCGCGGGACAAGCGAATACGTCGCCGGAAGTCGAAGCGCACCGTCAAACGATTCTGAAAGCCTGCATCGCTCACAACGTGGTCTGCGGCATCCTGGCGAACGGCAAGGCCGACATCGATCGCCGGCTCAAAGAGGGATGGAAGATGCTCACGACACCGTCCGGTACGGCGGAGCGGTAGGCGATCCTGAGGCCTCATGAACGGGTGCCGTCGCGCTCTCCGCTGCGTCAGACGGCATCCCAGTCCGCTCGAGGGCGACCCATCAGCCACAGAATGAAGTCGGTCGATGGCGGCACACCGCCGTGCCGCCGGAGGAGCTTTGCGCACTGCGCGCGGTGGCCGTGCGAGTGCAGACACACCTGCATGAGCGCATGTGAAACCGGACACCTGCCGCCCGGGATGAGAGGGTCTTCGATGATGCGGCCAAGATCCCCCTCCGTTGCGCGCTCGAGCCATGCGGACTCCTGCTGGTGGGTGCCGGCGTAGCGCTGCACGAGCGCGTCGAATGAAGAAGAGCGGCGCGCCTCGTCGTCAAACACGAAGGGCAACCCGACAACCGCGAGCAGCCAGAAGCGGTTCGAGACGAGGATGTGCTCGAGCAACTCGCCGACGTCAGGATCGGCTGCCGCGGCGCCGTACTGACGAATGGCTTTCAGCAGGGCGGCATCGGCATGCCCCTTGTGAGCGACGAGATCGCGCAGCATCTCGAGCATGCGCGATCGTACCAGAGGACCCGATGCGGCTCGATGAGCACGAGCAGCTGCGTCCCGATAGACCGAAGCCGTCGCGCCTCAGCCGTTCCTCGTCGCCGCCCTTCGACGCACGTCACGCTTTCGTGATCTGACGTCGTCATTTGGTAATCGCGTCATGACGCGCGTCGACTGACGATTCAAACCCGCCCCGTGTTTTCCGTGTGTAACAGGTGGCTTCGTGCGGTCTTTCACTTGCACTGTGGAAGCGGCATCGAGAGCCTCCCTTCAAGATCGCGCTGCTGAAGAAACCGCAGCGTCGCCGGATCATCGCGAATTCCCTACAGGCAAGCGGTGGTGTGGACGCAGGCTCTCGTGTGCCCGCCGGGAGAAGACGACCGGGAGAGAACCGCAGGGCACGCGTCAGGATGGCGGCCACGTCTCGGTCGAGTGGCCTCGTTGAAACACAACCGGAGAAGTGATGACTCGAGCTCGGATCGTGCTGGCTGGTATTCTTGCGTTCGTCTGTTCCGCGTCGATGTCGGCGGCGTTTGGACCGTGGGCCCCGCCACAGCCCCCGAGCGGCCCCGGAGGCAGCGACTATCCGTGGGCGCAGGTGACGACGACGCGATACGTCAACGCGAACAACAACGACCTGACGTACTGGATCATCGCGCCGCGGCAGTGGCAGGGTACCGGCACCGCACCGACGCAGCTGCCGCTGGTCGTCTTCCTTCACGGGTGGGGCGCCGCCGATCCCGGCTCCTATCAGACCTGGCTCAATCACATCGCCCGCAAGGGACGCATCGTCGTCTTCCCCGCGTACCAGAGCCTGGCGACGCCGTGGCTGTTCTTCACCCCCAATGCGATCGCGGCGACGCAGGCAGGGCTCGCGCAGATCGCGGCTGGTTCGGCGGGCGCCAACGGGCTCCGGATCGACCCGACGGCCGGGATGCATCTCATCGGCCATTCCTTCGGCGGTTCGACGGCGATCAACATGGCCGCGCGGTACGCGAACAACAGGTTGCCGGAGCCGAAGGCGATCGTGCTCAGCCAGCCGTACAACATGGCGATCGACGCCGATCTGTCGGCCATCCCGCCGACGACGCTGCTCGACTGCATCGTGAGCGCCGCCGACACGATTGCGGGCCGGTCGGGCTGTGACAGGGTCTGGGACGGCACGGCGCACATTCCTGCCGCCAACCGCAACTACATCTGGATGAACTCCGACCAGCACGGCATGCTGCCGCTCATCGCCGACCATTTCGTTCCCGTGGTCACGACCGCGCTGGATTTCTACGGCCCGTGGAAGCTTGCCGACGCGCTGGTCGACTGCGCGGTGTACGGACACGACTGCGCCTTTGCGCTCGGCGGCAGCGGGCTGCAGACCGGCATGGGCAACTGGAGCGACGGCGTCGCGGTGCGTCCCCTGTCGATCACCACGAGCAAGCCGACCTGCCCCGCCGGTTCGACCGCGGCCGGCTGCTGACGCGAAGGGGCGCGCCGACACCGTTGTAGGGCGCGCCGGCAACGCGCCGCCCGGAAATCCGCCGGTTCGATCGCAAACGAACCGTGCACCGCTCCCGACGTCCGATGACAGAATGCTCCCCGGAAGGAGCGCCCCGCTGCCCGCGAAGACGATTGGTTCGCCACGGCTGATGCTGCTGCGTCGGGCAGCCGGCCCGCTGCTCGTTTTCGCGGCCTACTACCTGGGCGCCGAAATCGGCTTCGCCCTGAAGTGGCCGGACGCGCCGCAGTCGGTCCTGTGGCTGCCGAACGCCATCCTGTTCGCGGCGCTGCTGCTCCTTCCCGGTCGCGCCTGGCCAGCCTACCTCGCCGGCGGGTTCCCCGCGCAGATGCTCGTCGCCTGGCAGACGGGCGCGCCGAAGCTGGCGATGGCGCTGCTCTTCGTCACCAACTGCGGCGACGCCGTCGTCGGCACACTCCTCGTGCGCGCCGTCCTGGGCCACTCCGAGCCGTTCCGGTTCGACCGGCTGCGAAGCACGGTCGTGTTCGTGCTGCTCGGCGCGGCGCTCACGCCGGTCGTCGTGTCGTTCGCGGACGCGGGCATCTCCACCGCCACCGGCTGGGCGCCGAGCTACTGGACGGCGTTCTTCGCGCGCGCGCGATCCAACGTGCTGACCGATCTCATCGTCGTTCCAGCGCTCGTCGGACTGCTCACCCTCGAGTGGCGAGCCGTGAGCGCGGCCCGCGTGCGCGAGGCGGGCCTGTTGATGCTGCTCGTTGTGCTCACCTCCGATGTCGCATTCGCCCGGTCGCCGGTATCAGACGGATTCCCGACCGTCCTGTACGCGCCGCTGCCGCTGCTCTTCTGGGCGGCGGTGCGTTTCGGGCCTGGAGGAACCGGATGGACCGTCCTGCTCGTCGCGATCGTGGCGAGCTGGAACGCGCTGCACGGCCTCGGACCGTTTGCGTCGCGCTCCCCTGCGGAAAACGTGGTGTCGCTGCAGCTCTTCCTGCTGTCGATTTCGGTCCCGCTCCTGTTCCTGTCGGCGGTCATCCAGGAGCGCAACCGCACGACGCGGTCGCTGCAGGAGAACGAGACGGCGCTGCGCGACAGCTACGCGCGCGTGCGCGATCTCGCCGGCAAGCTCATCGCAGGTCAGGAGCTCGAGCGCGCCAGGATCGGCCGCGACATGCACGACGACGTCAACCAGCAGCTCGCCGCGCTGTCGATCTCCATCAGCGCCGTTCGCAACGGCCTGGCCGCTGGAAACGAGGAGCTCCGCGAGGCGCTGAACACCCTGCAGGAGCGCACCGTCGCCCTCACCGATCGGGTGCGCTCCATCTCGCACGATCTGCACGCCGGCATGCTCGAGCACGTCGGCCTGGTGCCGGCCTTGCGGACCCACTGCGTGGAGTTCGGCCGGCAGCGGCAGCTGTCGGTCGCCTTTTCAGCCGACGAGAACGTCGATCCCGTGCCGCGAGATGTCGCCATCAGCCTGTACCGAATCGCACAGGAAGCGCTGCGCAACGTCGCGCACCACGCGGGCGCATCGGCGGCGACGGTGTCGATCGTCCGGTCGCCTGACGGCCTGGAGATGACCATCGGCGACAACGGCCGCGGGTTCGAGCCGTCCGCGGCGCGGTCGCGCGGCGGCGTGGGCCTCATGAGCATGGAGGAGCGGGCGCGGCTCGCGGACGGCTCGCTGACAATCGTTTCATCGCCGGGCCACGGCACGACGCTGCGAGTCCGGATTCCGACCGCACGCTTCAGCGGTTCGACGACGCCGCTCAGTTTGGCGTGAGCTCGTGATCGAGCAGCCGCGCATGCGCCCAACCGTGCTCCTCGCCGACGACCACCCGCTCATCGCGGAAGTGCTGCAGCTGCTGCTGAAGGATCACTGCGACATCGTGGGCACCGTCAGGGACGGGCCGAGCGTGGTCGCCGCGGCGGCCAGGCTCCGCCCCGACGTGATCGTCGTCGACATCTCGATGCCGGGCTTCGACGGGTTCGAAGCGCTGAGGCGGCTGCGCGATCAGGGCGTCCGGTCGAAGGTCATCGTGCTCACGATGTACGGCGACGCCGGCATAGCGCAGGCAGCCCTGGCGCTCGGTGCAGACGGGTACATCCTGAAGCACGGGGCAGGCGAGGAGCTGCTGCCCGCCATCGAGCACGTCTTACGAGGGCTCATCTACATCACGCCGGCGATTGCGGCCCGCCGATCCGAACCCGCGTGAGCGGCCTGCGATTAGAGCTTCTGTCCGCAGCCTCGACAGAAGCGCGAGTCTGGAGGGTTCACCGTCGCGCAGTTCGGGCACGCGGCGGGTTGCGCTGACGAAACCCGCTCGTCACCGTCACCACCCGTGGCGTTCTTGAAGTTCTTGATGGCGCTGCCGATGCCATGGCCCAGCTGCGGCAGCCGATTAGCACCGAAGATGATGACCACGATGACAAGGATGATCACCAGTTCAGGTAAGCCGACTCGACCCATGGCGAATACTCCTCTCGGTCCGCCTCGGACGTTACCACAGTTCGGAGCCGTACCGGAGGAGGCTGCTAAAGAGTCCATATGGGCCGAGCCGGAGCGGTCGCTCGACCGGCCGTAGCGCAGGCCTTTGCGTCTGCCGTGTCTTTGAGGCGGTCGTGGCCCGGTACGTACCCCTACTGCGATTTCGACTTGCGCGTAGCGCCACCGCAGAGGTCGCAGAGGGCGCTGAGCAAAACCCCTAAGAGCCTCTGCGTCCTCCGCGTCCTCGGCGGTGAATCAGTCCCGAACCGCCGCTACACCGATCTCGACACCGGTCTAGCGAACCAGCGGGATCTGGGAAGACAGCTCGAGCTGCGCCAACAGGCTCACGCGCCGATCGATCTGGATGGCGCGGGCGGCGGTCGTCGGCGAGACGACCTTCTGGAACTCCGGCAGGTACTTCCGCCGCAGGGCGGCCATGCTCTCGTCGCTCGACAGGAGCGCGTTGACGTACGCCAGCGCCTGGCCGTCATCGAGCCTGCCGTAGTTGGCCGCGTAATTCTCGGTGCCTTTCACCTGCGCGTCCACGATCGCGCCCTGCTCGGCCTGATACTTCTCGAACAACGGCCAGAACTTCGCCGCCTCCGAGGCCGACAGCGTGATGTTCTTCGCGAGCAGGTCGGCGCGCTTCATCAGCAGGTCGTTCCGGTAGTCCTGCATGTTCTTGTCGGTGGTGTCGGTCGCGGCAGCAGTCCGTTGAGCCTGGCCGATCGCGGGCGACGCGGTGTGCGTCAGGACCGGCACCGAGATCGCACCGAGCGCCAGCAGGCACGTCAAGAAACGCGGCATGTTCATCTCCTCGTGAAGGGTGTGATCCGTGCTGCGACGGCAGACGGCCGAAGGAGATCCGGGCACGAATCGTGCCGCGCTCGACAACGGGCAGGGTGACGGGTACCGCCAGATTCACCAGGGATACACGGTTTGCGGCGCTGGAGCCTCCGGTATTTCGCGTCGGCCTTCGACCAGCCGGAGGTACGTCTTTCTGCGACCGCCGGTGCCGGACGAGGGACCGGCACCCCTGCAGCGGCCTGCAGACCGGCAGGCACGATCCATCGCTCGGGCCCGGCGGTTAACTGGTCACACGACCTGTGATTGGCGGCTCCTCGACGGGGCCTTCGAGCAACGCCTTGTAGGTAAACCCAGCGGCCGCCGCGCCAATCACCGGCGCGACCCAGAACATCCACAGCTGCTGCAGTGCCCAGCCGCCGACGAACAGCGCGGTCCCGGTGCTGCGCGCGGGGTTCACCGACGTATTCGTCACCGGTATGCTGATCAGATGGATCAACGTGAGCGCAAGGCCGATCGCAAGCCCGGCGAACCCGACCGGCGCGCGCTTGTGAGTGGCGCCGAGAATCACGATCAGAAACATGAACGTCATTACCACTTCGCTCGTCACGCCAGCCGACAGCGAATATCCTCCTGGCGAATGCTCCGCATAGCCGTTCGAGGCGAATCCGCCGGCGAGCGTGAAGCCGGGAGCGCCGCTGGCGATCACATAAAGCACTGCGGCGCCCGCCACGGCGCCGATCACCTGAGCCACCACGTACGGCAGTAGCAGAGACGTGGGGAACCTCCCGCCGGTCCACAGGCCCACCGAGACGGCCGGGTTGAAGTGGCCGCCCGACACCGGCCCCAGCGCATACGCCCCGGTCAGGACCGTGAGACCGAACGCCAGCGAGACGCCCAGCAATCCAATGCCAACATTCGGGAACGCGGCGGCCAGGACGGCGCTGCCACAACCGCCAAGAACCAGCCAGAAGGTGCCGAGAACCTCCGCCGAGAGCTTCGCTAGCATGGGGTCGTTCCTTTCCGGATCGAACGAGGGGATGCCGCGGTCGATTGCCAGGGAAACCAGACCGTTCGCGCGAGCGTCCTGGATAACCGGTACGGTGCGCGGTCACTCACGCGGAGATGCAGCGAATGGGACACGTCAGAACTCATCTGCTGGCACGATGACCGCTACTCTGCCCTGAGTGCGCAGACGACATCCACCCGCGCGGCTCGCGCCGCCGGCGTCACCGACGCGACGATCGCGGCGACGACGAGCACGAGCGCGGCGCCCGCGATGGGCGCGAGTCCCGGCATCTGCACGTCGGGCACGAAGCTGCCGACGATCCGCGAGAGCATCACTCCGCCGATTGCGCCAGCGACGATGCCGCCGATGCCGATGGCGGCGCCCTCCCGCAGGACGCGCACGAGCAGGTGGGCCGGCGTCGAGCCGATCGCCAGCCGCACGCCGAACTCGCGCGTCCGCGCGCTGACCGAGAACGCCAGCACGCCCGCCACCCCGACGATCGCGATGAGCAGCGCCACGCCAGCGAATCCGCCGAACACCAGCGCGTTCACCCGCGTCGGCGCCAGCACCTCGGCGCGGATGTCGTCGAGGGTCGCGGCGCGCTCCACCGGCTGGTCGCTCGCGAGCTCGCGGATCACTTTCGTCACCGGCGGCACCAGCGAATACGGGTCCATCTTCGCGTGGATGAAGAGCCGCCCGCCGCTCATTTCCTGCTCGATCGGGTGATACACCGTCATGGTCGGCTCGGGCACCAGGTGCTCGTCGTCCACGTCGGCAACGACGCCGACGATGCGGCGGGGGCCGGTGCTGACGCCGATGAACTTGGTGACCGGATCCGTCCACATCATCCGGCGGTTGACGGCGTCCATGCTGGGCAGCATCCGCCGCGCGAGGCTCTCGCTGACGATGACGACCTTCTCGCCATTCGCGCGATCGCCGTCGTTGAAGTCGCGGCCGGCGATGAGCTTCACCCCGAGCGCGTTGAAGAAGCCGGGCGACACCGTGCGGAACTGCGCGCGCGGATCTTCTTCTCCGTTGGCTTTGCGGTAACCCTCCACGGTGAACTGCGCGGCGAAGAAGCCCGGATCGCGCCAGGGCACGACCGTCCCGAGCGCCACCCGCTCGACGCCTGGCAGACCCGAGATCCGGCGAATCGCTTCCTGATAGAAGCGCGCGACGTCCGCGGGCTTCCGCGTGTAGGACACGACCGGCACGTTCACGGCCAGCAGGTTGCCGCGGAAACCGGTCTGCTGGCGCTGCAGCGCGAAGAGCGTCGTGATCAGCATCCCGGCGCCCGCGACCAGCACGAACGAGGCGGCGATCTGCACCACGGCGAACACGCGCAGCCGGCGGGTCGTGCCCGATGTCAGCCGGACGCCGCGGCCCGACAGGCCCATCCCGTTGGCGGCATCCGCCGACGGCAGCCGAGGCACGAAGGCCAGCAGTACCGCGGCGGCGATCGCCAGGCCGCCGCCGACCCAGAGCAGGCTCGAATCCACCGTGACGTCGTGGGCGCGCACGGAGAAGCGCGCCGCGTACAGCGACAACACGGCGACCATCGGCCGCGCGATCGCCACGGCCAGCACCGCCCCGGTCGCGCAGAGCAGGACGCTCTCGGCGAGCAGCGTCCGCCGCAGCGCGCCGGTGCCGGCGCCGAGCGCCGCGCGAATCGCGAGCTCGCCTTCACGCCGCACCGACCGCGCGAGGATCAGGTTCGCGACGTTCGAGCACGCGACGATGAATACGAGCGCCGACGCCGCGAGCAGCACCAGCAGGATCGTCCGCGCCGGCGAGATGATCTCGTCGCGCAGCTCCTTGGCGTCGATGCGGAAATCGGCCTGCCTCTCGTAGGCCTCGGGATGCGCCTTCACCATTGCCGCGTGCGCGACCCGCAGTTCCGCGCGCGCCGCGTCGAGCGTCGCGCCCGGCGCCAATCGTCCGAAGACCTCCGTCATCCGATGCACGCGCCCCTCGATCATCGTCGCGTCGAGATGATGCGGGCTCGTCACGACGTTGGCGATGATCTCCGTCTCCTGCGGATACGGCACCGACGGCTCGAGCACGCCAACGATCGTCGCCGGCCGATCGCTCAGCCGGACCTGCTTGCCGATGACGTTGGGATCTCTCTTGAACGCGCTCGCCCAGAAGCGGTACGTCAAAACCGCCGCGCCGTCCGCCTTCGGCCCGTCGTCGGACGGTCCGAGCAGCCGCCCCATCACCGGCCTGAGCCCCATCACATCGAAGTAGGAGCCGCCGACAACGCCCGCGCGAACGGTGCGCGGGTCGCCGAGGCCGACCATCGTGAACTCGATCGTCGAGAAATCGCCGAACGCGCTGAACGACTTCACCGACTCCCGTAGATCCTTCAGCTCCGGGACCGAGAAGTCGGCGTTCGCCACTCTGATGCCCGGCGCGCTCTGCCGGATGTAGATGAGCCGCTCCGCGTCGCGGTTGACGAGCGGCCGCAGCAGCACGCCGCGGACGACGCTGAAGATCGCGGCGTTGGCGCCAATCCCGAGCGCGAGCGTGACGACGACCGTGATGGCCAGGCCCTTGGCTCGGGCGAGCGAGCGCAGGGCAAAACGAAGGTCGGTGATCCAGCTCATAGTGCTTTTGTCGGGGCCCGTGATGGGCCCTTCACTCGCTATCAGGCGGTCGTCGAAAGACCCGCCGCGATCTCGACACAACCCCGGCGGCTCCGTTCCATTTTTTGCTGGCCCGAATCTTACCTAAAAACAGCTCAAGCGGCGCACGACCCGCGCGATGTCGCGTCCGTACTGCGGCGATGCCGGCCTGGGCGATCTCGGCGCCGGCCTTCACCCGAGAGACGAGCGATACGGGCCCCATCGACTACATTCTCGCCGACAAGCCGTTGGCGGATGGGGCGTCGCGCCCCGCGTCTGGACGACGAAGAAAAGCATCACAATGCGGTGCTCGTTGATCTGAACTGGTGAGAGCCGTCGTTGCGAAGCGCGTGAGGCGCCGAACCACACACCTCGGTAAGCGTTTCTGGATAGTTTCCTTACGCCTTCCATGCTAATTTGCGCGGTCGCGTAGCGCCGTAACCGGAGATGCTGCGGAGCTTTCGTCGTACGTGTGATTCATATAGGAGGCTGAATGGATCAACGTTGGATGAGACTGTTGGCGACGGCTCTTTGCGTCCTGTTGTTCTCGCGCGCGACGTCCGCGCAGGCCGTCGCGTCGACGGTCCTGCAAGTCGACGTCGAGAACTTCGTTCGGTACGTCGAGGACATCCCGGATCCATCCAGGTTCGCCACGAGTCCGGCAGTCACTCCCGCAGCCGTCCCCAGGAACTTTGGAGAGTTTATTGCCATCGCCGACATCGTGGCTGTGAACGGCCAGGCCGCGAAGGGCACATATCTCAGTCGGGGTCGGACGACAACCCTCAGCCCTGCTCCCGGCGCCGGCGTGGCGATCGCGGATGCGACGCGAACTGGTGCCGTTGATACACGATTTGAAATCTTCGATGTGGACGGCACGCCGATCGGCACGATCCTGACGGTGGAATTCGGCGGCGGTCCACCGCCTCCAGGAGCGCCGCTCGCGATTACGCAGGGTAATAACGTGATCGTGGGGGGAAGCGGCGCGTATCTTGGCGCGCGCGGCACCTTCGGTCAGGCCGTCACGCCGCAGAGTGTTGCCACTCGCCAGGCGTCGATGGTCGAGGACCCGGCGAATCGCCGAAGGAATGGCGGAGGCAAGACCCGGTTCGTGCTCCAGGTGATCCCGACTGTTCGCCCCGAAGTCGTCATCACTTCCGGCGCGCCGTCCGCATGGCATGCCGACCTGTCGCCGGTGACCGCTGCGAAACCGGCAGCGGCCGGCGAAGTGCTGATCCTGATGGCCACCGGTCTCGGCCCCGTTCGGCCGGGCGTGGATCCGGGGCAGCCGTTTCCGTCATCTCCACTCCAAGTGGTCAACTCGCCGGTCGACGTCGTGGTGAATGGGACCCCCGCTACGGTTATCAACGTGACCGGATGGCCTGGACTGACGGAGACGTACCGTGTCGAATTTCGGGTGCCCGCGGGGACCGTGCCCTCCGGCATGGGTTTTCCAGGCGTGCCGACAGCACCGGTCGCGAGCATTTACCTGCGTGCGGCGTGGATCACTGGGGCTGCAGTCAGTATTCCAGTACGGTAGTCAGCGCAATTAAAATCGCTCGGCCGCGCAGACGTGCGGCCACGGGCGGCCGAGAATTGGAACACCTTCATAACGGGGTTCAAAATAACGGGGTTCAAATCCCGCCACGACGAGGAATCTCTATCGGACGGAGCGCTCGAGGCGTGATGTGGTCGTCGGAACCGTGATGAGCGGGATCGCTACTTCACGATCGCTCTGCCGGTCGGCGCAAGCACCTTCGTCAGCCGGTAAAGAAATTCCTGTCCTTCGTACAGCGCTGCGACGCGCAATTTCTCGTTTAACCCGTGGGCGTTTGATTCGGCGGGACTGGTGAACATACCGGACATCCCGTACGTGCGAATGCCGCGGTTGTTGAGGAAGCGGCCGTCGGTCCCGCCCGAGGACATAATCGGAATGACCGGCACTCCCGGCCACATGTGGGCGGAGACACTCTCGACCGCGTTCATGAGGTCATCCTTCAGCGGCGCGCCTTGCGACACGGTGATACGGCCGACCGGTGCGATCTTGACATCGGGATTGCCGATCGCGCGCTCCAGCGCCTGCTCCACGTCCTGAGGATTCTCGTCTGGCAGGATCCGGCAGTTGACGTTGGCGGTGACGCGCTGCGGCAGCGCGTTCTTGGCGTGACCGCCGTCGATCATCGTCGCCACGCAGGTCGTGCGCAGCTGCGCGTTGAGGTCCGGGATGGCGCTCAGGCGCGCGAGCGCCGCGGCGTCCGGCGGCTTGGCCAGAATGGCCCGCATGTCGTTGGCGAGCTCGCCGCTGCCGGCTCGCGCCGTTCGCTCGAAGAACGCGCGCGTCACCTCGTTCAAGTGTGCCGGAAACTGGTACGCGCCGACCTTCGTGAGCGCCTCGCTCATCGCGTAGATCGCGTTGTCCGGCTTCAGCACGGAGCTGTGGCCGCCCGGATTCGTCAGCTGCAAGCGGTAATCCAGATAGATCTTCTCGCTCACCTGGACACTGAGCCGCTCGTACTTGCCGCTGTCCCCGAGGCGCCCGCCACCGCCTCGTTGAGCGCCAGATCCGCGTCGACAAGGTCTTTATGCGCGCGCAGCAGAAATTCGACTCCGTTCACCTCGGAATTGCCGCCCAGCTCTTCGTCCGCGGTCAGGGCAAGAATGACATCGCGATTGGGGCCGGTAGCGACGAACCAATTGTGCACTCAAAGCGAGGTTCAGGAGAATTTCGCGGCGAGCGGCTGGCGCCGCCTCGCCCGAATGGACGGCGACGAGCGTGCCGACTTCGTTCGGCAGGAGCGAGACGGCGCTGCTGTACTGCTCGACGCTGATGAACTTGGGATCGGCCTTGAGATCGTAGAGCCTCTACGGGCCGACGATGCCGATGTAGCTCACGTTGATGGGCTTCGTCCCGACGCCCGTGCCCGCGTTGAGCACCTGGGTCACTTTCGCGATCCGATAAGCTTCCGAAGCCATGACCGATCGCGTACGCGCGGAATGGACGGCGCTCGGCCGCGGCACGCTGAACTTGCACGAGCGGGGTAAACAGTTCGTAAATTGCTCCGCCCGCGATTCGGAGTGCCGCGGCTACATGAGCCTCATCGTCAATCGCCCTGCTCATCGGGCGTGCCTGAGAAACGCAGCGTAGGGCCCGAGGTCGGTCGGCGTCAGCAACCGGGACTCGCGCTGAAACTGGCGCGCGACGCCCATGACCAGATGTGCTGGCCCAATCCTCTCGGTTCCCGCCTGCGCCGCATGAAGCGCCGCGGTGCGCGCCGCAGCCACGATGCCGGCCCCCGTCAGATCGAGCTTCGCCAGGAGCGCCAGATCGACGCCGTCCTCCAACGGGACCGATTCGGGCAACGCGAGTCGCCACAATCGCCTCCGTTCCGCTTCGGCGGGGCGCGGGAAGTGGACCAGGGCATGAAACCTCCTGGTGAAGGCATGGTCGATTTCGTCCTTGAGATTGCTGGCGAGGATCACCAGACCGTCGTGTTCCTCGAGGCGCTGCAGCAGGTAGCTGATCTCGAGGTTGGCATAGCGGTCGGTCCCATGACGTACTTCGCCCCGCTTGCCGAACAGCGCCTCGGCTTCGTCGAAGAAGAGCACGGCGTTGCCGTCTTCGGACTCGCGAAACGCGGCCTCGAGATTCTTTTCCGTTTCGCCCACCCATTTGGACACAATCTGCGCGAGATCGATCTTCACGAGCGGCAGGCCCAACTGAGACGCGATGACTTCGGCGGCCAGCGTCTTGCCGGTGCCGGGCTCGCCGGTGAACAACGCCTTCAGGCCGCCTGAGGCGACGGGCCCGAGCCCCCACGCATCGGCGACGCGCGGCCACACCCGGAACGCATGCGCCACGTCCAGCACCTGGCGATGCAGATCAGGCGCGAGCACGAGGTCGTCGATGCCTCGCCGCGGCGTAGTCACCCGCGCGAACCGGTGGCTGCGCTTCTGCACCAGCTGCGCGCACGCGGGCTCGACGAAATCGGCGACGGGAGGTACGTGGCCGTTTTGCGCCACGCGTGCCGCCGTGCGTGCCGTGTTCGCGACCGCCGCGAGCTGCTCGGTGTCCAGACGGTACCGCGCGGCGAGATCGGCAACGAGCGACGGAGCGAGCTCGGGGAGGACCGCCGACCAGTTGCGCAGCCGGGCGGCGTAGGTCGGCGCCGACAACGTCATTTCCGCATACGACCGCGCGGCGAGCATTGCACTCGGGCGGAAGGGGTGCACGCCGGAGAGGCAGATTCGCGCTCGCGATCGCGCCAACGCGTCGGCGAACTCTGCGCTGAAGACGGTGGGGTCGAGCGCGTCGGTGTCGATCCAACACAGATTGTCGAGGACCATCGCGCTGTCCAGCGCGTCGGTCAGCACGCGCATCTGCTCGAGGGCAGGCTGACGGGGATCGATCGTCCCCAACCGACGCACTTGTCGTTGCTGGCACCTCGCCAGTGCGTGCACGACTTGCGCGTGCTCGGATTGCCGCGGTCCCCAGACGCCGACCACTTCGACGTCGTTGTCGCGCATCGCGCCGCCGAGGCGTCGCACGCATTCGGGGTCGGAGCCTTCGGGAAGCATG
>JADMIO010830265.1_pt1 | contig 14208 bp, 16 predicted proteins | sample 8958161 | NCBI WGS metagenome assembly JADMIO01 (sample SAMN16585339, study PRJNA669376) | soil metagenome | isolation source: Crop rotation soil | place: USA: Cullars Rotation, Alabama | collected 2011 | reverse complement strand
GTTTGTTCATGTTGGCGCCGCCGACCGCCAGACGCATGTCATGGTCGCCACGTCCGCGATCCGACGAGCGGGTAGCACCTCCGTGGTCTGATTAACCAGAGCACGTTGCGCGGGTGATCCTCTCCAGCAGCCCACTGGGAAGTCGAGAAGGTGGTGCATCATCCGGCCGAGGTTGTATACCGTGGTGCGCTGGTCGATGACCGCGCCGCGGACGAATTCCTCCGGCGCCATGTAGCGCCGCGAGCCGGGTAGCCGGTCGGCGTCGAGGACGAAGGGGCCGGGTCGGTACTCGTCCAGATCGATCAGCCGCATCTGACGAGCAGTGAAGTCGTACAGTAAGCATCCGTCGTAGAGATCCACCGCGACGAACCCGGCCGCCGTGACGGCCACGTGGGCGTCCAGGATCGAGTCGATGGCCGCCTCCACCTCGACCAGCGGTAGCTGCTGAAACCGGGCCAGCGCTGTGCGGTCGCAACCGTGCACGGTGGCCCTGTTGAGCACGTTGCCGTCATACCAGGGGTACACCAGCACCGGCCCGTCCGGGGTGTCCCGGATTTGTTCAGGGCGGACGATCGCCGGGTGCGCCACTGCGGCATGCAGTTGGCTGGCCCGCATGAGTGAAAGCTGGGCCTGCTCGGTCGTGGCCTTCTTCACGAACCAACGCTGCCCCGCTGCCTCGACGCCGTAGGACAGGCAGCCGGAGTCCTGAGCGTCGAAGACCGCAAAAGCGGACGACAGTGGCAGTTCGAGCACACTACTCAAACTACGTCCTCGGGCGCTTCGCCCCGGGATCTCTGGCCCGTAGGCCGACCACTTGTCATGCCTTTTGAGTTGCTGAAGGTGGCCCAGCTACTCCCGTAAGAGGTCCCTGGTTCCGCTCCCAGTGCGCGGCGGGCGTCAGCTGGAGCCAGGAGGGGATACGGCCTGGCGAGCCGCTGGCGGTCGACAGGTGATCGGCCCGGTCGTGGACACGACGTTCGCATGGACATGTCGGCACCCGGCGGCGCCCCAGGATGACGACGCGTCGGGACTGTTCAGCTGTCGCCGAACTGCAGGAGGGGCACGTCGTACAGCGCGGGGTCGGGGACGCGGCGCATCGCCGGCGCGGCAACTTCGATGATGAGCATCTCGGTGAGGAATTGGACGGTGGCGGCGAGCAGGTGGCTGGTGTGGCCGGTGGCACTGTGTTCCTTCAGGCCTACGCTGACGTGGATGTGCGGGAGGATCCGGTCCTCGACCTCGTTGTAGGCGATGGTCCCGCCGCCGAGCGCTTCGACGTTGGACAGGTGCACCCGGTCCCACACCGGTGCCTGCGGGTTGTCGAGGCGTTGGCAGGTGCCAACGATCTCGACCGTACTCAACCCGGCGATGAAGACCGGGATGTAGCCGTGACGGATCCCGTTGGTGCGGCAGGCGTCGGCCAGGGCGGTGAAGAAGTCCTCGCCGTGCTCGAACGTGACGCCGACCATGCGACCGGGCGTGAGATCGTGACTACGCATGCGGCGACTCCGACGGTCGACTGGCGGCGGGCCAGGGCCATCGGGCCAGATCTCCGGTCCCGCCGGCAGCGGCGAATCCGGCGGCGATGGCGTCGGGGTCGGCGCCGGCGGTGAGCAGGGTGTGCAGCAGAAGGCGTGCCTTGTACGGGTCGAGGAAGCCAGCGCCGATCAGCCCTCGGTGTTGCAGGTCGCTCTCCGAGCCGGGGAAGGCGTAGGTGGACGCCAGGACCGGCCCTGCACCGGTGCGGGAGGTGAGCACCACCGGGATCCGTGCCACGAGCGCGGTGAGCTGGTCGACGAGGCGCTGGGGTACGTGGCCGACGCCGAAGCCCGCCACGACGAGGCCGTCCAGGCTGTCGGCGCCGGCGAGCAGGGCACCGTCGTCGCCGAGGGTCACGGTGTACAGCCCGACCCGCGGCACCCGGGTCACCATCTCCAGCGGCACGGTCAGGCGATGGGGCGGGCGGGTGAGCAGCCGCGCCTGACCCTCGACGACGTGACCGAGCGGGCCGGTGTTCGGCGAGCGGAACGTGCCGCCGCTGGTGGAGTGCGTCTTGCGGACGTACCGGCCGGCGTGGATCTCGTCGGCGAAGACGACCAGGGCGCCGAGACCGCGGGCGGCCGGGCTGGCGGCGGTGCGGATCGCGGCCAGGACGTTCGCGGGTCCGTCAGCGCCGGCCAGGGTGGGGTTGCGCATCGCGCCGGTGACCACGACGGGCGCATCACCGGCGTGCAGCAGGTCGAGCAGATAGGCGGTTTCCTCGATGGTGTCGGTGCCCTGGGTGACCACGACGCCGTCCACACCGCCGGTCGCGGTGCGGTCAGCAATCAGCGCGGCGAGCGCGGTGAGGTCGTCGAAGCCGAGTGAGGCGCCGGGTAGCTGGCGGAAGGTCTGGACCTGTACGTCGATGCCGGTGTCGGCCAGCCCGGGCACGGCGGCGATGAGTTCCTCGGCAGTTAGGGTCGGCACGACGCCGCCGGCACCGCCGGACGTCATGGCGATCGTGCCGCCGAGAGAGAGCATCAGGACCGATGTCGGCTTCTCCGCCACCGCACCTCCTCGTCCGTGTATGTGTGCCTGCGGCAGCCTGTCACAGTTTCTGGGTGAAACGAAGGGTCAAGACCGACTGGTCAGGTAGCGGCAGGCCGCGTTGATGCCGTCGGTGGTCAGTAATCGGCTGCGTGGGCGGATCATCCCGTCGACGCCGACGGCGGCCAGTTCAGTACAGCGTCGACGCAGCCAGGGCCAGTCCAGTCCGAGGTACTCGGCGAGGATTCGGAGGCGGTGCGGGGATCGGCTCGCTGCGGTGATGGAGCTGGCTTGGCCGCCTCGGGCGACGTCGTCGTAGCGGCGTAGCGCGGCACGGCGGTCGAGTGCGTCGACGTGCCAGAGGCCGTCAGCGCGCACCCAGTTGGCGAGGATGACCTGGTTGTGTGGGGTCATCACGAAGCCTTCGACGGTGGCGTAGCTGGGGTCCGGGCTGACGTGCACGGCGATTCGCAGGGACTCCATTAGCGCTGCCGAGAGCAGCAGCAGGATGCGTTCAGCCTGGGAACTTCTCCGCACGGCGGTTTCCGGAATGCAGAAGACGCGGGTGGCGGAGGTCGTAGGCGTGGTGAAGCGTTCGCTTGTGGCACGTAGATAGTCGACCTTGTGGCGAAAGAGCAGCCAGGTGCTCGCTTCTTCGCCGTACTGTTCGCGGGTCCAGAAGACGGGTTGGTCGGTCGCAGCGTCGAGGTGTTGGCTGATGTAGCGGGAGCAGAAGTCCGAGCCGAGCCACATCTGACTCAAGGGGTTGAGGTCGGCGGCCACGTCGCGGCTGACGGCGGAGCCAGGTAGTTCGGCGTAGCGGCGCAGCTTGGGGATGCTGTCGGCGAGCGCGGCGTCGTCGATCAGGAGGGCGTCGTCCATGCCGCACAGTGCCCACAGGATGCCGATGGTGAAGGCGTCGAGGCGATAGGCCGGTGCCACCAATGCAGGGTGTGCCGTGTTAGCCACGGCCAGGGCGGGCTCGTCGCCGTCCATAACTTCCGTCGCCACAAGATCGCGGAGTCCGGAGGCGGCGGCGTGCCCACCGCCGAGCGTAAATGGAGAGCGGGCGGTGTGGCGGCGGTCGTGGGTGGAGACGCTGGTGAGCGTCAGGCTGGTCGGGGGCAGGGCTCGTCCGTGCGGCAGGGTGAGCAGTCGGTCGACCGGCCATGCCGGTGGGGGTGCCGTGAGTTGCACGCCCGGCAGCGCCGACGTCCAGGCCGCTGGCGCACCAGTGGCGATCTTCTCCGGTGCGGTGGCGAACGGGGATGCCGTCGGCGTCGTCCTGTGTCGCTGTTGGGATACGGCGATGCTCACCGTGCGGGCGGTGGCGGCCACGGCGGCACGCTCTTCGTGGCGTTCCAACTCAACCAGCGCCAGCAGGTCGGAGAGGGTGCCGCCGGTCGCGAGCGCGGTGTCGCAGGCGGCGGCGAATCCTGTGGTCGGCCAGCGAAGCGCCTTTTCGACCTTCGCGACGAGATCCGCGCTCACGTGCAGGTGCTCACCGAGCCGCGCCTGTGACCAGCCTCGCCGTTCCCGCCAAGATCGAAGTTGGGCACCGAAGTAATGCTTGGCGGACGTGTGCGGTTCGAGCTCTCGTGGAGTCTGGGCCATCCCAACCTCACGGAATGCGCCGGCCGCATGCCAGTCGGGAGGGCGCATTTGGCGGTCGCGTGGTAGCGATTGGTGTCGTCCACAGTACACGCCGTGCACTGCGATGTCGTGCGGGTCGTCGTCGGTCAGGTCGCCGTCCTACCTCGCTATCGCTGATCACTTCGGCTGCGCGGCTGCGATGCTGACCGCGGCGTCGAAAACTTCGGTCATGCGGCGGCGTAGGTCATCGTGATCCACCAGTGTGACGGCGGCGCGGAAACTGTCACTCGCTTGGGCGAGTTGGTCGGACTGCAGGCGCAGGTGGGCGATGAGGAAGTCGCGGACCTCGAGTGACGCGGTAGTGGCGAGCCGGGCGGCGTACAGGACGGTGAGTGGAAAGGCCCAGCAGGCGTGGAGGAAGCCGAAGGCGGGTCGCTCAGTGGCTCGCCAGGGTGAGTAGAAGCGCTGGCCGGCGGGGATGGTGACGTGACAGGCGGACAGCGCGTCGTTGAGCCAGTTGTGGCCAGCTTCGTGGATGAGGTCGCGGGCGAGGATGAGCGGGTGACCGGTGTAATCGGTGAAGACGGTGCCGGGCAGGCGGGTGATGGTCCAACTGAGCAGAGTGTCGTGGAGCGCCTTCCGGCCGAGCAGGCAGACGATGGGTGCGTGGTCGCGCAGCAGTGCGCCGAAGCCGGCAGTGGCTGCCGCCTCGAACCCGTTCCGCACGTGCTCGAGGGCGGGTTGGCTGGCCGGCGTAGTTTCGGGGTTGATGACGTAGTACGGCGTGGCGGCGATGGCCGAGCGACGCATTCGGTCGGGCTCCGGGTGAAGCGTGATCGGCGTGTTGTGATCAGGACCGGTGCGTAGTTGGGCGGTATCCCTGACTGTGGCGTGGCGATACCAGGCCAGCAGCGTGCCGTCGGCGGAGCGTGCCGCGCCTTCGGCGCCTTCGAGCCAATGGTGGGCGAGGGCGTAGCTGAGCGGCGTGGTGGCGGGAGCGTTGGTGCCGAGGACGCGGTGGATGGCGATAGTGCGTCTCCGGCGTAGGTCGGTGGTGGCCGGCAGGGCGAAGAGGTCGTCAAGGGGCTGCACCCGCTGTTCTCCTTGCGTCGTGGTGGGCGCCTGGTACCGGGTGTGGAGCCCGGCACCAGGCGCGACGGCTACTGCTGGGTGGTGGGAGTCTCGGCGTTGTCCGCGGGAGGCCAGCCGGTGGTGGCGACGTTGGAAGTGTGTGCCGTGACCTGGACGGTGGTGTCGTCGCCGCGGAGCTTGTCGACGGCGGCGAGGAAGTCGTCGTACGGCGTGGGTGTGTCCACGATGTGCTCCTTGTCTGGGTGTCTGAAGGTCAGTGCTGCTGAGCGGTGAATGACGGTGGGCTGCGGGAGCGTGGTGGCATTGCCGTTCACTGTTCGGCGATGAGCCAGCTGATGAACTTGCGGGCCCGTCCTGCGTCGACTGGTTCAGTGCCGTGGGTCAGCTGAGAGCCGTAGATGATGGCGTCACCGAGGCGGGGACAGACGGTCCAGCGGGTGCGGGGTAGGTCGCGGAACCAGACGGAGGAGTTGTCGGCGCCGTCGTGGATGAGGGACATGCCGGGTGCGTATCCAGCGGCGCCGGTCAGGTCGGTGCTGGCCCAGATGCCGGGGTTGCCGGTTGTCTCGACGTAGAAGTCACCACCGGTGTCGGCGTGACCGATGGGGACGCCGATGCCGCCGATCTGGCGGGGCCAGCTGTACGGGTCGGGGGCGATGCCGTCGGCATGCGGAGTGATGTGCTGTCCGGCGCGGTACTCGACATAGGTCCAGGGGCGCAGTGCGGTCACCGACGGCATGGCGCGGCGGAAGGTGGGCATGGCGACGTTGACCGCCCGGTTCAGGATGGCGGTCACCGATGACGGCAGGTCGGTAATTTCAATGCGCCCGGCCGGTTCGTAGACCGCCATGGACTGCGCGGCGCTTAGGCCGGGGATCTCGTGCATCGTGCCGGTGCGACCGCGGTCGAAGCGGTGCGCGCCGGCCGCGGTGAGCAACTCGTCCATAGCGCTGGCGAGCTGTTCGACGTCGGTAGGGCCAAGGAAGCCCTCGATGCTGTGGGTGGTCAGGGTTTCGGCTACGTGAATCATGGGGTCGGTCCTCGAGAGGTCGCGGGGATCGTCAAAGGCGGCATTCGCAGTCGATGGGCTCGGCGCTGGCGATCTCGGTGAGTGCGGTCCGGGTGGCGACGACGGCGTCGTCGAGGGCGGCGAAGTAGGCGTCCCAGCCGGCCGTGGGGGCGAGGGAGAGTTTGAGGACCGGGTACTGGTGGGTGGTGCTCTCGCAGGTCAGCCGGTCCCGGCCGACGAGCAACTCGCAGGCGGGCGGTAGAACCTGTCGCGCTCGGGTGGCCAGCCGGCAAAAAACGGCGCTGAGCCGGGCGGACTCGGTGTGGTGTCGCGGGAGCACGCCGACGTGCAGTCCGACCGGTGCGAGATCGAGACCGGCGTACTGGTGGCCCTGACAGCTGTCGTAGGTGACGTAGCCCAGGTGCCGGGTGAGCAGGTCGACCAGGGGCCAGACGGCGGATTCGATGCCCTCGCGCCACTGGGGATGGTGGGGGTCGAGATCCTCGGCGGGATGGGTACCGGGCAGGCCCACGCTGTTGATGTTGCCGTGATCGCTGTGTCGTAGCGTGGCCGCCGGTCGCGGTCGGTCGGGGTGCTCCCAGCGGGCGAGGAAGTCGGCGACGTCGGGCATGGAGTTGGGTCGACGGGGGCGCCATCGCACCGCGCGGCAGAAGGCGCTGCTGGGTCGGTGGGGTTCGGCGAGGAGCGCGGCGACGCCGTCGACCAGGCGCATGCGGTAGGCGCAGTACTCATCGTCGCCGTCGGCGTGCCGGTGCGCCCGCCAACGTGTGGCGACGCAGCCGCCACCGCAGGTATCGCGGTAACGGCAGGTCGCGCATTTGACCATCAGCGACCGACCGCCCGTCAGCAGCGGCAACCGGCGCTGCGCGCGAATGAGGTCGGCCTCCTCGGCGACAACCGGCAGGCCGGCGAGCTGGGCCTGCGCCCCCGGTAGTTCGTCGCAGCTGCCCAGGCGCCCGTCCGGGTAGGCGGTGAAGACGTGGTCGCATTTGGCGTCGGAGAAGTGGCAGATGGGTGCCCGGGCTCCGGTGAGCCGGTGGATGGTCGACACCGCGGGTTCGAGCTTCATGCGCTGGAACAGGCCGCTGCCGATCCAGTGCGCGGTCGCGCTGAGGACGAAGGACGCGTACTCGGTAGGGGTGATCGCCCAGGCTGGCCCAACGCCACGGCTGAGGGCCGCCTGTTGCAGCAGTCGGCTCGGCGGCACGCGTGCGCCGGCGGGCTGGGTCTTTCCCGGCGACCGCCGTGTCGAAACAGGGGACGAGGTTGACGGCGCGCACGGCGGCGAATCCGGCGAGATGGTCGAGGATTTCGGCGGCGCGACCGAGCAGGGCAGAGGTGACGACGGTGATAATCCCGACGTGCCGACCGCGGGCGGCGAGCAGGCGCAGGGTGGCGGTGACACGGTCGTAGGTGGGTTGGGCATCGTAACCGACGCGCCAGACGTTGCTGGCGGCATCGCCGTCGAGTGAAATTCCGATTTCCAGTTTGGGGTGGAGCGTGTCGATGAGATCGAGCCAGCTGTCATCGAGAAGTAGGCCGTTGGTCTGCATCGAGATACGCACGACGTTGGGTTGGGACGCGAGCCGGCCCAGGATCTCAGCGAAGGCGGAGCGGCCGATGGTCAGTGGCTCGCCCCCGTGCAGCTCGACGGCGACGGGGCGGTCACCGAAAATCGCGGTTAGCCGGGCGGCGTCATCGGCGGTCAACCGCGCCCCACCGGGGGCTTCCTTGCGCTTCTCGTAGCAGTACAGGCAGTCGATGTTGCAGGTCTCGCCACGCAGCTTGAGGATGACCGAGACCGGTTGGCGGTCGCCGTTGGACAGTGGCCGGTACATGAGTTCCGGGATTGGAGTGGCGGGTGGCATGGCTAACCTCCCTGGCGGATCGACCGGTGCCAGCCGGTGAGCTGGCCGAAGGTGATACGAATGCGTTCGTCGCCGCGGCGTAGGAACCAGCCGTCGGTGTAGCGCTGGGGCAACCAACCCAGCTCGCAAGTACCGGCTGGAGGCGGCTCCTCGATGGCGGCGCTGTCCGGCCAGCATTCAATTAGTGCGGCGGTGGTCCGCTGACGGACGTCCGGGAACCAGGACGTGTCCTCGGTGCTCCAGGACGGGATGGGAAGCGACGGCGGCGGGCCATCGTTGGTTCGGCGCCAGAGAGCGGGTAGCCACTTGTCGCCGAGCAGCGGTTGGTCCGCCGCGACGATGTCGAGGCCGAGCAGGCATATTTCCAGCTGGCGGCGGACCATCTCGGCCTCGGCATACAGGTGGTCGGCGGTCAGTCCGAGGAGATCTTCGACCAGGCTGAGGATGTGTTCGACCCGATCCGCGACGGCCCAGTGCCTGTAGCCGGCGACCTCGTCGGGGGTGACGACCGGCTGCCATCCCGCCCGTGTGTACCGCTGTGCAGTGCGCAGCCGGGTCAGTTGCCCGAGAACGGCGCGGACCTGCCGGAACCGCTCGACGTCGTCGAAGCGCACGTCGAAAGAGCCCAACAGGCTCCGCAGCGGTTTGATCATGGCGGGGGTACACGTGACGAGGTCAACCCGTACGCCGTCTACCAAGCGTGAGCGCAGGGCGGAGGGCTGGTCGTGGAAGTGGACGCGCAGGTCGATGTCGCTGCGGGCGTGGGCCAGGCCGGCGCCCAGCGCACCCTCCAACCAAACTTCGCTGACCTTCGTGTCATCGCAGAACTCGGCTGCGACCCGGGACGCGATCTTGACGCGGATATCGGCTGAACTGGTCACTGACCCTCCTCCCGTTCCGATCGCAGCGCGGTGCGCAGGGTCTCGGCCGTCCAGCGGTCGAGGACGCTCCGCACGTCCGCGCGCTGCGCTCCGATATGCGGGGTGAGGAGCAAGTTGCGCGGCTCACCCGGTCCGCCGAGCGAGCCGACGTGTTCGGGGTCGATCGCGTCGATGGCTAGGCCGCTCAACGTGCCGGCGTCGAGGGCGTCGAAGCAGGCTGGCAGGTCGAGGGTCTCCATCCGCCCGGCACAGATCAACGCCGGGCGGCGCGGCCCAGCATGGGCCAGCCACGCCGGGCCGAAGACCGCTCGGGTGGTTTGACGCAGTGGGAGCGCCACGACGTGCAGGTCTGCCCAGGTGGTCAGCAGCTCAGAGGGGCGTTGGGGCAGGTTCGGCGGGTTGGACGGCCATGCCGCGTACGCCACGTCACTTACCGCCGGGCCGAGCGCCTGCCCGATGGCGAGACCGACGGGCCCAGCACCCCAGATCGCGAGGTGCTGCTCGGACAGGACACGGCCAAGGCAGCCGGCCTTCAGGTGACGGCCGGCGGCGAGGCCGTTGTGCCCGAGTGCCGCGCGGCGGCTGAGGCTCAGCGCGGCCAGCAGCGTCCACTCGGCGACGGAGTTGGCGTTGGCGGTCGGGTTGCGGTACAGCATGATGCCGCGGGCCGCGAGCGCGAGAAGGTCGATTTTGTCGGTGCCGGAGCCCGGCCGGACGACATGTCGCAGCGCCGGCAGGCAGTCGAGTTGTTCGGCCGACAGCCGGGTGCCGGAACGCACGACGGCCGCGACCGCCGGGTGGGATACGGCTGGTAGCCGGTCGAGTACCTCGACGCGCACTCCGGGCAGTGCCTGGGTCAGCTGGGAAGGGTCGGCGCTACCCTCGATGACCACGACGGTGGTCATGCGGACCGCCGGTACAGGCCAAAGGCGAGGTCGCCGTCGCCGATGAGGACTTCAACGGGCGTGGGCGTGCCGAAGTAGTCGTCGCTGGCGCGCTTGACGCCGGGCAGGCCGTCCCATGCCTTCGGGTTGACGACGGTGTCGGCGTAGTCATCGATGATCAGTGCGCCGCCGCGGTTCAGGCGGGGAACGCAGTGGGTGAGCGACACGTGGATGGAGTCGTAGAAGTCGCCGTCGAGGTAGCCGAACGCGATCTTCTCGGGCAGTTGGTGGGACAGGGTGTCGGCGAACCAGCCGGGATGGATGATCGGGCTCGGTTTGTGCCAGGCGGCGTGGGTGGCCGCGACGTCGGCCGGCGTGCTGACCAGTTCGCCTTCACCGAGGTGGTTGGAGTCCCGATCACCGGGTGCCGGCAGGCCCGCGAAGGAGTCGTACACGTGGATCGGCCGATTGGTGTCGCCGAGTTCGTCGAGTACGGCACGCATCCACAGCGCCATGGCGCCCCGGAAGCAGCCGACCTCCACGACCGCCCCCTCGACGCCGTCTTCGACTGTGTGCCGCAGCTGGGCGGCGATGGCGGTCAGCCGGTCGGCGTCGACAGTGTTGGCATGCTCAGCGAGCAACCAGCCGCGTAGCGCGGTGAGGTGCGCGGTCATCCTGGTCACCACCGGTCCACCAGCCAGTCGCCGCGGTTTTGGCCGAGGGCGTCGAGCAGTTGCGGCACGACGCGCGGCAACAGGTACTTGCTTGCCAGCGCGGTCACTGGCACCCATTCGAAGCCGACGTGGTCAGGGTCGGGCGGGTCGGGCATGCGGGGTGCGGCGTGGTCGAGGGAATCGGCGAGGAAGTTGAACTGGACCTTCTGCATGTCGCCGAACTCGCCCTGCCAGGCCTCGGGCACGTACTCGACGACGAACAGCAGTCGGCGCGCCTGCACGCGCAGCCCGGTCTCCTCGGCGACCTTGCGGCACACGGCGTCACGCAGGCACTCACCCTCGCGCGCCTTGCCGCCGGGAAGGTTGTAGTGGAAGCCTGCGGTGTCGTCGTCGTAGGACAGGAGCAGAACGTGGTCCTGGCGCAGGACGGCGGCTTTCACGGACACGCTGATCCGCGGCAATGGGGGCATGTGAGATCTCCTGGTCGAGGGGTCTAACGCAGGGCTCAGACGCGGGCGTAGGGGTCACCGATGGCCAGCAGCTCACCGACGGTGGCCAGCGGCACCGTGCCCGGCGAGCCGGTGCCAGCCAGCTCCGCGGCGGCGGCACGCATGCCTGCCAGGGCCGCGCGGCTGAGCTGGTTGGCGTAGATACACATGGCGAACCCTGCCCGGCCCAGTTCTGGCCATCCGAGGTGCGAAAAGGCGGTCGGCACGGTCACCAGCGGGGTGGGTTCGCTCCATTCCCGCGCCGTGCGCAGCGCCTCATCACCTGAGACGTCACGGGAGTGGATCAGTACCGCATCCGCGCCGTTAGCTGCGTAGTACCGGGCCCGGTCCAGGGCGTGGGAGAAGGGTGCGCCGGCAATCAGCGCCTCCGTGCGGGCGATGAGCACCAGTTCGTCGCTGGCCCGACGCATCTCGCGCAGCTGGTCCGCGACGACGTCGACCTCGGCCAGGCCCTGGGCCCGGTGGGTACTGAAGCTGTTGCACTTCGGGTACGCACTGTCCTCCAGGCACAGCGCGGCGGCGCCGGCCCGGGTCAGGTCGAAGGCGCAGCGGCGGGCCGAGTCCGCGGACCCTCCGGCGTTGTCGACATCGACGATCACGGGCAGGTGGGCAGTGCGCCCGACGGCGAGCACCACGTCGCACAAGTCACGAACGCCGAGCACGTTCGCGTCGGCGAGCCCGGCAGCGGCGGAGACCTCCAGGCTGCTGACCCACAGCGCGTCGAAGCCAGCACCGGCGGCGGCGGTGGCGGCGAGAGCATTGACCGCGCCGACCGCCCGGACCGGGACTCCGGTACCCACCGTCAGCGCGCGGCGCAGATTGTCAGCGGCCATCGGACACCGCCTCCGTCGGGGTGCCGAATCGCGGCACAAGGTCATGCGCGATGAGGGCCTGCCAGACCTGGTCTAACACGCTGCCGGGGCTTGCGCTGGCGTCGATGTGCGCCACGCTGCCCAACAGCGGGTAGGCGACCGGCTCGCTGACAATCGCGGTGTAGATCTGTCGCACCCGGGCCTGCACGTCCAACACGTCCCAGTCGGCTCGCACCGCGTCACCCTGCCGGCCGTGCGCCCGCTGCAGCGAGTCGCGCGGGTCCAGGTCGAGCACTAGCGTGAGATCGACCGGCTGTGTGATGCCGGCGGCGAGCCGCTCGTAGGTGTCCCCCGGCTTCATGCCGTGCTTGACGGCGAAGAACGCCAGCTCGCTCACCAGCCAGCGGTCGCTGATCACTGGGCGATTGGGCAACGCCGGCCGCACCAACTGCGCCAGCGTGGCCGCCTTGTCGGCCACCAGTGCCTCCAGGTACCGGTCGCGGTTGTCCGCCGACGGCTGGTACTTGCCGTCCACGATGTCCGCGGCGGCATCGGCGGCAAGGAAGTTGCTGGTCAGGATGCACAGCGGTGTTACCCCATAGAGCCCCTCCCAAAGCCGGAACAGGCCCTTGCGCACCGTGGTCTTCCCCGTGCCGTCCAACCCCTCGATCACGATGAACGGAAATCGCTGCATCACTCCACCTGCCCTGCGCCGGTACCACCCGCGTACTTCGTAAACCGACCTCGCCACGGCACCGCCATCGACACCAAGTCCACGAGGCGCAGCTCGGCGAGTTCCTCCAGCAACGCCGGCATCCGCCGCTCAACGGCGACGCTCGCTGCCAACGCCCGGCAATAGGCCAGGCGCAGGCGACCGTCCGCCATACCGCCTGCGCGAAGGTGCTCCTCCAGCACCCGGAGGGCCATGCCAAGCGCGACGACCCCGGACGCCTCCGCGAGCGCCGAAAATGCCACGGCGGGCTTGTCGGTTTGCAGGGTGAGATGATGAACGCCGCGGTGACGGATGATCGCGAAGAAGCCGATCCACCAGGCAGCCGCGCCGCATACCGCGTTCAGATCCGCAGTCACCGCTTGGTCGAGACCGTTCGCGTTCACCTCGTCAACCGCGGCGGTTGCCGCAGAGGCGAGGGGGTTGGCCGGCCCGACCGGGAACGCATGGCACGCCGCCAGGTCCACCCACGGTCGAAGCCCGGCTGAATCGACACAATCGGACGACGACGTGACGTCGATCGCCGGGTTGGCGGCCAACGCTGAGACGGCGCCGACACCGTCCAGGTCCGGCAGTGGCTCGTTCGACGCCAGGACCTGCCGCCACTCGTCGAGATGAAGATGGACTCGCTGAACCTGAAGGCCGTCACCGACGGCCAGCCATAGGCGGTGCAACGGCATCACCGGCGTTGTTCGCGGCTGAGGTGGAGCAGGCACAGAAACTCCCCATTCGTATTAGGCACGTGAGCCCGGTGGCGGAAGCCACGCCCTATTGAGGCAGAGCCAAAGGGGTCTGAGCCAGAACAGGCATGCGGACACTTGGGGTTGTCCGCATGCGAGGGAGCGTGGTCCAGAAATCTCCAGGGCGGGGCGGTGCCTTCCATAACCGCCGACGCGATGGCCTTCGGCTACCGTGGTGTCATGGACGCTCATCGGCGCCGCTCGGGGAGGTGACGGGCATGGGGCAGATGCCTCGGCCGCTTCAGCCGTCCGTGTCCACACGGCATTTTTTCGGCGCTGAGCTGCGACGACTACGCGAGGCAGCGGCCATGTCACAGGCCCAACTCGGCTCCCGCATCTCCTTCAGCGCCGACCTCGTCCGACGGGTGGAGACCGCAGACCGGTACCCCTCGCGGCGTTTCGTGGAGTTCTGCGACGCGGCCCTCTCCACCGGTGGGGCGCTCATCCGGCTGTGGCCGCGCCTGGACGAGGAGCGCCGGCAGCAACCGGCGCCGCCACGCCCCTCGAGCTCATGCATCCTGCCGCATGATCGCGAAGTGGCTGCTGCGAACCTGATTCGACGGGTGCCCTTACAACCTGGGTTGCTCGACCGGGCGGCGCTGGACTGGCTGACCAGCGAGTCCACGTTGCCGAGTCCGACCGCCATGCCGGCCGAACCGTCGGCGTGGGTATTGCGGGAGGATGTTCTAGCCGTGCAGACGACGCTGCGGATGTACCGGGAACTCGACCACACGCTCGGGGCGGGCAGGTGCATCGCCGGGTGCAGCGCTACGTCGAAGGCGAGCTCAACCGGCTGTTGGCCGCCACGCCAGCAACCCCAGTGATCGGCACCCAGCTATATGCCCTCGCCGCCGGCTTCTTCGAGC
>JADMIO011644086.1_pt1 | contig 14209 bp, 12 predicted proteins | sample 8958161 | NCBI WGS metagenome assembly JADMIO01 (sample SAMN16585339, study PRJNA669376) | soil metagenome | isolation source: Crop rotation soil | place: USA: Cullars Rotation, Alabama | collected 2011 | reverse complement strand
GCGATACTGTTACCGGGGGAAGCCTTGTCTTAAATGGGAATATCAGGATTGCCGTGAGTAGCTTGTTGCAACAGTCGACTTTGAGCCAAATCATCGACATGGTTAAACAGGCCCAGGCATCCAAACCAGCCATTCAAAAAGTCGGCGATAAGGTAAGCGCCATTTTTGTTCCTGTTGTGCTGGGGATAGCGCTACTAACATTCATCGTTTCCTATTTTGCGCTCGATCTTGGTTCAACCCAAAGCATGTTACGGGCCGTTGCAGTGCTGGTAATTTCTTGCCCCTGTGCAATGGGACTGGCCACACCAACTGCAATCATGGTTGGAATAGGGAAGGCTGCCCGACGCGGAATTATTATTAAAGGCGGCGATGTGCTCGAGAACTTTGCACGCAGCAGCACGATAATTTTTGATAAAACCGGTACCCTTACAACGGGCGAATTTGAGGCCGGACAATTTATGGTATTCGATATCGACGAAGCATACGCCCGCAACCTCATCTTCAATATCGAGCAACATTCATCGCATCCCATAGCCAAGAGCCTGGTGATGCATTACCCCGGGTGGTATACGGGTGCTGTTAAGTTTAGTTCTGTAAGCGAAGTTCGGGGCCAGGGCATGCAGGCTGTTTTAGAAGATGGTACATCAGTTAGTTTTGGTTCAAACCGCGGCGAAATAAAAGCGGAAACCGGTGCCGATCTTTTTCTTATGCTGAACCAAAAGCTCGTGGCAACCCTGGTAATTAATGATGCGCTTAAGCCCGGTGCGGTTGAGCTTGCAAGCTACTTTAAACAGGCTGGTGTAAAGACCGTGCTCCTCAGTGGCGACCAACACCGGAAAGTAGAACAGGTCAGGCAAGCGCTCCATTTAGATGTTGCGCTTGCGGCCCAGCGGCCCAGCCAGAAGCTGAATTATATAGAAGAGCAGGCAAGGCTTGAACCTATAGTTATGGTGGGCGATGGCATTAACGATGCCCCCGCCCTCAGCAAAGTACCCGTGGGAATTTCGTTCAGCAAGGCTAGCGATATTGCTGTTCAGGCCGCCAATGTAGTAATTACGCGGGCCGATTTAGATGCGTTGCGCGAGGCACATTTGCTCAGCAGGCTCACGTATCGTACCATAAAACAAAACCTGTTCTGGGCCTTCTTTTATAATATCTGCTGTATACCCCTGGCCGCAGCGGGTTTCCTGCACCCAATGCTCGGTGCCCTGTCTATGGCCTTCAGCGATGTTATTGTTATTGGCAACTCGTTGCTCCTGGGAATAAAAAAAGTAGATCGCCTGCACAACTCGCAATAAAAATGCATCTTTGCTTAACCCAATAAGTTGCAAAGGTTGGCCTTCTTACGAAATAAATTCACGCTCAACAAATTCAATAGTCTCCAAATCTACCAGTTCCTGAGGTTTGGATCTTTCTTTGCCATTTCTATCATACTTGCCAAAATTACCTATTACCGTTATACGGCCGGGTTTGGCACGCTGCTTATCAGTAGGTACGAGCTGTTGTTGTTGCTTAGCGCCAGCCTCACTTTTTTCTGGGTCTCGAGCATTACCAATACACTCATCCCGTTTTATAATGCTTCAGACGAGGACCAGAAAAAGCGGATCTTGTTCAATGCTTTTGTCTTGCTCACGGTGCTGAGCCTGCTGGCAGGAGGGGCCACGGTTATCATCGGCTATTTCAAATATCCCAAGCATTTCGACCTGTTCCAGATGTTCGCGCTGGTGGTATTCCTTAATACCCCATCGTATATGGCCGATTATATCCTGTATTTAAAAGGCAAGTACCGATCGCTTATAACCTGGGGAGCAGTCACATTCACGGCGCAGATCGTGCTCTTGTGTGTTCCTATTTATTTCAACTATACGCTTAATTATGCCATAAATCTCTGGGTGATCCTATCGCTGCTGAAGTTTAATTATACCATCATCCTCCTGATGAAGTACTCTACGATCAGTTTTCATACGAGGCTCATCAGCGACTTTATGAAGAAGGTGATCCCTTTTATGTTTAGCATACTGCTTGCCGGAAGCATGGATTATATCAACAGCTACGTGGTGGAGATCTATTACAACGAAGTTGAATTTGCTGTATTCAGGTACGCCGCCAAAGAGTTGCCCATATTTCTCATACTGGCCAATTCGCTCAGTAATATTTATAGTGGCGAGATAGCCAACTTTAACCGTGAAGGCAATCTCGATGAGGGCCTTGCACGACTTAAAGCATCGTCGCGCAAGCTTATGCGCTGGCTGTTCCCGGCAACTATCATTTTTATTTTCGTAAGTAAATATTTCTTCCAACTGGCTTATAACCAGGACCTGGCAGGCGGGTATCGCATCTTCAATATTTACCTTTTACTTATAATCAGCCGCATGGTATACCCGCAAACGGTGATCATGGGCCTTATGAAGAACCGCATCTTTTACCTGGTTTCAACCAACTACCTCATCATAAACTGCATTCTCATGTTCTGGTTTATGGATCGTTGGGGTGTAGAAGGCATTGCGTATGCATTTGTAGTATCTTACAGCGTAGAGAAGATTTTACTGATCATCTACTGCAAAATGGAAGGCATCGATATCAGGAAATACACGGCTGTTGGCGAGTACCTGTTCTTTTCGGCGCTTACCATAATTGCCTATTTTGTGAGCCTTAAATTTGATATGCCCGAGATTAGCGGGCTGTTTCAATAGTTGTTTATTTTAGTTTCCCTTTATTTTGAAGTTCATCAAACGCCGCATTAAACATTGAATTCGCAGGTAACAAAACTCATCCGGAAAGAACTTACAACCGAATGGCGCCAGCGCTATGCCCTCAATGGTATAGTACTGCAGGTATTGTCTTCGGTTTTCGTCGTTTATCTTTCGGTGAGGATCATGAACGCTCCTACCTGGAATGGGGTGTTTTGGATCGTGATGCTCTTTGTTTCCGTGAGCTCGGTGGCGCGTAGCTTTATTGGCGAGGGCAGGGGAAGAAACCTGTATTACCACGGCATTGTTAAGCCCCAAAACCTGCTGCTCGCGAAGTTCATTTATAATGCCATACTGAATATTTTCTTGGCTGCACTCTGCCTGGCAGCTTATACCATGTTGTTGGGCATGCCAGTAATTAACTTCCCACTTTATGCTGCCGCTACATTGCTGGGCTGCATGGGCTTTGCGGGAACATTCACCATGTTATCGGCAATTGCATCGCGTGCCGGCAACAGCAATTTATTGATGCCCGTATTAAGCCTGCCGGTGATAATCCCCATGTTGCTTATACTTATGAAAGCGTGTAAAAGGGCCATGGATGGCATAGACCCGACATTGATTTATGCCGACCTGGGCGTGCTTTTGTTACTCAATTTTATGATTGTCGCGCTCGCCGTTTTGCTTTTCCCCAGCGTGTGGAAGGAGTAATTGCAGGATAATTCTGGCGGATATAAAAAAAGCATCACGTGTAATCACATGATGCTTTTTTTTTGACGTTCCCATTAAAAAATTATGGGTGCATAGCGTTCTTCTTTTCCATCAGCTGCTCTTCGGTTTCAACATGATCAGGGTCTGGAATGCAGCAATCTACCGGGCAAACTGCAGCGCATTGTGGCTCTTCGTGAAAGCCAACACATTCGGTGCATTTGCCTGTAACTATATAATAAATATCGTCTGATTTTGGTGGGAAGCGCTTGGTAACGTCGACGGTTTCGCCATTCACCGTAATGGTACCGCTGAGATTATTCCCGTCGGCCCATGCCCATTCGGCCCCCGCTTCATAGATTGCATTGTTCGGACATTCGGGTTCGCATGCACCGCAATTGATGCATTCGTCGGTGATCATTATTGCCATACGCGGTTATTTTTATTTAGGATGATTAGTGGTGCAAGTTTAGTTTTGTTGGCACAATCAAAAAAATAGAATTAGTCTAAATTACATGAATTATTCACAGCGCACAAGGGCTTTATCGCAATTGGGAGACATCCTTAAACAGGTTGATGAAAGCCAGCCTGTTCTGCAAAAAGCTTATGTGCTCAATAACTGGTTTACCATCGATATGCAGCTCAGGTCTGTCAGGTCGTGGGCTGCACTACTCACAGAAAAAAACATAAAGGCATGGCTCGATCGTTATAAGCTCCCGGATCGGTCCGAACCCAAAAAAGTGCTGATCATTATGGCAGGTAATATACCGTTGGTGGGCCTTCACGACTTAATTTCGGTTGTAGCGGCCGGCCACATAGCGCTGGTTAAACCTGCTTCAGACGATACCGAACTGGTGAAGTGGTTAATCGAAAGCTGGAAAGGTGCATGCCCGTGGCTTGGAGATTATATCACGCTTGTTGAAGAGCGGCAGGGAAAGAATTTCGATGCCGTAATTGCTACTGGCAGCAATAACAGTAACCGCTATTTCGAATATTATTTCAGCGATAAAAAGCGCTTACTGCGTAAAAACCGGAATAGCATTGCGGTTATCGATGGCAGCGAAACCCCCGACGAGCTCGATGGCCTGGCCGACGATGTATTTATGTATTTCGGTATGGGGTGCCGCAATGTTTCGAAGTTGCTCCTGCCACAGGGTTATAATATTGAATCTATGATGCTGGCGTTCGAACGTTACAAAGACATTATTCACCATAATAAGTACGCCAATAATTATACCTACCACAAGGCTATATTCCTGATGAATGGCACCCAGCACCTCGACAATAACTTCTTACTTCTCAAGATCGACGATGGAATTGCCTCGCCCCTGAGTGTGCTGTTGTTCCAGTTTTATGATAACCCTGCGGATGTGGATGTGTATATCGAAGCGCATAAAAACGAGCTTCAGTGCGTGGTAGGCTCAGCGCCTGCATACGTACCTTTTGGAAAGTCGCAATCGCCGCAACTCAGCGACTATGCTGATGGTGTAGACACGATAAACTTCCTGGAGGGCCTTTGATCAAACCTGGTTTGCAGCGCCGGTAAGCGTTGGCATGATCTGCTCAACTATGCTGGCAGCAACTTCTTCCATAGGATGATTGCGATCGAAAATGGGGTTAATTTCGGTAATCTCTAACAGCCTGAGTTTCGGATGACCCACAAAACCTAATAATAAGTTTACAGCTTCTTCTTTACTCAGCCCGCCCGGAACCGGGGTACCCGTGCCATACGAAACTGTAGGATCGAGGCTATCTACATCAAACGAAACAAGCAGGTGATCGCAATGCGCCAGGTATTCGCAGGTCTGCGCAATAATGGTTTCAATTCCCAGTGATTCTTTATAGGCAGGAGTAAAACACTTTATGTTCTGCTCAGTGATATAATTACGTTCTTCTTCTTCAAGGTCGCGCGTGTCGATGAGCACAAGGTCTGCCGGCTTCAGCTTCGGATTCACTTTTTTGTCGCCAAGTGTAAGCAGGGCGTTCCATCGTTCGGCAATATAGTCGCTCACCTTGTTTTTATTTTTTCGGTTCGAACCAAGACCAAGAGCAGCAGCAAGCGGCATACCGTGCAGGTTGCCACTGGGCGATGTGTAAGGCGTATGCATATCGGCATGGGCATCTATCCAGATCACGCCGATGCAATCATTGGGATAGCGGTTCTTCAGGGCGCTAATTCCGGCAAGTCCATTGCTATGGTCGCCGGTAAATACAAAGGGCAGGTGGCCTGCCTCAAATACTTCATGTATGGCCTGCATCGCCCGTAGTTGCACATCAGTTACCGTTTCGATGTTCTTTGCATTATCATCGATATCAAAACCCTCGGGCTCGGGGGTAATAATTTGCTTAACAGGGTAGCTGCTTCCGAAAGCCGGATCATTTTTTTTGAGTGTTTTAACAAGTGCCTGGGGGCCAAGTTTTGCGCCCCTGGTACCGGCGCCGAAATCAGATTCTACGGTAATAATTTTGACATTTTTCACGAAACCTCCATAGGTGGTTGGCTCGCAAATATAGTAAAAATAGGCCAATACAGCCTATCCGGGCTCCGTATGTAATGCACAATATGTGCGTATTTTCGAAATTTACAGTTTGCAATTTATTTACGCGTTTAAAGTTCACGTTTCGCTAAAATTGCACAAAGATTTTAATCATTGAGCACGCTAAATATTAAGAACAGGTACACCGACCTTATTCACCAGACGTTTTTTTTTCCCCGCCATGGCTTCGAGGTTGCCGAAGGTAAATTGCATTTTCATGGCGTTGATCTGACGCGCTTAATAGAAGAATTTGGTACGCCACTCAAATTTTCATACCTGCCAAAAATCGGCTCCCAAATCAGAACAGCACGCGAGCTTTTTGCCAAAGCATTTGATAAATACAGCTACCAGGGCAACTATAATTATTGTTATTGCACGAAGAGCTCGCATTTTAGCTTCGTGCTTAACGAGGTGCTCAAAAATGGCGTTGACCTCGAAACTTCCTCCGCCTTCGATCTCGACATTATAAGGCGGCTTAATAAAAATGGCAAGTTCAGGAAGAACCAATTCGTGATCTGCAATGGATATAAGACCCAACAATACGCAAAAAACATCGCGGAGCTTGTAAACTCGGGCTTCGAGAATGTAGTGTGTGTGCTCGATAATCCCGAAGAATTCGACCTCATCAACCAGCATACCGAAAGGCCCACCAAGCTCGGGATCAGGATTGCTACCGAAGAAGAGCCTAATTTCCTTGTTTACACTTCGCGGCTGGGAATGAGTTATAAGAAGATCAAAAACCTATACGAATCGCGCATTAAAGATCATCCTAACTTCAGCCTCAGGATGCTCCATTTTTTTGTGAACTCAGGCATAAAGGATACCACCTATTTCTGGAGCGAGCTTACCCGGCTGGTAAATGTATATGCCGATGTGCGCGAATTTTGCGAGGAGCTGGATACGCTCGACATTGGCGGCGGAATGCCTATCTATACCTCGCTTGGTGTTGAATACGATTATGATTACATGATCGACCAGATCGTGTATTATATCAAGGCCATTTGCGAAAACCGGGGGGTGCCGGTACCCAACCTCGTAACCGAGTTTGGTTCGTTTACCGTTGGAGAAAGCGGCGGAGCGCTTTACACCATTATCGGCCAGAAAGAGCAGAACGACAAGGAACTCTGGTACATGATCAACAGCTCGTTCATTACCACCCTGCCCGACACCTGGGGAATAGGGCAGAAGTTTATCATGCTCGCCGTAAACAATTGGGACAACGAATTTCAACGCATTAACCTGGGCGGACTTACCTGCGACAGCCAGGACTTTTATAATTCAGATACCAATACCAACCAGGTATTTATGCCTAAGCTCAAAGAAGGGCAAACCCTGCACATGGGCTTTTTCCACACGGGAGCGTACCAGGAAAGCCTGGGTGGCTACGGGGGGATCCAGCATTGCCTTATCCCGGCGCCGCGCCATATTATTATTGATCGCAAAGCCGATGGCGCGCTCGAATTCGAGGTATTTGCGCCCGAGCAGGATTCGGAAAGCATGCTAAATATTTTAGGATATTAATTGTAAACCGGATTTTTGGCTATATTTGCAAAAAATAATTTTTATGGCAGTTACCAGGTTAAAAAGAAAAGACAGAAGAAATAAGACTACGTCGGTTTTGCGTAAGTCGGCTATCAAGGTGAATACGAAGCTCGTAAAGATCAAATCGCCTAACGCAGAACGTACAGTTATCCTCGACTAAGAGTCACCAGCCGTGGTGATGAAACTGGTAGACATGCCATCTTGAGGGGGTGGTGCCCGTAAGGGTGTATGAGTTCGAATCTCATCCACGGCACAAAATAATCCCGTTGACGGTTAAATATTTTAAGGTTCGCATGTTGAACCGAACCTATTTAACCGTTGACGGGATTTTCTTATTTTATCAGGACCTTTAATGGCGAAAGCACGTCGGATACGGTATCTACCAGCGATGAAAATGCGTCGACCACTGCCTGGAAATCGACTACGAAGATGGTAATGATAAAAGTTACCACGGCAATAAAAAACCAGCGAACTACGTGTATCATATCGTATTTCAAATATAGCGCCTAAGGCCTGTTCATCAAAAGCTTCATAAAATTACTTGTGCGCAATTGTGGTAATTATCTATTTTAGTAAACACTTATGATAAAATCGGAATTTCACCAGGTGGCCACTTCCAGGTTGGTTATCAAGATCTGCTCGATGGGTGCCGAATTATGCTCGGTTCGCGATAAAAAAACAGGGTTCGAATTTATGTGGCAGGCCCATGAAGAGATCTGGCCGAGGCATGCGCCGGTTTTGTTCCCCGTAGTTGGAAAACTCAGGCATGGCAAAATTATGATCAATGGCCAGGAGTACGAAATGGGGCAGCATGGCTTTGCCCGCGACCTGGAGTTCGAAATGGTTGAACTGTATACCGACCTCATGCGCTTTAAACTGGTGTCGACGCCCGAAACGCGGAAGATGTTCCCTTACGATTTCCAGTTTTTTATTACTTACGAGGCGGCCGACGAAAATATCAAAATCACGTATAATATAGTAAACACCGGCGATGAGCGCATGTATTATTCGGTTGGCGCACATCCGGCTTTTAACCTGCCAGGCAAAGACCTCAGTTCATTTCGCATCGAATTCGAAAGAGACGAAGACCTGGACAGGCACCTGCTAACGGCCGGCCTTTTCAATGGCGATATGGTTAACATAGGTTCGAACACCAGAAAACTGCAGCTGGGCAGCGAGCTTTTTGCCAACGACGCCATCGTACTCAAAAATCTCCGCTCAACTTACCTGGCCTTGGTTCAACCTTCATCAAACTTTAAGATCGGGCTCCTGTACAGGGGGTTCAGCTATATGGGAATCTGGACAAAACACCCGTATGAAGAATTTCTATGCCTGGAGCCCTGGAACGGACTTGCCGACTACGAATGGTTTGGCGAAGATATTTCGTTAAAAGAAGGGATTCTGACCCTGGCTCCTCATAAGGAAGCCAGCTTCAGCTACACCCTGAGCTTTACTGCACCTTAAAAACGGTCGTTACCGGCCGATCTTTTCAGCGGCCTGTTCATAAACAAACCAAAACAGGCGGCGCCGGCAAAATAAGCAACAGCGTCGCGCCAGTCGGCTGTGTAAGCCGTATTGAACCGTGGAATTACCCATTCGAAAAACAGGGTAAAATAAAGCCACACGGCCAGGATCGATAATTTCGGGTACACATGCGCCGGGTTAACGAACTGCCTTTGCAGGAGGAGCGCCGTACCCATAAGCAAGGGCAACACCAGCAGGTCGTCGGCATAAGAAGTTAGCAGGGTGGGAGCCTTACACTTATTAAACCAAATTTTGAGCGCAAGCCATGTCAGGCCCAACACGAGTAATTGAATACGTAATGGGTTTTTCATCCTGGCATGATCACCAGGATAAACGTTACGAAGGCAATAATGCCAATGAGAATAGCCTGCCCGCCCTGCACAAGTTTCTCAATGGCCCGAAGCATAGGATTCGACGAACTGTTACGGATGGTAAACCGCGTCATGAGCGGGCCCTGCTGTTGCTGGCTTTGTTCCCATTCATGCCGCTCCTTGCGGTATTGCATATCGAGCATTTCGCCACAATGGGAACAGAAGGCCTTTGTACCGTCGGTCCAACGGCCACAATGCTCGCATTTTTTAGTGGAGCTGGTTACGCCAGGTGTTTCTATCGGGTTGTCCAAGGCTCCAAATATCGGCATTCCGCTTTTATCTCGCAAGGAGAAGGGAGGTACCCTGAACAGGGGTCGACTTATCCGCCCAAACGTACAATTAAACTCTCCCAATTTACTTATTTAACTCTTGGAAATCATGGTTTACATTTGTTTTTACACCACAATTAAGTGACATAAATAATTATTAATCAATTAATTACATAATTAAATATAAAGTTTTTGGTTAACACCGGTTCATAACAAATGTAAATAGCACTATTAACAAATGTATTTGTTGTTTACATTTGTATCGAACCTTGTTTACCTTTGTTAATAACCACTACTAACCAAGCATTTATATGGACGAACTTAATAAACGGGTGTTAAGTGTAATGGAATTCAAAAATCTGAGCCGTACGGCCTTTACACAATTGCTGGGCATATCTTTGCCCGTACTTACCCACATCAGCTCAGGGAGAAATAAGCCCGGTTTAGAGCTCATTCAGAAGATCTTATCGCATTTTGACGACGTAGACCCCGACTGGCTTCTCCTGGGCAAGGGAAATATGCACCGTAAAAAGCCTGATAAGGTGAATCTTAGTGCCGAATTGCGGGAAATAGAGCTACTCGCCGCCGATCTCGATGTTTTAGTGTCGAATTCTAAACAAGTGACTGAATATAACCGTATTTTGCTGAAAGAAATTGGGTACCTGCATGAGCTAAACCAGTATATGACGGATAACGAATCGCGGGTGGAAATTTTGAAAAGATCGCTTACCGAAATAAACCAGCGACTCTCGGCTAAAGTGAAACACGAAATTTGACAGTACTATAATTTGAGTTTCAAATTTTAAGGTATTTGAATGCGCCAGGAATGGCATGGCAGGTCGGGCAGGTGCCGATTCTATTGACCTGGCGCCTACATTTGCTAAATTTACATATTTACCCGGGCGGCTTGCTTGCAATAAATATTTTTTTGAATTTTGTATAGCCATGAAAAAGTTACAGGCAAATCATACCGGGAAAGGGCAGCTATTTAACGCCGGCTGGCTCGAGGTATTAACCCGTACTTCGGTGCCGCTTACCATCGTATTTTATGGTGCCATCTGGCTGGCTTTTCTGTCGCTCAATTACTTTAATACTAACCTCAGTTTCTTTGATTCGGCCATATTCTACATACTGGCGCTTTTTGGGTGGACGCTCTTCGAATACCTCATGCACCGGTACGTATTTCACTTTATCAACGAAAGGCCGTGGACCCATCGCTTTCATTACCTGATTCATGGCGTTCATCACGAATATCCACGCGACGAGGAAAGGCTTTTTATGCCACCATTGCCTGGCCTTCTCATTATTTGCGTATTAACCGGCCTGTTTAGTTTTATGGGAAACCACACCTGGATCTGGATGGCAGGTTTCTTAAACGGCTGGGCTATTTACGTGGGTATCCACTATATAGTTCATACATATCAGCCGCGCAGGCCCTTCAAGATCCTTTGGACGCATCATGCCAAACACCACTATAAACAGGGAAATAAAGCCTTTGGGGTGTCGACGCCCTTTTGGGACCTGGTTTTTGGCACTATGCCCGATTAAGCCGGCGGCTTTTCTGGCTAAGGCAACGTTGATTTCATTTTGCGGTATTCCCCTTCAAATCTTTCACCTTCTTTACCGCCAAGTTCTTTCCATTTCTCCAGGATATGTTTTACGCGATGCTCGGGGTTGGGATGGGTGCTGATAAACTCAATCACCCCGGGATCTTTGTGATCGGCCTGCAATTGCTCGAAAAAACGCGCCACACCGCGCGCATCCAGGTCGGTCTGGTACAGGTATTCAACCGATCGCAGGTCGGCATCGGCCTCATCAGACCGGCTAAATGAAAGGCTGAGGAGGTTTGCCCCAAGCGAAACCAGCATCGAATTATCAACGCCAAATATTAGCTGTATGGCCAGGCCAAGGCCGGCATTTTTTACCAATTGCCCGGTACTATGCCTGAGATCGGCATGCGCCATTTCGTGGCCCAATACACCGGCAAGTGCATCTTCGCTGTTCAGGTATTTGATCAGCCCTGTGTATACATAGATGCGGCCCCCGGGCAGGCAAAAGGCATTCAGCACGCTATCGTCGTGAACTATTTTTAGGTCCCATTCAAAATCCCGACCATGTTCAACGGCGCCGGAATTCAGGATCTTATCCTTGATCCGCTCCACCACGGTGTAGGGTTCGGGGAACTCGGCCCGCTCGAGGATGTCGAAAGCAGCCGGGTTGGCCTCGATTTCGGCGGCACTTTGCTCTCCCAGTTGCTGGTCGATGCTAAGCGGCACTATATCAACAAAGCCGCTCCCGCATGATGAAAGCAAAAGCCAGGAAGCGGGAAGCAGTATTCTTAAATAACCGTTCATTACCAGATCACGGCCCTGTCTGAAGGTTTCCGGTACATGCGGTTGCCTTCTTTAACTTCGAATGCCGCATAAAACTCCGGCATATTGCTCAGGGGACCAAACACCCTGAATTTACCCGGCGAATGCGGGTCGGTAAGTATGAGTTGGCGGGCTGCCTCGGGCCTTGCGTTGTTTTTCCAGACCTGGGCAAAACCTATGAAGAAACGTTGCTCCGGCGTATACCCGTTTAATACCTTACCCGGGTGCTTCTTAAGATGTTCCTGGTACGCGTAATAGGCAATGGTTAAGCCGCCCAGGTCGGCAATATTTTCGCCGAGGGTGAGTTCGCCATTCACATGGAGGCTATCGCTAACAAAATACTTGTTGTACTGTTCTGCAAGCACTTTTGTTTTGGCTTCAAACAGCTTTTTATCCTCATCGGTCCACCAGCTTTTGAGGTTGCCATCGGGCCCATATTTTGCGCCCTGGTCGTCGAACCCATGGGTAAGCTCGTGGCCTATTACAGCGCCTATGCTACCGTAATTTACGGCATCGTCGGCATGCGCATCGAAGAAGGGAGGCTGCATAATGGCTGCGGGGAATACTATTTCGTTGAGGGTTGGACTATAATACGCATTCACCGTTTGCGGCAACATATTCCATTTAAGCCGGTCGATGGGCTTTCCCAGGTTGCTGATCATATCATTAAAAGCCCATTCACTCGCGCGGTAGTTATTGTCGAGGTACGAATCTTCTTTTATTTCCAGGGTGCGGTAGTCTTTCCATTTGTCGGGGTAGCCGAATTTGCGGTTAAACGATTCGAGCTTTACCAGTGCTTTTTCGCGCGTTTCGCCACTCATCCAGTCGAGTTGGTTCAACCTTACCCTGAAAGCTGCAACTATATCATCAACCATGGCATTAACCTGCTTTTTAGAGTCGGCGCTGAACGTTTTTTCAACAAAAAGCTGACCCAACAGCTCGCCCACAATGCTGTTGGCGGCTCCAATGCCTCTTTTCCATGCCGGGCGCTGAACCTTGGTGCCGGTTAGAACGGTGCTGTAGAAATAAAAATTCTGTTTTTCGATGCGGGTATCGAGGTAGCCTGCAGCGTTATTCATGACACACCAGCGGAGATAAGCCTTAAGTACCGGCAGGGGGGTGGTTTGAACCAGTTTATCGAGGTTTTCAAAAAAATCGGGTTGCGATACCACGAGGCTGTCGATCTTACCATGTACGCCGACGGTTCTGAAATAAACCTCGAAATTGAGATTGGGATATTGGCTCAGCAGGTTCTGCATGCTGCGCATATTGTATTGCTTTTCCTGGTTACGGCGCTCGGTGCGCGTCATGGCTTTGGATGCCAGGCTGGTTTCAACATTCATCACTTCGTTTTCAACGGGTGCTTTCAGATCATAGAGCTCAGCCATTTTTGCAAGGTGCTTTTTATATTCTTCGCGAATCTCTTCCGACTTTTTATCGGTTTTCGAATAATAGTCGCGGTCGGGTAAACCCAGCCCCCCTTGCGAGAGATAGCAGATATAGCGGGTGCTGTTCTTCAGGTCTTGCGACACATAGAAATTGAAGAAGCTGCGGATGCCTTTCTTGTGAAAACGAGCTACCGTTTCTATGAGTTGCATGGTATTGCCTACGCGGTCAACTGCCTGCAGGTCGGCCATCACGGGTTGAAGGCCCTGCTGGTCGCGCTTGCCCGTATCGAGGAAAACCCGGTAAATAGTTCCCACTTTTTGCCGGGCCGAACCCATTTGCGCCGTTCTGTCGGCCGCCGCCTGCTCGAGGATCTGGCGGAGAATATTGTTGTTCCGGTCGGCCAGCATGTTGATGGTCCCCCAGCGACTTTCATCCGATGGGATCTGGTTTTCGCGTAGCCAGGTGCCGTTGGCATATTGGTAAAAATCGTCTTTTGGATCCACCGATTTATCCATTGCGGCCAGGTCGATGCCCGAAGGGTCTTTCTTATAAACCGCGGCGCTGCCAATGATGAGGGCAGCCGGTACAATCAGGGCGATAATGAATTTTTTCATATTACTCGAAATACGGGTTAAAAGCGCAAAATAGGATTTTGGCAAAGAATGTGCGACCCGGCAACCAAAAAAATTTTCCCATTTACATGACCGGGGGAGCCGGGGTTGCGCGGGCACACCCAGGTGAACCCCTCCCGGTGTTGCGACGATCGCGGCGAAGGGTTGATCCAAAATAACACCGCGTTCGAAAACA
>JADMIO011449871.1_pt1 | contig 14209 bp, 12 predicted proteins | sample 8958161 | NCBI WGS metagenome assembly JADMIO01 (sample SAMN16585339, study PRJNA669376) | soil metagenome | isolation source: Crop rotation soil | place: USA: Cullars Rotation, Alabama | collected 2011 | reverse complement strand
AGGTATGTAGGGCCTGCCGCAAGCCAGTCATGAGCGCACGTGCCTCGGTGTGACCGAGCTGCATTTTCCAGTTTCCAATAATGTACGGATGCTCGATATTCATGCACTCGGTGGAAGCGATTCAGATGATTCTTCGACTTTGAGCTGGACCTGCATAGGGTTAAGCAAGGAATCCAAATGCTCATTTTGATTCAGTTGCTGATATTCTGGCAGTTCCGAGATATGATTCAATCCGAGAAATCGGACAAAATCATTCGTCACCTGGTACGACGTCTGCAGTTTATCTTTATGGGCTTTGGCTTCCACTAGCCCTTTGATCATAAGATTCCGTAAAATCAAGGCGCAATTCACTCCGCGAATCGTATCAAGCTGGATTTTTGAAACCGGGCCCCGGTACGCAATGATCGTTAAAGTCTCCAGAGCCGGGCGCGTTAATTCTCCCGCCTGTTCCTCTTTAAGAAACTGCGTAATCAGTTTGCTTTCCAACGGCGTCGTCACCATTTGGACCGAGTCACCGTGCCGTAGGATGTTAATGCCGGATTCATCCTGATTAAATTTTTGCGCGAGTTCTTCAACCGCGAGTTTTACCTCTTCGGGCTTAGCGCCCGTGCTTTCAGCCAGCTTCCGATACGTCATCGGTCGCGGCGAGGAAAAAAGAAGGCTTTCGAGTTGCCGGGCAAGCGACATAGTTACGAGGGATTGGTAATTGAAATTATTGAAATATCGGTAAAATGATTTTCCTGCGCCAGGGTTACATCCCGCTGTTTCACCAGTTCAAGCAAGGCTAAGAAGGTTACAATCATTTCGGTCTTGCTCGCCGCCACTTTCAGCAAGTCATGAAAACTGGTCTTTGGAACTTTGACTAAATGGTCGCGGATGTGTTCAATCTTCTGCCGGATATTAATCGTCCGGACCATGACCGTCTGTGGTAATTTTACTATTGGTTCGAGTTCTCGTAAAACACTGCTATAGAGCTCGCGCATCGCTTCGGGATGCAGGCCTTCCGGCGGGTTGAAAATCGGTTCAAAGGAGGCATACCCATCCCGCGGCCAGCTGACGCGATGCTTGGCAAACAATTTGCCGACATCTTGGGCGGCTTTGACAAATGCTTGATACATTTTGAGTTGGCGCTCCAACTCAAAGCCCGCATCATCCACCACGGTATCGGCCGGGAGCATGACGCGCGATTTAATCAGAAGGAGCTTCGCGGCGACGACCAAAAATTCTGCCAACTCATCCACTGGCAGCTCTTCAAGTTTTTGGAGCTCAGCGATATATTCTTCGGTCACCTTGGCTAAGGAAACCTGGGTAATATCTAACTCATCCTTCTCAATCAGTTGCAAGAGAAGGTCGAGTGGCCCGGTAAATGTATGAGCGTGAACTTGCCGCATGTTATTTTTTATTTTTTTCCGAAATTGCGCCAACAATCGGTTCTTCGAATTTAATATAATCCTTGACTTTCAAACGCAGTGATTCAGTAAAGCTGCCGGCGCTGAATAACATTTTTTCTGTTTTCAAAAGACTTTTATCGACGACGGTGCCAACTTTATGCAATTTGCCAAAGGCGGTCATCGCGCCTGGCTTGACCTTAAAGGCCTTGGTCATTTCTTTTTCATTTGAGAGCGTTACTTTCTTTGCACCGAGCACCTTCTTCAGCGCCGCTAAATCCACGCGCTTATTGGCCGGTAAAAGCACCAACTTATATTCCGCGTCCGCTTTGACGAGGAGCGTTTTCACAATTGTATTCAATTTCAGTTTGGTCGTCTGCGCTAAATCATAGACAGTGAACACGGTCCGATGTGGAACTTCTTCGTATTTGAATTTGAGTTTAGCGAGGTAATTTTTGACTTTGGCTGGAATGGCCATGATATTTTTACTTGAGTGGTAATGTTTGTTGGTGTCCCTGGAGGCTTTTCGCCGTACGGCGGCCGAGGGGGGTAAGGCTGACTTCATCGATAAACCATTTTTCCGGCGTGCGTCGTCCGTAGCCGATCATAAAGCCCCTTTCTATCAAGCGTTCGAGTGACTTCGTGATCGTTTCGGTCATGGCCGGGGCCGGAGTCGGTGCTTGGTAGAAGCGCATAAAGCCGCGGCGGGAGATCTTAGATTTTCTGACCCCATAGCACTCCCCGAGAATGTATTTTTGGAGGGCCGAGAGTCGCATGTTTATTCTTTTCGTATTTGAATGTGCGCGTCCCGCAGATCCGCCGGCGGTAATTCACTTGGCGCATCCATCATCAGATCACGGCCATCCCCGGTTTTCGGAAATGGAATGACTTCCCGGATGTTCGGCTCCTGGCAGAGTATCATAACTAGACGGTCAAGGCCCCAGGCAATTCCCCCGTGGGGCGGCGTACCATATTGAAAAGCTTCCAGCATATGTCCAAAGTTTTTTTGGATCCGCGCTTCATCAAAACCCATAATTTTGAAAACCGCGGTGAGCGCGTCTGGCTGGTGATTCCGGATGGAGCCACCACCGATCTCTGATCCGTTCAGGACCACATCATACTGTGACGTCAGAATGGCTGGAATATTTGTCCCGGCCAGAAGATCCGCCTGCGAATCAGGTTTAGCTGCCGAAAAGGGATTATGTGTGAAGGTCCAGCCGCCGGCATCGGTTTTTTCAAAAAAAGGAAAATCAATCACCCAGCAAAACGCCAACAGGTTCGGATCATTTTTATCTTGGCGCAGGTCCGGCCGATCAGTCCCGTATTTTTCCATCGCTTCGGCATATGACATGCGCGGAAAAGGAACTGTTTGAATAGTCTTCTCCGGAGCGATTTTCTTTACCAGTTCAATCAGCAATTTTTCATTCAATTCCATGACATCTTCCCGGCTGACAAAACTCATTTCTAAATCCAGTTGGGTAAACTCCGGCTGTCGGTCGCCGCGCTGGTCCTCATCCCGGAAGCAGCGGGCAATTTGAAAGTAGCGCTCGATGCCGCCGACCATAAGCAGTTGCTTAAATTGCTGAGGGCTTTGCGGCAAAGCATAAAATTTTCCCGGTTGCAGCCGCGACGGCACAATGTATTCACGCGCGCCTTCCGGCGTCCCTCTCGTTATATATGGCGTTTCCACTTCTACAAAATCTTTTTCATCCAAAAAATCGCGGATGAATTTGATAATGCGGTGACGTACCCGCAAATTTTTCTGCATGCGCTGGCTGCGTAAGTCAAGGTATCGGTATTTCAACCGAGTCTCTTCATTAATCAGACGCGTGTCATCCAGCGGAAATGGCAACGTCTCCGCTGGGTTGATAATCTTCAGCCCCTGCGCCTGAATTTCAACCGTTCCAGTCGCTAAGTTCGCATTCACGTTTTTTTCACCCCGCTGGGCGACGGTGCCAGTTATTTCCACCACGAATTCGCTCCGCACTTCTTTGACTTTTTCATAATCGGCGCATTCACGGGTGCGCACACAACTTGAACCATCCCACTGCGATCACGCAGATGGAGAAAAATAATCTTGCCCATGTCGCGCCGAACATCAATCCACCCCTGGAGGGTAACTGTCTGGCCAATGCGGTCTGGAGTCTGGGCGGTGAGCGTTCGGGTTGAGTTCACGTGAGCGGAAAACGATAACAAAATACCCGCGTAGTATATCATGCCCGCGGGCCGGTCTACAAGGCTATTTTTTCCGTTGGGTTAGCCGAAATAGGAGGGCGATGAGCAGCCCACCCATGAGGTTGAAAAAGAGGTCGCGGGGCGCATCGAAGGCGCTCCAGACCCGTTCGGTATGAAACCACCAATCGCCTAACCATTCACTCACTTCGTACATGGCACCAATAAACTGGCCCAGGAGAAATCCGGACCAGGTGGCAAAAGCCGGGGTCATGGGGAATGTTCCGCTTCGGCGCCAATGCTGGTAGAGATCGATGCAGACGGCTGACAGCGCCATTCCCCCAATGGTATGGGTCACCCGGTCATACCACCAAAAACGTGCATACAGATGTTGGAAGTTACCTAAGGCATCGATCCAGACGCTAGCCAGGGCCATCAAAATAGTCAGCCAGGAGAGTTGTTGGCCCACCCGCCGTAAACGAGCATCAAACCATATAATACCAATCACGCTCGCTACGTTCGTAATCGCTAAGGCAATTTGCCGACCGCGGTCATCATACGACGTCGCAACTTCGATACCCAGCAATGTACCTTGGAGAACTAGTAAAATAATCGGGCGGGTAAATTTCATACAGGGGTCAATGTCGGACGATACCGTTGTCGATACCATACTTTCCGGACTTCATCAACCACTACAACCGGCACCGAGCCGAGCACAACAATCGCCCAATCGGACATGCTTAGTGGTGCAACCGAAAAAATGCGCGCCAGGAACGGAATATATAAAATACCCACCTGCATCAGGATGACCGTTACAAAGGCCAGCCGAAGCGCAGGGTTCTTCCGCATGCGCGAAAAAATTGACCGCACCGTTGAGCGTGAATTTAAAGCCGTGACCCACTGTCCAAGCGCAATAGCTGTCAAGGTCATGGCAGAAACTGTTTCCACCGACCGGTTACTGCGCTGACCAATCATAAATACGAATAGGGCGCCCAGCGCAAGGCCGAGGGCTGTAACCGTGATCCGTTCGAACATTGCGGCATTCACCAGTGGCGCACGCGGGTCATGCGGTCGCTCGCGCATCGTATTGGGTCCTTGCGGTTCCCGCACGAGGCCAATTCCTAAAAAGGGATCGGTCAGAGCATTCAGCCAGATAATATGTTTCGGTAAGAGCGGCAGCGGTAATCCGAACAGCAGCGCTGCGACCACGAGCAGCAGCTCGCCAAGGTTTGAAGCGAGTAAATAAAATACCACACGACTGATATTGCGTTGGATTCGACGGCCTTCAGCAATCGCCACCGTCAAGCTGGAAAGATTTCCATCCACGAGCACGATATCGGCCGCCTCCTTGGCAGTATCGCTGGCTGTCGCACCGACGGCTACGCCCACATCCGCTTCGGTTAATGCCGGCACATCATTAATTCCGTCTCCGGTCATAGCCACCACCTCGTGATTCTGCCGCAGAAGTTTGGCAATGCGGAATTTATGATCAGGCGTTAGGCGCGAACCAACACGTGCCGTGGTTAACCGGTGACGGAGCTCCTGGTCCGTCAGTTCATCCATTTGGCTGCCATCAATGAACATTGCCGGGGTGACTTGATCAATCAAGCCAATCTGGTTGGCAATCGACACAGCTGTCTTCTGATAATCCCCGGTCAGCATTAAGATCCGAATGCCAGCCGAGCGCATGCTGGCTATGGCCGGTGCAGCTTCGGGACGGACTTGATCGGCCATCCCGAACAGACCGACAACCGTCCAAGCACCAAAGAGCGACTGAACATCAAAAGACTCGGTCAGCGGAACAATGGCATATCCAATGACTAGGCCCCGCAGGCCGTCAGCTGCCCAACGCTCGTATAACTCCATGAGCGTGGCACGGTCCACGTCTGTAAAAGGCTGGGGGCCTTGTACGGTCCAACGATGGGCCGCATGTTGCAGCACTTCTTTCGGTGCACCCTTGATGATCGCAACAATTTCTTTTGACGACTGCCGATGCCAAGTCACCATGTATTTTTTTTCGGCCGTAAATGGAATCTCGCCCAAGCGCGGATGAACCATATCCAGATCATGTTTTGACCACCCAGCCTTCCCGGCCGCTACGATCAATGCGAGCTCGGTCGGATCGCCAATGGCTTGGCGCGTATTGTCTTCCGCCAACGTAAAACGGCTGTCATTATTCATACTCCCCAGCCGCAAGGCCCAGCTCAGCCCCTCATACTCCCGGCCCAGTACGGCTTCGTCTCCAAGCCGAATGTCTCCCGCCGGGGCATAGCCTTGGCCGGAAAAATGGAAACTCTGATGATCGACCCAGAGTTTTTCAACCATCATTTCACCGTACGTCAGCGTACCTGTTTTGTCAGTCGCTACGACGGTCACGGCGCCGAGCGTTTCAATGGCGGATAATTTTTGAATGAGCGCCTGGCGCTTAGCCATTTCCCACATTCCCCAGGCCATCGCCATGGTCATGACAACCGGCAGGCCTTCGGGAATAATGGATACAATCATGCTGACCGCCAGCAGGAAAATTTGTTCCGTCCCCAAATGCCGCAGCCAGCCGAGTAAAAAAATAATAAGTCCGATCACCAGCGTGCCATATGCTAGGCGCCGTGAAAACGCTTGGAGTTTTTGCTCCAATGGCGTCGGATCGCTGGAACCGAAGCGAGACTCCGCCACAATTTTCCCAAAGCGCGTCTCCGTGCCCACGGCGGTCACAATAAATTGTCCATGACCGGTCGCCAGATGCGTTCCACGCCAGGCCATGTTCTGTCGGTCACTGGCCGCAACCGTTTGCGGCTCAACCCCGGTGTGCTTTTCAACGGGCGTGGGTTCACCGGTTAATGCGGCCTCAACCACCCGGACCTGGAATACCTCTATCCAGCGACCGTCGGCCGGGATGGCGTCCCCGGCACTCACCTGGACGATATCTCCGACCACTAACTCATCGGCCGCAATTTCGCGCTCCAGTCCATCCCGAATCACATGCGTCATATGCGGCGTCATTCGGAGCAGGCGCCGGACCGCAGTGCCTGATTGATATTCCTGGCGATAGCCAATCAGCGCATTTAAACCAATCACAAAAAGAATGACCGCGCCGTCCTGCCATTCCCGGAACGCGAATGATAACCCAGCGGCAATGAGCAGGATATAGATGAGCGCGCTCTTGAATTGGCCGACAAAAATTTGGAGCCGCGAGCGCATTTTTGGCGGCGGCAAGCGATTTGATCCGCGCGACTGGCGGATACCGGCTATGGTACTACTCGGTAATCCTTCGACGCTGGAGGTAAGTTGCTGCAAGACGTCTTCGACTCGGAGGGTGTGCCAACGGTTTGGCCGGTCCATATTAGAAGGTGTAACGCAACAGGACTATCCCAGCCAGGGCCATTAATCCGAATGTGATCCAACCAAAACTGCGTACCCAGCGCGGACTGCGATATGTTCGGACGACGTTCGGATTATCCGCTAGCCGAATCACAAAAAATAGCACGACCGGTGCGAGCAATCCATTGACTACCGCGGCCACTAGCAGCAGCTGGAACGCTGGAATGTGCATCAACGTCACTGCCACGCCGAGAATGACTGACAAAATAATCACACTATAAAAACTTTCCGCCCGCCGGAAACTGAGAGACAAGCCCTCGCTCCGGCCAAATACTTCAGCGAAGGCATAGGCGGCGGAACCGGCCAGAATCGGAATGGCTAATAGGCCGGTTCCAATTATGCCAAAACTAAATAAGAGGAACGTGAGTGGCCCTGCAATGGGTTGTAATACTTCGGCGGCTTGGGCAGCCGTCGTAATTTCGCGCACGCCATGTACATGCAGCGTGGCTGCGGCGGCCACAATAATGAAAAACATGATAACATTTGAAAAAAGCATGCCGACTGCCGTGTCACGACGCATGGCGCGGAGCTGCCGCACCATTCCGGCGGGCGTCATGCGCCGGCGTCCGGTTCGTTCTTCGACCTCTTCGGATGTCTCCCAAAAAAATAAATAGGGAGAAATAGTTGTGCCCAGAATTGCCACCACCAGTGACCAGAACGCTTTCCCGTGCCCCACCTGTGGCCAAAACGTTCCGTGCAGGACGGCGGTCCAATCGATCTTAATAAACCAAGCTACGGCTACATACAGGAAGAGCGTTAAGGTCAGCCATTTCAGCACCCGGACATAGCGCCGGTAGGTTAATCGGATTTCAAGAAAAAGAATAACCGCCGCAAACAAAACCACATACAACCACGACGGGCCCGGTACGAGCAGCTTCATGACATCAGCTAAGGCGCCTAAATCCGCGCCAATATTCACGATATTCGCCACCAGGAGGAACGTGCTCAATACCAAAGCGATCGTGGCCGAGTAGTGTCGCCGGATGAGGGCAGCTAAACCATGGCCTGACACGAGCCCTAAGCGGCCGGACATTTCCTGCACCGCAATCATCATTGGCGTGGTAATCAGCGACAGCCATAACAATCGGTAGCCAAACATCGACCCAGTTTGTGAGTAGGTCGCAATCCCGGACGGATCATCATCCGAAGCCCCGGTGATCACGCCCGGACCGAATGACGACCAAAATTTCCGCGGGTGCATCATGGGGTTTTGACGGACGCCATTTCGCTTGAAGTGCGCCACCGGTAATAAAAATTCTTAACCGTCTCCGAGGTTATAAAGTAGACAAGTACAATCCCTAAGGTCAGCGCCAATTGGCCAAGAGTGGGCGGGTGGAAATGGAAGAGATGCTGGCCGACTGGCAGGTACGGCAGGGCAATGGTGGTAGCGGCGGCCACACCGGTCAAAATAAAAATCATGAGCGGAGGCCGGACGGCTTTCAAGAAAGGCAGCTTGGTCCGAATAGAAAAAAGAATAGCCAGTTCTGTCAGGATAGATCCAATAAACCAGTTAGTTTGGAGAACTGACTGGCTGCTGTGTGAGAAGAATCCGAAATACATAAAATCAAACAAGGTGCTAACGCTGCCTAGGACGGAAGCGAGTAGGGCCACTTCTCGCACCTGGTAAACTTGCGGACGACGGATTTCTTGCGGATCAACTGAGTCGGCCGCAATCGAAATCATAGGAAAATCCGACAGCAAATTTATTAACAGAATCTGAAGCGGCAGAATGGGAGGATAGGAAATTAATAGTGAGGCGAAGGCCACGGCATAAAAGTTCCCGAAGTTCGAAAGCAAGGTCGACTTAATATACTTAATCGTATTTGCAAAGACCGCCCGGCCTTGCCGGATCCCTTCGATAATAACGCTCAGGTTACGTTGGAGTAGAATAACATCCGCATTCGAGCGTGCAATATCCGACGCCGTATCGACCACAATCGAAAGATTGGATTCTTTCAGGGCCGGAGCATCATTAATCCCCTCGCCCAGGTAGCCAACTTGGTGGTGCCGACGCAGGAGCTCAATAATTCTGAATTTTTGTTGCGGTGAAACCCGCGCAAAGACATGATACTTCTCGACAGCGTCCCGCTGTCCGTCTTCACCCAGCGCCATGAGCGCCTCGCCCAACAATACATCTTCCGGATGCGTAATCAAACCCGCCTGGTGTCCAACGGTCCCGGCTACTTCGGCGCTATCCCCGGTGATAATTTTGACTTGCACGCCAAGTTCCTTCGCATCACGAATTGCCGTACCGGCCGATAACTTCAGCGGGTCAGAGAAAGCGATAAGGCCCACCCATTCCAGGCCTGTATCAGACTCAAGGTCTGCTGCATTTGGCGCGTGCGGGGTACGGCGCCGCGCCACCCCGAAGGTCCGAAATCCCTGCTGGCCATATATACGGACGGTTTCGAGGATCTGATGCCGGGTAGCCTCAGGGACCGCGCTCCGCTCGAGAATGACTTCCGGCGCGCCCCGACTGACAATCTGGTACGCCTGATCCGTTTGAAATGCGATGGTGGTCCGCCGCCGTTCCGGGTCAAAGGGAAATTCAAATAAGACACGCGCGTGCTTGACCGCCGCTTGACCCTCAGCATCCAGGGCACTCCAAATCGCCAGATCAAAGCTGTTGTTCGATTGCTGAATTTGCAAATCAGATTCGGACGCGCCGATGACACCCAGGCGCAAGCATTCGGCCCGATCCGAGGCTTCTACTTCGTGGACCGACATTTGTCCGCGCGTGAGGGTGCCAGTTTTGTCAGAACATAGCACGTCAATACTTCCCAAATCTTCAATGGCCGATAAACGGCGGACGACTACTTTTTCTTTCGCCAACCGGAGGGCTCCGCGCGACATGGCTAGCGTCGTCACCACCGGCAAGGCTTCAGGAATAACGCCGATCGCCAGCGCAATCGAAAAAATGGTCAGTTCAAAAAAGTTTACATGTCCATGCTTGATAATTAAATTCGCAATAAAGACGAGCGCCAGCGTAACCGTGATTAAGCGGATAACAAAGCGGCTGAAACCGGCAATACCAATTTCAAAACCTGTGCGCCGTTTCGTTTCTACGGTCAGCCGGCTAATGTCTCCTAAAACCGATTCGGTCCCCACTGCGATTACCACCCCGCGGGCCTGTCCGCGTGAAACCGTAGTGCCACCAAAAACAATATTCGTCGCTTGATAGGGTTCCTGGACGCGGGCGGCTAAGGGCGCAGCGGATTTTGGTATGGCATTCGATTCACCGGTCAGCGATGATTCGTTGACAATGAATTCTTCGGCCTGCACTAGGCGTATGTCGGCCGGAACAATATCGCCGGCGCGGAGTATGACTATATCTCCAGTAACCAATTCCTCACTCGGAACTACCCGCGGGGTACCATCCCGCAGAGTTAACGTACGCGCCACAATAAATTTTTGCAGCAAGCGTAAGGCTTGTTCCGAACGGAACTCTTGATAAAAGCCGAGGGCGGTATTAATGACTACGAATAATAAAATCATACCCGCATCGATACGCTGGCCGAGCAGGAATGAAATGAACGATGCGCCAAGAAGTAAAAAAACAAATGGCGATGCAAACTGACGCCATAAAAAATCCCGCCACGTTGCGGTCTTGGCCTCAATCGCGTTGCGTCCATGCTCCTGGAGTCGCTGCGCGGCCTCGGCCGAACTCAAACCCTCTGGGCGTGTTTTACATTCTGGAAAAACAGCTTCCGGTTTGAGAGTCGTGTATGCAGAGAAAGACATTCTGTATTTCTTTTAGTCACGAGATTATACCATAAAAATTCGGTTTTGTCGAACCGACTGGTAAAAAGTTCACATCCCCGGGCTAGCGGGCACCGGAAACCATGTGGTGCTCCCCGAAGCGATGGTCAACTTCCGTGTAAACGATTTTGGAACTGGTTTGAATGAAATTCTGCAGCGTCATTAAATCTTTCCCGCGCGTTAAGATACACAAGATATATGGATGATGCGGGTAGTAAATAATTCCGCAGTCATGTAACTGTTTCTCATTAGGAAAATTTGCCAGCCCGTATTTATTCGCCACGCGGATGGAGGATGGGATAGGCTTGGCAATCCCATCATCGTATGCAGATTCACTCAGCCATTTGAGGGCTAGTTCAGAATTTTCTGGCGACAGGTAAGCAGCGTCGTATAAGATCCGAATCAGAGAGGTAACGCTCTTTAAGCTCACCTCACCCACATTTGCATCTGCCGTTGGATCTAACACGCCTAGGTCTTCCAACGTACCCCGAATGATATCTACATTCGGATGGAGCGTACCGTAGTAATCAAACAGTGCCGCCCGAGAGTTATTGTCCGAATACTTAAGCATGCGCTCTAAGAGCGTGCGGATGGTGTATGATTTCCCATTTTCTAGTGTTTCACCAATGGGAAAGTTTTGATTGATAGTGGTGGGCTGAACTGTTACCTTTATTTCCCGGTCTAAAAGGCCCGGGTCGGATTCTGAATCTTTAAGGTATCGAAAGGCAATCGGTAATTTGAAAAGACTCATTGCCAAATATGGTTTACCACTTTCAATGCTAAAGGCCGGACCATTCCGTAAATCGCGGAAATAGAGCGCGGTGTCAGATAGGCCGGCGGCTTTGGCTTGGTCAATTTCCTTGAGCAGTAAATTACGGGTCGTTTCGTATTCGGGGTTGAGGTACTGTTTCCGATCTTCACACCGGATGCGGCTAATGAGACTCTGCGCACAACGCGCATCGTCCCGATCGGTCAAAAACCAGGCGCCACCAACTAGAGCGGCGCCTATGATGGCCGACAAGAGAAAACTGCTGATTGTTCGGCCGGTAGGTTTCATACGAATAGCATAGCACTCAGCTGGCTTTTGCGCATGGTTGAAGATATTTTCAATTTTCTCTTCGGCTCCGAAATCCGGAGACTGATGGCTCCGTCTAGTGATTCATCTGTGCCAGCCCCTGCGCTAAGGTCACGGCTGGGATGCCGCTAGTTTGAATGGCTTGGACAATCCCCTGCAAGACCGCGGGATCATTATGATATTGGTCCGGGCCATTCGCAGTTTGATCATGCAGTTCCAAGATCAGCCAGGTTTTATTTGCTTGCGCTTGAGCAATCCATTGCTGCACGTCACTGACGGTCGTGGTTGATTCAATATGTTTATCCACTAAGGCATACATGTCCGAGGTGCGGAAGTTGAACCCATCAAAGACGCCGCGTGCTCCAACGAATCCCGCGTTCTTCACCAGCTGTTTTACACTGGCATTGTATGCTCCATAGGGATAGACAAACGTCGTTGGGGTAATGCCGTGCGCGATAAGGTCATCGCGGGAACCAGTGATTTCCAGTTGCGCTTGGCTCGTTGAGAGCGTCGTCAGATCAGGATGAGTACGGGTATGAGCGCCAATTTCGTTCCCTTCAGATTTTAGCGTGGTAACCTGCGACCAGGTCATATACGACGGACTCGAGCCGATGCCGACATGCGAGTCAGTAATCGCATAGTAACTAACCTTAATTCCAGCGGCATTCAAAATTGGGCGGCCGGCGGTATATTGGCTGGCGAGCGTGTCATCGAACGTTAAGGTAATAATGCCATTCGGAAAAAGCGTTGGCCCATTGGTCGTATCGTTGATACGGACATTGTCGAGGGTCAGCGATCCAACGCCGGTAAGCGATTGAAAAATCGTAAATGTATCTGCACCGGACGGCATAGTAAATTGCCCACTGAACGTCGTCCAGACCGAACTGGCGGCCGGATTGCCTAACCAGCCATAGGTATAGGAGCCGTCGAGCATGTGAAATTCAATCGAAACATTCGTGACGACATTCGACTGATAATCATTCTGATAGGTAAATGTTTGGCCAGCGCTGGCGTGAATCGGAGCAAACATCCACTTGGCATCGCCCGAGCTATATTGTGTCAGGCTCACTTTGGCGCCCTTGCCAGTGCGCCCGGTGACAGGATATGAAAAGACTGGCGTATTGGATCCATACGACGCGTTCGTCCATGCCAGTGGCAGAGACGGATTGGTAGACTGCGCCGTTTCAAACGTTCCGTTTGTCGGTAAGGCTAATCCTCCGCCGCCGCCGCCATCCGCAGGTAATCGCAGCGCCATGGCCTGAACCTGGCCAACCGGGTGTAACAGAAAGCTGATAAAAATAATGAGGCTACCAAAGACTGTCAATCGCACAAAAATAAGACTTAGGGGTAAAAAACTCTGTCCTATATGACGCCCCACCTTACGAAAGGTTACAGAATTTGTCAACTCGCTTTCGAGCCCGGGTGGTAATCCAGGCTCTATCCTCTTGGACCCAAGGACCAGGTCCCTTTTACCGAGTAGCCAGATAATTCTGGGAAGAGTATTGCCGCGGTGCGTTCAAATTTTGCTTTGAACATCCGCCGCCGAGTATCAATACCCCGACAATAATGATCCAGACTTTTTTCATAATTCAATGAGAAAGGTTAAACGAAAGTACTTATGTATTTTGAATCAGCGAAATAATATTTCCAGCCGGATCTTTGAACCACGCCATGGCACGTCCGTCGCCGCGGGAAATTCCCTGCGCGTCAGTTTTGAGATACGGCTGGTCATAGTGCTCGAATTGAACGCCTTTCTGCATCAAGCCAGCTACGACTTTTTCAATTTCGGTCACTACAAAGTTCAACACCGTAAACGTGGCCGGCTGGTGATCAGTCTTAGGATAGATCAAAACATTCATGCCGTTTGCCAAGTTTAATTGGATCATGCCCATCATGTCTGTCATTTGCAAGCCTAACACGGTCGCATAAAATTTTTGTGCTTGCTCCATGTCATGCACGGAGAAACTAGAGAAGGCTGGGGCGGCTTGAAGCATAATCAAATATGATACAAATAAGATATTGGTAGTATAGCAGAAAATGAAGGCCGGCCGTCGAGCGTATCGCTCGACGGCCGGAAAAAGATCGGATACCGGGCGCAGATATGCGCGGCTGGGGTTGTCAGAAGATAACTTCGAGCGTCTGATTGGCGCGCTCAACGATGTCCTTGACGGTTGGATAGGTACTGACCCCATAGAAGGGGCCATTCGGTGATTCGACCGTCCGGAAGTTGTTCTTACGTAACAGATCGTTCAGCTGGTCGAAACTCGAAGGATGCTCGGCCCGGCGCCAAGCCACCCGCTCCTCCTTCTCGGCTTGATCGAGCGCCTGCCAGAGGCGCGCATGCACCACTTGCGCTTCGGTCATATCCGGGATCAGGGTTTGCATGTCCGGGTTATCGATGGCGGCGGCATTTTCACGAATGCAGCCGAAGTAGAAG
>JADMIO011419605.1_pt1 | contig 14210 bp, 10 predicted proteins | sample 8958161 | NCBI WGS metagenome assembly JADMIO01 (sample SAMN16585339, study PRJNA669376) | soil metagenome | isolation source: Crop rotation soil | place: USA: Cullars Rotation, Alabama | collected 2011 | reverse complement strand
ATTCGCAACGGCCGCGCGCATCACCGCCGCGATGTCGCAAACGCCACCCGATGTGAAGTCCGTGCAGCCCGCGTTGCCGCACGGTGAACCGTTCGAGCACGCAGGTCCTTCGCAACTCGCGAAGCCTCCACGGCCACCGCTCGCGCTCATTGCGCCGCAGCTCTTGGCGCCACCGCTGCCGCCCGCGACCCGGACGCAATTGGCTTCGGCCGGCGTGCCACCGGCGCCGTTCGAGCCGTTCGTGCCGTTCAGTTCGCCCAGCGAAGTGAGCCCCAGTTCGCGCAGATTTTCGCTCGACGACGCACCGAGGCTACCGTCCGCGCCGCGGCCCGCGAGGATCTGCACCGACGCGATGTTCACGTCACTGGTGCAGCGATCCAGGAACACGGCGGTGCTGCCCTCGCCTGCCGCCGTTGCTGCACTCGCGGTGATCTCGAAGCCGTCGATGCGCGTTGCAGTGCGCACGTCGTGGCAGGTGAGCACGGGTGTTCCCGGTCGACCGGGATGTTGCACGAGTCGCACGGGATACAGATCCAGCTGGCGATCGGTGAAGTCGGGTGAGTATCCGCCGAACACGTTCACACCGCCGACGACATCGAAGCCTTCGTACAGTCCCGTCGCGACCAGGACCGTCTTCGACTCGGAACGACCGCGCGCCAGCGCTGCCTGGAGCGTTCGCATCGGATGCAACAGCGTTCCCGGGTCACTGTCGCGACCGCTCGTGGTCACGTAGACGAACGCGCTGGTGTCGTCGGGAACGCCATCACAATCGCCGTCGCCGCCGACGCGCGGTGGTCCACCCGGTGGCACGCGCATGCATTCGCAACCAGTCACCACGAGCCGATCGACATCGACGAAGCCCTCTTCGCATTGCACGTCGCACGTCGGCGCGCCGGCCGTACCCGCGGCGACGCAGTGCGCCACCATGTGCGGTCCCGGCGGAGCGCATGGAACGCCGCACGCGCCGCAATGGGCATCGTGTACGTAGCGGCCCTGTGGATCCCGGAACGACTCATCGACGTTCCCGTCGCAGTTGTCGTCCTGGTTGTTGCAGGTTTCCTGGAGTGCCGGCGCGCAATCGGTCAAACCCGTGCTGCGACACATCTGCGTGCCCGCGCAGGCCTGGCCGTTGGCAGCCCGCACGAGACAGCCGAACTCGGCGCCCATCGTCGCTTCACTGCACGCGCAGATCCCACCGGACGGAACGCAGCTGCCACCGTTCACGTCGGCGCCGCACACGAAGCCCATGGGGCATGCGTCGGGCGCCGTCGGCCCACACGGAATCGTACAGCGGCCTTCGCGTGTCCCGACCACGTTGCAACGAGCGTTCGGGATGCGCAGCTCGCAATCCGAATCCGTCGTACACGGCAGGCACAACACCGGAACGTCGGGCGCGCAGTAACTCGTGCCGACCAGGTGTGTAGCCGGCGGGCACGTCAGGATGCGGCACTCGGCGAACGGCTGCGAACCCGTCATGTCGACGTGGCACTCGGTGGTCGCCGCCGTCGGATACACCGCTTCGCAGCGCACGTCGCAGGCGCCACAGTGTTGCGGCGTGAAGTACACACCGGCTGCATTGACGAAGCTCTCGTCGACGTCGCCGTTGCAGTTGTCGTCGACGTAGTTGCACGCTTCCACCGCGGTGCACGGAACCGCACGCGCGCATCCCGCGAGTACGAACGCGAATGCGATCGCGAGCGCAGTCGGGATCGCGGCGCCGCGCGCGACTCGCACGGAGGACGCGGCACCACGCGAGCCGAGGTCAGCGAACCAGGGCATCGAACATGCCTCCCGCAGCGCCGTCTGCCGCGCTTGCTGCTCCACCACCACCGCGCCCTGCGACACCGCCGCGACCCGACCGGAACATGTTGCCGCTGTGCCACGCGGGATTGTCCATCGCGCCCGTTCCCGTCGCCCACACGCCGATCGATGCGCCGCCGCAACCACCACCGCCACCGCCGCCGGCGCCGCCGTTGCCGCCTGCACCACCGCGCGCGCCCGGGAATCCGCCGGCCAACGGTGGTGTCGAACGCGCCGATGGATCGACTTCGCCGCCCAGCGCACCGAGGCCGCCGCGCGCGCCATCGCCACCCGCACCACCGTCACCGCCGCGCCCGCCGTCACTGGTCGTGAGAATGAGCCCGCGCAGTGTGATCGAACCCATCGTAGCGCGCGTCGTGCGAATCACGATCGCGACCGAGTGTCCGCCCGAGGTACCCGGCAATCCGGGCCGACCCGCGCATCCACCCGCTCCACCACCGCCACCGCCGCCGCCGAGTGCATCCACCCAGCCGCAATCGGGTGGCGAGAACTCGTACTCACTGCCGCCTCCCGCACCGCCGCCACCGCCGCCCGCGCCCGCGGTGCCATCGCGTCCCATCGTCGCGATGTCGGCCACCCAGTTGTCTCCGTCGAAGTGACCGAGTGCATCCATGCAGCCGCGACCCGGTTGACCGAGGCTGCCGTCGCGTCCCGTTGCGCCTGGGCTCGGCCCCTGGAATCCCGTGTACACGGTGAAGTCCGCAAGCCCGCAACAGAACCGTTCGCTGCACGCCGGGCCCATCGTGATCGGACCCGTGGAGTCGTCGCCACCGCGTCCGCCCGCGCCACCGCCGGTGCCACTTCCCACCATGCCGGGCGGTTGCCGCGCCATCATGTGCGGACACGCGGCAGTGCCGCCCTGACCACCCGAGACATTCACGCCGCCGCACATCCCGAGCCCACCGGCGCCGCCGGCGACCGCGTTCATCGAACTCGGCGTGCAGTTGTGACGCCCGTCTTCCAAGGCTGCGCGATTCGGCGCACCGATGCGCGGCATGCTCGCCGGACCCATACCCGCCGTGCCGTTCGTGCCAGGTGCACCGGGCCCCGCCGCTCCCGCGAACACTTCGGAATCACGCAGCGAGAGATTGCGGCCCGGGTCGACCAGGTACGCGCCGAACGCCGGTGCGCCCGGTGTGGTCGCGTCGAGTCCGTGAAAGGTCATCCACTCGACCGATGTCTCCGTCATCCCGACATTGCGCGCCACCAGCGCAGCGCCACCGGGATTCATCGCGTCGGCACGCGCGCGCACATCGACGCGATAGCCGGTCGGATCGAGTGCGCGAAAATCAGCGCGGTAGCCGCCGTGTACGAGGATTCCGTCGGCCAGTTCGAGTGCCTCGGCGTAGCTGCCCGATGCGACGTAGATGTGTCGTCGCGGCAGCATCGTGCTCAGTGATGCACTCGCTTGTCGAACCGCGGCGGCCAGTGTTCGCAACGGGCGCGTCGGTGAGCCGGGGAAGGTGTCGTTGCCGAGTGTCGAGACATAGAAGCTCTCGACCACGATGCCGTCGGCGCCGTCGCAATTCGTGTCGAGCATCGCGCCTTCGGTGAGTACCGGCCCGGGCACGTCGTTCAGTGCCGAGACCGTGCACTCGCAACCCGTGGCAACGCTGCGGTCCGCATCGACGCGATCGCCGTTCTGGATCCCGTCGACCGTATCGGGACACAGCAGCACGCAGCTCGGTGCGAACGGATCGCCGCCGCACACGAGGTCGCCCTGCGGAATGGTCGACACGGTGCAATCGACCCCGCAACGGCCGCAATTGTGGATGTCGATCGAGTACGCGCCGCGTGCATCGCGAAAGCCCTCGTCGACCGCGCCGTCGCAATTGTTGTCGGTCCCGTCACAGACCTCGCGCGACGGCGCACACATCGATAGCGTGCCGTCGTCGCAACGCTGCGCTCCCGGGCAACGGTGCCCCATCGGATCGACGAGCGCGCAGGCGACCGGGAAGTGCTGCCCGGCCGAGCACGAACACGAACCGCCCGTCGGGATGCAAGTGCCGCCGCCGTCTTGCGCTTCGCAGCGATAGTCCATCGGGCAGCTGAGTGAGCAGTCGACCGTGCAACGCTGCTCGCCGCCGACCAGCGCACAGCGCGCCTCGGGGAAGTCACCGCACTCGCCGTTGTCCGTGCACGTCATGCAAAGCCGCGCGTACGCCGGGACACATTGTCCGGTGAACGATCGCGCGAAGCCCGGAAGGCACGCCGTCGCGACGCACGTCGGGGTCTCTTCGATCAGCCCGCATTCGACACCCACCGCATTCGGCAGCGACGCGGGGCACGGCGACGAACACGCGCCGCAATGCGCCAGTTGCACGTAGCGCCCGATCTCGTCGCGAAACCCGTTGTCGACCAGTCCGTCGAGATTGTCGTCCTGCCCGTTGCACACTTCGGGCGAGGGCAACCGTCGCTCGACCCGGTTCGGCTGCGGATCGTGCAGTCCGCTTCGGGCGCCGCAACTCACCAGCAGTCCGAGGAGCAGCCAAAGCACGAACGAACGCGCGCCGGGAAATGGACCAGAAGAAATGGCGGGACGCGACATCGTGCGGTGCAGAGACTAGCACGCGCCCTCGAAACCGCGCGCCGGCGCCGGTCACCCGTGCGTCACCGTCGCTTCGCGTATTTCCCGACGCTCGCGTGCAGCAATTCGAAGCCGCGTTCACCGATGCGGGACAGCGCCGGCCGGTACTTCGCGTCGGACTCACCGCGCAACACGCGGGTCTGGAACTCCTGGGCGAGCACGCGGTACAGCGACATCACCATGGCCGCGACGATGCGCGCCGTCGGATCGTCCCGCGATGCCCCGGTTTCTTCGCGCAGCGTCTCGACCAGCAGATCCTCGGATTGCTCGAAAAGAATGCGGGCGCGCGACTTCAACGTGGGGCTCGCTTCGACGGCCGCGAGAAACGGCTTGAACGTGTTGCGCGCGCGAAACGCTCCGGTGCGCTCGCGTACCGCTTCGCTGAAGTTCCGGTGCAGCGCGTCGACGGCGGACTCACCCACGCGGCGCTCGCGAACCACCTTGCTCGGCGCGTTGGCGACCTCGCCCCCCTGGTCGAAGAACAGCTCTTCCTTGGTGGTGAAGTAGTTGAAGATTGTGTTGACCGAGACGTGCGCGACCTCGGCCACTTCGGCGATGGTCACCCGGTCGAAGCCGCGCTCGATGAACATCCGCGTCGCGACCTGCGAGATGGCGAGGCGCGTCTGCAGCTTCTTTCGTTCACGCAGTCCTGGTGGTGCCGGGTCGGCCATCGAATCCTCGCGTTCTTGCGTTGACAGCAAACTTGGAGTGACTCCATATATTCGGACCGTGAGCCGCGCGCAAGTGAACGACGCTCACCGAATGGAGTCGGAAGCCGATGACGACGAGCGAGCGTGTCCCGGTGTTGATCGTCGGCGGTGGTGTCGTCGGCTTGTCGGCGTCCCTGTTTCTCGCACGGCACGGCGTTCACTCGCTGCTCGTCGAGCGGCACCCGGGCACCAGCATCCTGCCGCGTGCGCGCGGTGTGAACGGCCGCACGATGGAGCTGCTGCGCGGTGTCGGGCTGGAGACTGCGGTGCGCAACGCGAGTGCGAAGCTCGGGCCGAGCGTCGGTGTGTACGCCGGTACGACCCTGGTCGATGTGCTCGCGAAGCGCGGCGATGGCGGCTGGCTGCTGCGTCGCATGCGCAAGCGCGGTGTGCGCGGGCAGGAAACCTCGCGTAGCCCGACCGGACCCTGCCGCTGCACGCAAGACGAACTCGAGCCCGTGCTGCTCGAAGCCGCGCGCCAACGCGGTGTCGACGCGCGCTTCTACACCGAACTGGAGGACTTCGAGCAGGATGCCAGCGGGGTGACGGCGACTCTGCACGACCGTGAATCGGGTGAGCGCCGTGTCGTGCACGCGGACTACATGCTCGCGGCCGACGGTGCTCGCAGCCCGGTGCGCACGAAGCTCGGTGTCACCCAGAGCGGTCCCGGCGTGATCGCGCATCAGCTCAATCTCTATTTTCGCGCCGACCTCGCCAGCCTGGTGAAGGGCCGCGAGTTCAGCATGTGCCTCGTCGAGAATCGCGAGGTACGCGGCTTGTTCGCGTCGATCAACAACACCGATCTATGGACGCTTCATGTGTCCTATTCGCCCGAGACCGGCGCCGAGGATTATCCGCCCGCCCGATGCATCGATCTGATTCGCGCCGCGGTGGGCATTCCGGATCTCGCGGTCGAACTCAAGGGATCGCTGCCGTGGCAATCGACGGTGCGCACCGCCGATGGGTTCCAGCATGGACGCGTGTTTCTCGGCGGCGACGCGGCCCACGTGATGCCGCCGTGGGGTGGCTTCGGCGCCAACACCGGGATCCAGGACGCGCACAATCTCGCGTGGAAGCTCGCGGCGGTTCTCGATGGCAGCGCCGGCCCCGCGTTGCTCGCGACGTACGACAGCGAGCGGCGTCCCGTCGCGCGTCACGTCAGTGAGATTGCCGGGAGCATGAGCGATGCGCGTGGCCTGATGACCATCCCGCGCGGGCTCGGTGTGTTCAGCGTGCTCTGGCAGATGCGTCGGGTGTTTCCGTACGCGACGATGGGCTACGGGTATTCGTCGGACGCCGTCGTGCTCGAAGCCGGCGCGCCGCCCGGTCCGGGCACGTCGGATTTGCGCGGGCGTCCCGGAACGCGCGGCCCGCACCTCTGGCTCGAGCGCAACGGCGCGCGCATCTCGTCGATCGATCTGTTCGGTGAGCGCTTCGTCCTGCTCGCGGCGCCCGACGCAACCGCATGGTGCACTGCCATTGCGATCGTGGCGGAGAAGCGCGGGATGCGGATCGACGCCGTGCGACTCGGTAGCGATGTCTCCGATCCGCGTGGGCGCTGCGCGAAAGCCTACGGATTGAACACCACGGGCGCGTGTCTCGTTCGTCCCGATGGCATCGTCGCGTGGCGTTCGGCCGGCTCCGCGCGTGATCCCGTGGCAGCGCTCGAACGCGTGTTCGACCAGATCCTCGCGGCGCCTGCGCGCAATTCGCTGCGCGAGTCCGCGGTCTCGCCAGCTGCGCACGAGCGGCTCTAGGACTCGATTTCGGTCACGAACGTCGCCATCACCTGCTTGCGTCCCGCGGTATCGAACTCGATCTGCAATTTCCCGTCGCCCAGGTCCGTGATGACCGTGCCCGCGCCGTACGTCTTGTGTCGCACGCGGCGTCGCGTCGCGGGTGCAACCACCGGCGTGAGTGCGCGCAATACGGGCTCGATCGTCGGGTCCGCCTTGGGAGCGCGCGCGACGACGTGCGGCCACTGGTCCCATGTCTGGAACGCGCGCTTGAGCTGTACGCGAAGATACTCCGCGAACTCCATCGGGGCGCGCGCCGCTTCGGGGCCCTCGCCGATCTCCCACATCACGACGCGCGCGTCGCTGGCGCTGCCCGGATGCGGCACGCAGAGGTAATAGCGGGGCGTGTCGTCGCTGTTCGGATCGAGCGGCCACTCACCGACCTCGGCGATCGCGACCCATTCGGGTGCCACTTCTTCGCTGGCCCGTTGCGCGATCTCGAACGTGCTGTCGAAGTCGAGCGCCGCGGCGTGCACGAGCAAGCGGATGCCGCTCGCCATCGTCGCGAGTACGTCATCGGCAATCGTCGCGCCGAGGTTGTACTCGAGTGCCACGATGTCTTCGAGTTCGAGTACGGCGTTCGTTCGCGGTGTGGCGTTGCCCGGCAGCTCCCACACCGCGTGTTCCTCCGCACTGAGTCGTATCGCGCGGCACAAACCGAACACACTCGCGAGAGCGGGACTGACGGAGATCGGGCCGGCGGCGCGGGTCATCGCGATCAGCGTAGCGTGCTTGCGCGTTCCGATCACTCGATCCCGTCGAGCGACCGTTCACTACGCAGCGTTCGGAGTGTGTATTCATGCCATCCAGTCGATTCCATGACCCGGGTGAAATCACGCAGTCTCCCCGCACTTCAGCGGCAGTTTCGCGACGCGCACCCGTACGATGTTTCACACCGCGCTGCTCGCATGGTCACCGCGGTTCGGAGGCCCGATGATCTCTCGCCCGCTTGCAGCACTGCTCGCTCTCGTGTCGCTCGTTGCGTTCGTCAGCTCGTGCGCCCGCCCGTATGTCGTCGTGTACGGCGATGGTTCGCGTCGCAGGGCTCGGCATCCGAACGCCGTGGTGGTCGCGAACCCGCCGCCTCCCGTCTACGTCGCGCCGACGCCGGTGATGGTCGCGCCGCAACCGGGTTACGTATCCGTGAACGCGGGATGGACGCAGCCGGTCGCGGCCACCGCGGCGCCGCCCGCGCAACCGCAGTCCGCCGCCAGTGACCGTGTCTGCTATTCGCATTCGCGCTTCGACGGGAGTGGCTACCGCTACGCGTGCGACGCCTACGTGAAGCTGTGTCGCCTCGGCCCGGACGGTCGGCCCGCGTGCGATGGCGCTGGGGGCTACGACGGCGGCACCGGATGCATCCAGGGCCGCGACGCGATGGACGCTCTCGGCATCGCCGACGCAACGCTCGCGCGGCTCGTCGCCGAAGGCCAGTGTTCGTGCATCGCGGGCGACAATCGCATCCACATGAACCCGCAGAACCATCGCCTCAACACCGCGACCTGCCGCTTCCTCCCCGCACTCGATTGACCTATCGCGCCCTCCGTACGACCCGCGATCCCCTCCCGCGAGTCGCTTGCGCTCGCCATATGACTCGAGGCGACGAGGGGGAGGGGCACACGCCAACCGCGCGTACCCCGCGGGGGTGAGGTCTGGGCGATGAGGTCTGGGGGTGAGGTCTGGGATTCACGCCCCGAGAAATCGGCGCACGGTGTCCGTGAGCACCTGCGGCGCTTCCTCTTGCACGAAGTGCCCCGCGTCGGGCGCGATCTCCACCGCGGCATCCGGGAATGCGCCGCGCCAGCGTGCGAGATCGGCGTCTTTGAATGCGATGTCCCGCGCGCCCCAGACGATCTGCATCGGTGTGTTGCGCAGACGATCGCGCGCGTCCCACAAGGCGCCGTAGAACGCGTTCGAACCGTACAGCTCGCGACCGAGCACCCACGGGCCGGTCCGGTCGTGACGCGATGCGAATGGCAGCTGGTAGTGCCGGCGCATCGCGGGCGTGAGATTGCGGCGATCGGCGAACGCCATCGGCAGCACGACGCGCGGCGCGAAATTGAGATAGCGATACAGCACTCGCCCGATCGGTCCCGCGACGAACGAACTGAGCCGCTTCGCGTCGGTGTTGCCCTCGTGCGACCACATCCACGAGTTCAGCACGACGATCCGCGCGACGTTCTCCGGATGGTCGATCGCGTACCGCAATCCGATCGGCCCTCCGAAGTCGTGCACCACGAGCGTGATGTCACGCAGCTGCAATCGGTCGATCAGCGTCGCGAGGTTGGCGGCGTGGTCGGCCGGCGTGTAGCCGAACTCACGCGGTTTCTCCGAGAGCCCGAATCCCAGGTGATCCGGTGCGATGCATCGGTGCGTGTCGCGTAGATCGGTGACCAGTCGCCGATAGAGAAACGACCACGTCGGCGTCCCGTGCACCATGACCACCGGAGTGCCGCGACCTTCGTCGACGTAGTGCATTCGCCCCGCGGGCAGCGGCATCGTGTGTGGCGCGAACGGATAGAGTTCCTTGTCGAGCCACGCGGGCTCCGTGTGCTGGGTCAGCGCTGCTTGCTCGTGGGTTGCCAGTCGAGTGTCGATCGTCGTGTCGTTCATGGTGTGGTTCCTCTCGGATCCCATTGATGACGACTGCAACGATCTGGCGTGAGGGTACGTTCGTACCTTTCGCACTCAGCGCAGGACGGCGTGACGGACGAGTTCTGCACGGTTGGCGACGCCGATCACGCGAAAGATCTCCGCGAGCGCATTGCGCACGGTGTTCGGCGACAGGCTGAGCGCTCGCGCGATCTGCGCATTGGTGTGCCCGAGCGCGACACCCGCGACGATCTCTCGCTGCCGGGTCGACAAGCGCTCGTCCACGCAGATCACGCGCGTCTCGGCGAGTGGCGCGGGTTGCGCTTGCGCGCTGTGCACGGCGTCACCGAGCGCGAGCAATGGCGCGACTGCGCGCAGCAGATCGGTGTCGGTTTTCGCGAACGGACGGACCGAGCGTCCCGTGCGGCACAACCCGATGGCAGCGATGACACGACCGCGCAGCACGAGGTGCGTGAGCGCACACGCGGCGATCCCGAGTGGCCGCGCGAACTGGGTGAAGTACTCGAGTCGCGTCCGCTCGCGTGCGCTGAATACCTCGATGTCGACGGCGACACCGCCCGATGCGAGCGCTGCATCACGCCAGCGCGCGAGGTCCACCGCGTATTGGTCCCAGCGCCGTGTGCTCGCTGCCACCGCGCTGAGATCCAGTCCGCGCCATACGCCGTCGCGCACCGGCACGCGCGGATTCAATGCGTCGAAGAACGCCGCGTCGAACGCGATCGATTGCGCCAGTCGGTCCAGCGCGGCTTCGCGGAACGCGCGCTGTGTCACGGCGCCAACGGCGACGTCGGCGAGATCGCGCTGCAGTGATTCGAGCGACACGGTGCGGCTGGCTCGCGCTTACTCGGCGACGAACTCGACGCGGCCGAAGCGAGTCGCGCGGTGGAAGTTGCCCTGGTGCATCAAGGGCGACCAGCCGAGTGAGTCGCTCTGGCCGTCGCGGAACGAGTACAGGTTCACGCGCCAGACATCGCCCGGGTGCGGCGGAACCGGCGATCGCGCACCGGTGATCGAACTCCACGGCAGCGCGAACTCGATCGCGTAGCGCCCGTTGTCGCGGTCGACGAGGCTCGCCTGGCGCAGGTGGCTGAGCCATTCCTGGTGACCGAATCGACGACTCGATTCAGGCCCCGTGATCGGCTGGTTGTAGTCGTCGAAGTGCGTGTCCCAGATGGCGCCCGCGGTGTCGACCTGCACTTCGTAGTAGTCGCGATTGTCGCCCGCGTCACCCGGTTGCAGCATCAGTTCGATCGCCGAAGATCGCTCCCACAAGTGCGGATCGACTTCGCTCGCGCGGAACGGCGTCGATGGGTGCGGGTCGTTGACGATGACCGCGACGTACAGTGCTTCGTCGTCCCACGCGAGACGCGCCGAGCCGTTCACGCGTGAGTCGGGCACCGCGCGGCCGTCCGACGGTGACACGAAGCCACCCGTCGAGCCGGCGCGCTGCCACGCGGGTTCATCGAGCCGTCCGTCGATGGTGATCGCGCCGCGTGCGAGGTGCGGGGCGCGCAAGGTCGGGATCGCGCCATCGCTGCGGTCCACGGGTGCGGACGGCGCGGGGACGCTGCCCGAACGGCGTTGATCGCGGGTGCACGCGGGTGCGCCCGCAAGAGCGCTACAGAGCAGAATGCGAAGGGCTGGTTGGATCGAGTGCGACACGCCGATGCGAGTACCACGATCGCGCCGCGCCGGGGAGGTCTGTGGCCTGGTCCGCGCCCCCCGCGCTCTCCTTCCCGCCATCCCCATTGTCCGCGGCTTGAAAGCCACGGCAAGCCAGGGCCGAGATCGACTCAGTCGAAGTCCGGCGGCCGGACTCCCACTTCAGTTCTTCGGACTCACTTCGTCCGATGCTGAACTTCGAGACGCGCAGTGCGAGTGCGGCCGCCGCACTTCGAGTGGGCCGATCTAAGCCCTGCCTTGCCGTGGCTTTCAAGCCGCGGACCCGGGCTGAGAGCCGTGGTCGCGCTCAGTGTCGACGGCGGTAGCGGATCATGGTCGGGCGTTTCGGTCGGGACACGCCGATGTCGTTGGTCTCGCTCTTCGGGTTCGGATCGACCAGGCTCACTTCGTAGCGCTGTAGCAGGAGCCCGAGGATCGTCTTCATCTCCTGGTAGACGAACGCCATCGCCCAGCACTTGTGCACGCCGCCACCGAAACCGACGATGCTGTACGGCACTTCTTCGGCTCGTTCGGGTGAGAAGCGCGCCGGATCGTAGCGCTCTGGATCGCGGAACAGATTCGGCAACCGCTGTGACAGCGCGATGCCCGCGACCGTGAGCCAGCCCTTCGGCACGGTGAATCCGTCGACCTCGTACGGCTTCGCGGTCAGCCGCACCAGGTTCACGGTCATCGGCTTCACGCGCTCGGTCTCTTTCAACGACCACTCGAGCCAGCGCAGTTCCTTCAGGACCTCGGGCGAGACCGCTTCACCCGGGCGCATCACGCGACGATTCTCTTCTTCGACGCGCGTGAGATTGTCGCGATGCTGGAGCAACTGCACGAGTCCCCACGCGAGATGACCCGCGGTGTTCTCGCGGCCACCGAACATCAGCCCGATCAGGATCGCCACGATCATGTCGTCGGACATCGGTCGATCGCCGATGTAGTTCGTGGTCAGCACGACCTGGAGGAAGTCGTCGTACTGATCGGGATTGGCGCGGCGTTCGACCACCAATGCGCGCAGCATGTTCTGGATCTTGTGCAACGCGCGATCACGCCGGATGAAGCGCGGCAACGGCAGATTCGTCGGCAGGATGAACTCGAGGCCGCCCGAGAGATCGACGAACAATCGCGTCAGTTCGGGCCCGAGTTGTTTGCGAAAGCGCGGGCCCATGATGCTGCGCGCGGCGACCGCCATGGTCAGGTGCTCGCACGTCGAGATCAGTTCGAACTCGCCCGATTCACCGAGCGTGTCGAGCCATTCGTTCGACTCGTTCGCCATCTCGGTGATGTACGACCGCATCTTCTTGCCCTGGAACGCCGGGAGCATGATGCGGCGCTGCTCTTTGTATTCATCGAGCGGCGCGGTGAACAACACCTTGGCGCCGATGATCGGCACCAGGAACTGGTAGATCTCGGACATCGACAGCGCATCGTCGGTCGACTCGAAGAACAGCCGGTTCTTCTCCGGTCCGATGAGAACGACCGCCGACTGCATCGCCAGCTTGATGCCGAACACCGGGCCGTACTGGTCGTAGCCGCGCCGGAACAGCTTGAGCGGATCGTTGCGAAACTCGAGCGCGTTGCCGAGCAGCGGCAGTCCGCTGAGCATCGGGGGCGTCGGTCCGGTCGACGCGAGCGAAGCGTTGCTGGTCGTCACAGGCGCGGTGCCACGTTGTATTGCCGACGCAGTGCATCGAGTGGCTCGTCGAACTTTTCTTCCCAGTGGATGTTCGGAAACGGTGCCGCGAGTTCACCGATGCGCCAGCCCTCGCTCACTGCCTTGCCGTAGTCACCGAGCGCATCGCGGTTGGTGGCAGCCGCGTTGATCGAATACAGCGCGCCCATGAGCCCGCCGTACAAGAACGTCATGGTCGAGACACCGACACCGAGATGCCGCTGTGCCTGCCCCATCATGAACGCGATGACGCCCATTTCACCGACGGTATCCGCGCCGAAGCCGACGACCACGTGCACGATGTCGTGCGCCTGGAAGGTGCGCGCGCGATAGAACCGGAAGTCGTTGAGAAGGGTCTCGGGCGGGAAGAAATCCAGCGCCAGGCCCCATCGGATCATGTGATCGCGGTACGCCTGCCCGAGCGTTCCCGGTGCGCAGCGCGCCAGGTCGTCGAGCGTGTACTTCGGCGCGAGATAGCGATCGCGCAGCATCGCCTGGCCGGCTTCGGACTGCTGCAACGCCCGCGTGAACGCTCGCTCGCCGGCCGTCGGCATCACGTCGATGAACGCGCGATCGATCGCGAAGTAGTTCTGCGGCGCCGGGTCGACCACGAAGTCGCGCACCGCACGCATCAGTCGGGTGGAGGCATGACCGCTACCGAGGTTCGTCTCGAGCATTGCTTCGACGCTACCAATCGAAACGCGCGGCAGTCTACGCATCAACCGGCCCGGCAGCGCGATTCGGCCGCTGACGAGCACACGCACTCCCGAGTTTCCCCACTACGCGCATCGACGCGCCGTAGCCGAGGCTCGGGAACGCGCTCGCCCGTTGCCTTCTGCGAAAGGAACGGCGAGAAAAGAACGATGACAGTCCTCGTGACCGGCGCGACCGGGCATATCGGCGTGAACCTGATTCGATCACTGGTCGGGCAGGGACGCAGGGTTCGCGCGATGCTCGTGCAAGACGGCGATCGGCTGCGTGGCCTCGATGTCGAGCACGTGCACGGCGATGTCCGTCACCCGAAAGCCGTGCGCGAAGCCGTCGACGGCGCCGATGTCGTGTACCACCTCGCCGGTCGCATCTCGCTCGTACCCGGCGACGACTACGCGCTGCACGAGACCAACGTGCTCGGTGTGCGCAACGTCGTGAACGCGTGTATCGATGCGAAGGTCCGCCGTCTCGTGCACTTCAGTTCGATCCATGCGCTCAGTGCGTATCCGCGCGAAGAAGTCATCGACGAACGGCGTCCGCTGGTCGATGCGCACGATCGCCGCCCCCCGCGGTACGACGCGTCGAAAGCTTCGGGTGAACGCGAAGTGCAGGACGGCGTTCGCCGCGGGCTC